>Ga0315298_1001877_pt1 | contig 37394 bp, 42 predicted proteins | sample WHS_1_MG_FD_203077 | JGI IMG/M metagenome (GOLD analysis project Ga0315298, IMG submission 203077) | Extremophilic microbial mat communities from Washburn Hot Springs, YNP, Wyoming, USA - WHS_1_MG | ecosystem: Environmental > Aquatic > Thermal springs > Hot (42-90C) | place: USA: Wyoming...
TCAGTAGCGAGTTGCCAGAACGTCGCACAGCCCGGATCTGAATCCGACATCCGCCGTAATTCGGCCAGTTCGCCAGTCCCAAGCGAACGCATGGCGACAGACAAATTATCTATTTTGGTTTTGTAACTGCTAGTCGTTTGCTCATGCGACATGAACAGAGCCTTCCCGCGTTGATGGATTGAATAATTCAGGATGGTGACGTCGGACGTAACCGATAAAGGCGCGTCGTGCCTGAGACTCAGCACGAGGACGGAACATTCCCGCACATGGAACGCCAGGAAGCGCCGTCTCGAACGCCGTCAATGCCAAATCGTAGAGAGTCCGTGCGAAGTTAAGTTTGGCCGCGTCCACAGCAGCCGAACCCTCGTCCTGTGCGTCCAGGCGAACCCATAAATGCTCAAAGAAAATACCATCTACCGCGCGATTAAACTGATTCTGGGCTTCGCGGGCGTAAACGTAATGACTCTTGTTCCGGTTATCCCGAACGCCTTGAGCAGCGGCGAGAGATAGACTTTCGCCAATCGCCTTATTGAATACCGTAATTGTTTTGGTCAGAGATTGCGCAATCTCATTCAATTTCTGACGGTTCACGCCCAACGTCTGCAAGAATTTGCTCGAAATTGGTAAAATACGGGATTTGAACCCTTCTGTTTTGTTGTTGCCGCGCCCAATTGCCTCAGCCACCAATGCCATCGTTTCACCGTCGCCATCAGCAGGGAGGGCCAGCAGCGGAATCTTCCAGTCGCCAGACAAGAGCAGTTCGATCATCATGCTATAATCAAAATCACGGCTGGATATCGTCAAACTCTTCTGTTCATTGATGTGAACCGGCGCAAACGGATCGCCCAATACGCCTTTTAAATGCTTGGCGTTGATCCGGGTGGCGGTCGACATGCCTTTCACCGCCGATAAACCAGCCTCGGAGTGCCTCAGACGAATACGGCGGCAGACCTCGATAAACCAGATATCAAGCTCGTTGAGTTGAAATTGATCGTCGTTCGGCCACGGTGCAAGCCACGTCAAACCTACGCCGTTTTTCGAATAAAAATCGTATTTCTCTATCTCTTTCTCATACGTCGCGAGAAGCACCTTCACGTTCCGACGAAACCGAGCACCCAGGCGCGGAGTCATAATTTTTTCGGTACCCTTGGGTAACGGCGCGAGAGTCAGCATGGATCGAGACGACGAGCCGCCATTCATCCGCACAATGCCTTGATAGCCGCCGCGAGCGCCGCCGTAGCCATCGCCGGTCTGCACCGACAATAATGCGAGGAGCCAGTCGTCGGGCTGGCCCTGCCGAGCCACAGCCTGTTTAATGTCGTGGTTTCTCGACGTGATCAGTAGATCAAGCCCGTCAGCGGTCAGCACTGACCCATCGAGCGTTACACCGTCAGGCACCGGAGGCTGGAGAAAAGCCGGTTTCGCCCAATCATCGACAACCAAATGCCATGGTTCGTCATCAGCGAAACCAGACGTCAGATTTCGCAAAACGGTCGCCCAGGCGTTTTCATCTTCTGGAAGTTCTGTGAGGCCGGAACGCCGCAGCGCAAACGCGCCAAGCTGCACGAGGAACATGTGCCAACTCGGTCCTTGATGCGGGCGTAAAGCCGGGAAACTGTCTACCTCGTCGCGAGCCAGTGCTGCCATAACACCCGGTAGCGTCATCGGTCGAGAAGTCCGGATCAGCGGTTGAGTGAGAAGATTGAACACTTCACTCACCTAACCTGCTGCCGATTTTCCCGCACGTGCGGGAAAACAAACCGATTGAGATCGAAGTATGGGCTATCCCCGCACATGACGGGGAACAAATCAAACTATGCCATCCGGTTCGAGATATGTCTAATGGTTTTGAGACAGCAAAGTTGGCGGTATTCATGCTCGTCCTTCCGATCTTCGGTCAGCGGACAAGCATAATGACACTAGATCGTAGGAAATTCAATAAATATTTAGATCTTAATCAAAAAATATTTAGATCTTAATCAAACCCGCGCGAGCATAGCCAAATTCCGAGTCTGCAATTTTGAATCGAATCACGTTTCCATCGATCACCGGAGCCACCGACTCGCGGGAATCAACGCCATGAGACCAGTACGCGGGCAACGTGATACCGGTGATCGGGGTCCCGAATGGCCCGATCACCGGGGCGCTAAAGCGGATTTGCGCGCCTTCCGCAACCAGGCGGGTACGGATTTTATCGTCCTGGCCTGATGGATATTTCACCTCTGCAAAGGGCGTCGTAACCGGTAGTGCGATGAACCGAGCGGCCAACGCGTCGGCTATGTTCTTCCCGTAGATATTGTTCCAGTAATCCGACCACGCCTTGCCGAGTTCCGCGTTCAACGCTTCTATTCGTTCCGGGTGAGTTGCACTTTCGACAAGGAACCGGTTCATCTCAGGAATAACCCACTCCGGATGATCTGAAATGAGGCGACGGGTTAATTCCAGACCGGATACATCACGGTAAATCCCAGTGTAAACCCCATCCTCTTTCCATGCGCCAAGCCCATTTTCAAAAGCGGGGGCAAGCAGGCTGGCTAATTCCCGCTCTGGTGTCAGGACGTGACATTGCGCCGCTTCGTAGCCGGACGGGCGGGTGAGCTGGTGGCGATGCAAACGACCGATGCGCTGAAGCAGAACGTCGATAGGGCATAAATCTGTGACCAGACAATCCGCGTCGATATCAAGGCTTTGTTCAAGCGTTTGAGTGCCAATAACGATCAAGCCGCGTGGGCTGCGGTCGCGCGGGGTCAGCGCGGTTTCCACGGCACGGTCGAGGACCGCGCGGTCCTCGGGCGCGAAGCGACTATGATGCAAAGCTGGGCCACCCCCAACCTGTAAGAGCAGATTTTCATCAACGAGCCGCACCGCATCAAACGTATCGACCGCCGCCTGAACCGTGTTCCTGATCACCAGGACTCGCGCACCCGCGCGCGCCGCCGTGGTCGCAATGTGCGCCGCAGTGGCCGGTTCCATTGTCGTCACCAACGACATTCCAACAGTCTTTTGAAAATCCAGCGCGGCACATCCGCGCGGCCTCGCGTCACTCTTACCCCACGCCGCAGGATAAGGTTCCGCGATCGCTTCTTCAAAAGAGGGGGGCTTCTTACTCCCGAGCCATTTTGTTCGCGCTACGGATCCCAACGTCGCAGATAGCAGCATCGCATGCCCGCCGCGCCCGAGATGCATCTTGAGTAAATGATTTTGTACCTCGGTCATATAAGGATCGGAAGCGTGGACCTCATCGATGACGAGAAAACTACGCGAGAGCGCCGCAGAACGGAGATGAGCGTGTTTGACCTGCAATGCGGCGAGCATGGCCTGATCGACCGTCCCAACAGCAACCGTTGCAGCCAACGATCGTTTAGTGCTCTCCGCCGCCCATCGCGCTCGGAGCCGCGCCTCATCGACGCCATCGTCGTCGTCCCAATGAACCTGCCAGCCGGGCAATTGCTGCCCCTTCACGTTGCCGGTTTTGAGATACCCTGGAACGACCAGAACGGGTTCAGGCCCGGTCCCTTGGAATAGTTGCGCCATCACCTCGTTAACCCGCTGATGCAACTGGATCGCCGCCGATCGGGTCGGAAGGGCAAAATACAGACTATCTACCAGACCAGCCTCAAATAGCCGCGCAAACCTCCACAGCGCGGCTTCGGTTTTGCCCGATCCGGTTTCCGCTTCGAGAATCACAAGCTGCTCGGCGAGCGAAAAGTCACCAATCATGCGCTGTTGGGGTCTCGGCTGCTTGCCTTTTGTGAGCGTTGTGAAATCACTACGTCCCAACGCCATGTCCCGAAACCGGCGCACATCGAAGCCGATACCTGCTATCGCAGCGTGCGCTTTTTCACGCGCCTTTTCGATATACCTGCCATCCAGGTCGGGAATAAAATCAAAAATCTCCCTGGTCGATCCGATCCAATCAGCGAGAGACACGAGGCCGCACAGCAGATGTTGAAAATCAGGCGATGTGGGAAGGGAGGTTTTAGGGTCCGATACGAAGGCTGGTGCAAACCAACACCGGATCAATGCGCCGATCTCAGCAGAAAGAGCGATGGGATCGTAGCCGATGGTTGGAACACGCTGCCATTCCTTCCCGGCGCGATCCTCAACCTCAAAAGGTCGCCCGTGATGGGCTAGAACAGCGAACAGCAAGTGTGGATCAACGTCCCACTCAACCAGCGCATCAAGATTCAGATTCAAACCGATGGCTTCGGGGGTTTGGCCGATAAAAATCGCGGCACCTTCCTGCACATGTCCATGCCGACCGCCATTCCATATCCCAGGTGGCCACCCCTTGGATTGGAAGCCGGGATGCAATTTGCCCACATCATGCAGAAATACCAAAACGGAGAGCCGCGAGATTTGAAGGGGGGATAGTGGACATCCAGCCGATTGCTCCAGCCGGGCGCGCACTACAGGCAAACTCACTATGGCCTCAAAACAAGCTGCAACATCCGCGCAATGATGCGCTAAATGATGGCTTTGCTCATCGCCGGTTTTTCCCCACGGTGCACTATATTGCATGGGTACATTGTATCCGACATTACTGACTGATACGCAACTATTTTAACAGGTAAGTTTATATAAAATATATTTTGACAGGTAATTTTATATAAAATGCTGAAGTGCGAGCTATGCGTAGGTTTTCATGTTTTCATTGCATTTCGTAGGATTTGCTTTTATGAAAGTTTCACCGAGTCGGATTGGCCGGATCGGAAACAGGAATGCTCACACCCCTGAACGGTTCGTCCACGTCCGACTGTGTTCGTCGGATTATTCATCTTCGCAGTCAACCCGTTAGCCGCTACCTGTTCCTTATCCATACATTCTCACTGAATCAGAAACCGATAATAACCCATTTTTTAGTTTATGATTCAAAAGTGAAAATATGTTAATAAATATTGCATTTCGTTCTTTGAAATTGTATATGTAGCAATATCAAAACCTTACTTACGAGAGGTTCCCCCGCACATGCGGGGATAAACCCGAATACTAGCGACAGGCCGGTCACGAGCATCCGGTTCCCCCGCACATGCGGGGATAAACCCAAAAATACCTTTCGTCTCGGTCGATAGACACGGGTTCCCCCGCACATGCGGGGATAAACCGATATCGGGTGGTGGTGCGGTAAAGCTTTTGATGGTTCCCCCGCACATGCGGGGATAAACCCGCCACCATCACCTTCTCGGATTTTCATTACGGGGTTCCCCCGCACATGCGGGGATAAACCTGACACGGTGTAAAGTTCATCTAAATGTGGAGGGGTTCCCCCGCACATGCGGGGATAAACCGTGCAGTGATCACAGCAGCATATGGCGCGCATGGGTTCCCCCGCACATGCGGGGATAAACCTACGAGATTTTGTCATTAAAAGCGTGAGAAAAAGGTTCCCCCGCACATGCGGGGATAAACCCTTGTCCCAAAGTCGATGCGATCCCACCGAAAAGGTTCCCCCGCACATGCGGGGATAAACCTTTGTATTCACTGACAGGAATATTTTTTCCCGTGGTTCCCCCGCACATGCGGGGATAAACCCCTTTATTAACATTATATTGCGAGAAACGGTCCGGTTCCCCCGCACATGCGGGGATAAACCCGCTTTAGCTTCATTGACCTCGGCCCGCGGCACCTTCACGGTGATGTAGTCGTGGTTTCTCGTTTTAACCCAATCCTCGACGGCAAACTGGATAGAACGCATTTCCATGGTGTCATAGTTGATCATGTTCCAATAGGATGGAACGACGAAAGATTCGCTATCACCAATTGCAATACCGACCTGCTCCCCTTTATCATCGAATCGATAAAATTCAGTACCATCTTCGAGCGTCGATTCGTCGTCCCATACGAACCGCTTGGTCCAAGCCGTTGCTTCAAAAACTTTCCACTCGGCGCCAGTGATCTCAACCATTTACATATTCATTTTCAATCTTCATAATATATGATAGATCATAATTCACAATAATACAATGGATTATGTTTTTATTTTTGATTTTATCGTTTCACGAACGAATAAGGCGTTAACCGATATCTATCCACCAGACACGGTAAACATGCCTTGATTTCTACGTCAGCCATATGGCCGTCGTATCCTTCAAACCACCAACCGGCAACCATCGAGTTCTGATCGCCTGGTGCTTTACGAGGATCACCCGCCTTCTTGGGGGCCGTGCCCATTGTCTAAAATCAGTAATGTTTTAGGAAAATGATTTTATTCTGGTTTTTATGCTTTAAATTCCATACCTAACTTGGCGATCAGGATAAGCGACAGGCTGGACGGTTTTCTACGTTATGCGACTTTAATTGAAACGGGAATGGTTCCGAGCCGCATTCTTCCTCATTGTCCAACCATAATCGATATGGCCTTGACAGAGGATGGTGGATCCATATGCCTGGTTGAACGTCTAGATAAATCAAACAAATCAACACCTTTGATCAATACGATTCAGTTGTTTTTGAATAATAAAATTTCAATCAAAAACATACCACACCCAATTGATGAACAAGCGGAAAACATCAAAGAGCTTTCTGAATATATAAAAGACGTTATGGATATTAAAAAATTAGATCTACACACGAGGAATTTCCTTTTCCGCAATGGAAATGTCGTATGTAATGATCCTATTAGTGGTCCCGTCAGTATTCTTGAATTGAATGAAATATATGAAAGTTCTCAATTTGCCAATATTTTTCCAAGTTTATCAAAGACTTATGAAAAGGCTATTTTAAATATAGAGGATCATTATGCCGAAATGCATATTGATGAAACAATTGAATGCAATCATCATATGATTTTTTAAAAAACTTTTCTGGAATTTGATTTTTTGATGTAATATAGTGAAAACAGAAAGCTGTTTGAAAAGAAAGCCATTCAGATGAATATCGATCATAAGGGCCATACCGATAGTTCAAATACCGAAGATGCGGCACAGGAAAACTTTGCGCCGATTTCAGCCGCAGAAGCTTTGTGTGAATTGATTGAAGCGGCTCAAAATCTCGGTATGCAGACTAGTCCAACAAAAGATGATCCTTATAGGGTCATTGCCGAGGTTGACATCAAAGAAGTCCCAAAGCGAATGTATAGGCTGGTCAAAGCTATTGAGCGAATGAACCAGGCTGACGTTTCTGAGCTTGATCAGATCCTTGAGGGGGCGGCTACTCAGTTGAGCCTGAAGATATCGCTTTATACCATCCTTGGATGGATTGCCGCTCAAGGTTTGCCGACCAGAGAAGTATCGCAAATGGTCATGCACGCCGTTGCCGGTCCGATCAGGCCGAATGGATCCCTGGCAAAACTCCAGGAATCACGACACAATCTGACCGTTAAAATGGGCGCTGCCGCACCTGCAATGCGTCCGAGCTAAAACGTCTATCAGACTTGAAGCTATTCGATATTTTCGCAAGATGGATTAAAGTCTGATAGCGAAGTCATTTTGATTAAAAAAGCTGTATTCAATCTGACTTTGATCGATCTTGTTGACTTGATTAAAATTCATCCCATCAATCCATGAAAATGAATGTGATTCCGTCAAATTCGGGAATTGCCATTTGTCGATCATGTATTCCAGAACATCTTTTGGGAGCATTTCATCTCCCGGCCTTGTCTTGTTTCTCTTTTTGATTTCATCATAAGGAGTCTCTATGGCCACAATTTCGATCTTTGTCTTGTAATTCATAGCCATTTCGATTAACCGGCTTCGTTCATTAATCGTCAAATTCGTCGAATTCCAAATAAATGGCGTAGATGAAGCCATATATTTTTTGGCTCGTAAAATCGCTTCCTGGATGACGGCACCGTCTCTTCTATTCAATTCGTTTCTGATATCATCCAGACAAATGACAGGTTTCCCATATCCATTTTGACTTACCCAGGTATTTTTCCCACTACCTGCAATGCCAGACAGAATTGTTACTCCACCTCGATAATCATCATAAACCGGAGTTCCAAAATGCCATTTTGAAACGTCCTGACAGAACATAAACCGACTATGGTCGTCACTGAACACAGGCGGATTCATCAGCAAGTCATTATCTTCGGCCATGATTTCAAACAACTGAACCAGCTCAATAGCTTCCTTATGTTGAGCTGGATCTTCCGTTACGCGGCCCCTTGCATCTGCGTCACACAAAGCGACCAACGGTGCTAAACCTTGTGTGATATATCCGAACTTGATCAATTCGTTTTCACTATAACGACGAGCGACCCATATCGGTTTATGATGTAATGCAATAAGAGTGCATACCATTTCCCGAAACTTCGGATCAAAACCGGACCTATATAAAATACCACGAGCTTTTATCGAACCGGCAGAAGCATGATGATGAGATGTAATGGATCCATCCATTTCGTGTCTGGTTTTTTCCGGCTTTGAACAATCATGCAAAACCGCCGCCATGAGGACAACCTGTCTTAAATATTCAGGTAGCCTGGAAAAACGTTGACCAGCCAATAATTCATCGATCACCATTCCCGTATGGCAAAGCACATCACCTTCGCTATGCCAACGATGATCTTGTGGCGTTCCAGCTAGCTGAACAGCCAAATCAGGTATGACATCCATAATCTTGTCACGGCCAGATAAATCACCGCGTAAAAAATGATTATAAACTTCATCAGGATTCTGAAACAAAATATCTTGTTTCATATCAACCAACCATTCAATTTAAAAAACATCAAATTATTTTATCTATAAATTTTGGTTTTGTCCATATGCACATTAATTCATCGGGCTGATTTCGATATTCTGATTATCGAAATCCGATTTTATATTTTTTATGCCATTTATCATTTGCACCATAATATTCTGGTTTTTATCATCATTTAGTATGTCGAATTCATAAATTTCGTGTTGTCTTATGGCGGAGATTATTTCATCATAAATTTTAAGGAATAATTCTCCTTGAGGATAAGGCATATTTTCAAATATTGGCCGTCCGAGATGATCTGCCAGGCAAGCTTGATGATATTGCTTTACGATCAGGTTGGCATTTTTCTGGTCTGGATCAAAAGCACCAATATTATAAAATAGTCTTATAATTTTTGAAGGCTTCATGGACGGCAAAACATGAAGATGACCGTGCCATTCGCAAATGGTCAAAGCCGTTTTCGTGATGGTAGGATCGAGATCGAATTTATTGCAGATAGCTTCTACGATAGGCACACCTGCTTTTTCGTGACCATAATGATGAGGTAGAATTTCTTTTGGCGTTATACCTTTGCCAAGGTCATGGAAAAGCATTCCGTATCTGGTTGGACGATCGGCCCCGAGATTGACGACTTTATCCATAGTCATTGCAACGTGGATTAATGTGTCAATCTCTGGATGATACTGCTTTGGTTGTGGCACGCCGTCGAGTATAGCCAGATCAGGCAGAAGATCGGCGAGTTCACCCGATCGAGATGCCTCAAGGATCATAGCGCCAGGTTTATCTGACGCCACGACGGCTTCCAACCATTCAATTGTATTCATGCTTTTGGACTGTCAGCCTGTTCATTAGAAAAGCGAATGTCATAATTGCTTTCCTTAAGTATGTTCAATACCGTCTGGAACCTGTCGTCGTCTTCAACGAACAAGCCAGAATGTGCTGAAATATATCCATCTCCATCTTCGATACCCATTTTATAAGCATCAACCTCTTCTTTGGTGTCGAATGGGACTTCGTGTTTATCATCTCCTTGTTTCAAGATAATAATAAATTTACCACGTCTCTTTTTGACATCTATGGCGTCGACCTCTTCAAGATTCGACATCTCCATCAATCCGTCAGAATATGCATCCATTTCTGCCTGAGTATTGAATTCTACGGCTTTTGCAAAACCATCAAAAACCTTACCCTTCATTATCGAGATAAAAAAAGCTCTATCTTCTGAAGTCGGAACCAAAATTGCTTTTACCATTTTGTTTGCCTTTCAATAAAACGATTTCAATATCGATTATAATAGGTTTTCTGGATTTCTAAAAATGTATTATCTTTAAAAAATGGAAAAAGACATGATCAAATTAGAAGATATTGGCGTCCAATATGTGGATGATTATCACTCCCTGATTCGCAATTTAATGTTTTAATGGATTTGAACAAATCGGTATAGGCTCATTTGCTCCAGTTTTCTGTAATCCAGAATATTAAGATTTTACGTTAAGAATAACTCGTAAGCATACTTATAATTTTATGATATATAATTTCATTGTTTCACAATATGAATGTATGAAAAAATATAAAAAAATGTCTCCAAAATTCTATGATTGCTTTGTTTTAAAAGATCAAACAACTTTTTATTTGGTAGAAAGACTTTATAATGAAGAAGTATTATTTGATTTTAATGAATTTTAAGATTATTATTTTAAAATAGTAAAAGATTATAACAATTTTATTAATGATTTAATCGTTAATTTTAAATCATAGTTCACTGGACGATATTTGGCCGAGCTTTAAAAATACAAAAAACATTTTAAAAACAAAAGATTATCAGGAGGAATTTTTTCCCTCCTGATAATGATTTCAAGGTTTCAATTCTTGTGTTTCATGAGACTTTTCTGGTGCCGACGGAATCTCGTTTAATCCTGGGACGTGCCAAGTGATTTTATCGGCCATGATATCAACATCTGGAGCGAGACAATTTTCAACGATAATTCTTTCCAGATGATGGGAATCATTTTCAAGAATTTTTTGAAGAAACCACGGATTAACCCATTTTAGACGTCCGACCGTTTCATCGCCTTCCTCGATTTTAATATAAATCCCCTCCATGACGTCCGTCATGGCGGTTTCCTTGATCGCACGATCGACATCATGGCCAGACCTGCGAGCTTGTTCAAGCAACTTATTCTTCCAGGATTCCCGATCTGATGACTGACATGTCGATGGGCCGATCATATTCAAAAGATCTTCCAGTTTAGCCGGAGCTGGACCAGCATAGAGAACGGGAACCGGAACAATAGGCAAATCACCTATCAATGCACGGCGGGCCGTGGTTGATAAATCTTTGCCGGTTTCTTTGTCATAGATGTCGAACTCCATGAAATAATGCGGCAAATTATCATAAAATATGGAATGCTTTGCCTGCATGTTTTCACCATAAACGATATAACGATCATAAAAACGATCGAAAAACGTCTCTTGGTGCCTGGCAAACCAAGCTTTCATCTTGGAAAATTGACGTTCGTCTCCTCGACCATTAAGGGCATGCCCTCTGGACTGCAGCATAGGCTCAGCGTCAGGGAAACTGAAAGCCGAATTGGCACCATCAACTTTCTCTTCTACCACAATCCAGCGGCCAACCAGGTCACGATATTTCACCTGGTCATGATCGCTGTCACCCTTTTGCAACCTGGATCCCTCCAGATGCGGTGTCCTGTGATATTTGCGGATTGGCCTTATCATATTCAAAAACCTTAATATACGTTATCAAACATAATAAAATATATAAATGAAAACAACAACTTAAATCAACATTTGTTTTACTTTAAAAAAACTTATTTTTAATATTTTCTAAAAATTTAATCAACCCCTTTTTCTTGACTTTACAAAAAAAATAATGTTCTAGTGGAATATGAAAGGTCTAAAAATGCCAAAAAGACATTGCTATATACTTCTTGTAGACGGGGGACCGTCTTATGAAGAGCAATTTTCACGTTTGTCCATCAAAGAAGCAGATCTGGTTTATTCCGATGATATCCGTGGCGGCAAAAATGCTATGCCACAACGTCTTTCCATGCTTAAACAGCTTTCTCGTGGTGATACGATTTCCGTTTTTTCTCCTGGCAGTTTAGGGTATTCACGAAAAGACATTTTAAATTTCATGATGGAAATTTCCATCATCGGTGTTGGCATTGAGGATATGACGCCGGAGACAAAAAACAAGTCGATTGTTCTAGATGGAAAGAATTGTTTAATCCCAGCTTTATTTTTGGAGACAGCCGGAGCTGAACAAAGACGGCATATAATGCGTTGGGCGAGAAAGGTAAAAAACAGAAAAGGCGCAACTGGCGGTCGTCCGATAAAAAAGCTTTCTATCTCTGAAGCTGAAATCAAAAATAAATGGTATGATAAGATTAAATACCCATCGGCCAAAAAAATTGCTCTTGAAGCTGGTGTGACAGAACGCACTCTATACAGTAAGTTTGGCCCTCGTAGTTCAAATAAAAACAAACGAGTTTAAAAATGTTGAATATGGAAGCGCCTATTATCATGAATGAAGAGCGTTTTTTCAGGCGTCCTGGTATGGCCGCTTCACTTTATGCCGGGGCATTAGGTGACGCTTGGGGATACCAGGTAGAGTTCAAAAAAATTGATGAAATCAATTTTCTTTTTGATGGTCCACCAAAAGATCCAGGCGCTGATTCAAGAGTGATCCTTGTCAGCGATGATACGCAGATGACCATGTTCACGATTGAAGGTGCTTTACGTGGCATGGCAATAGGAAAACCCCTATTGGAAAATATCGTTCGTGAAACATGGCGGGCGTATCTGGACTGGTTTGAAACGCAATCTTCCACTGGCGTCAATCATTATGGTGAACTCGCCGACCAGGTGGAAATGCGAGCCAGGCGAGCACCAGGCAATACATGTATGGAGGCTTTGGACAACGGTCGTCCGGGTATGCCTTTCAGGCCGATCAATAATAGCAAGGGATGTGGCGGGGTCATGCGTATTGCCCCATTCGGTTTCTTGTTAAAGACGCCTGTGGTGTCCATGCAAGCCGCATCTTATGCCGCAGCATTAACCCATGGGCATCCAGATGGATGGGGACCAGCGGGTATCCTGGCCAATGCGTTAAATCGGATCCGCAGCGGAGAAACGATTTCAGAATCATTTAAAAATGCCATCAATGATATGAAGCTTTGGGTTGACGACAATCGTGTTCCGCCGAGGATATTAAAAGAACCTGGGTATGAGTTGTATTACAAGGCCATTGAGATGGCCGGTAATGGTTTTCCATCTCCAGAAAAGATTGCAACACTCGGAGCTGGCTGGACGGGTGACGAGGCTTTGGCTATCGGTATTTATTGCGCAATGTCTTGCCATAACATCGAAGATGTCATTAAAGCCGCGATATATCATGATGGAGACAGTGACAGCACGGGTTCTATAGCAGCACAAATTTTTGCTGCTCGTCATGGACTTGATGTCCCGGCTTCATGGATCAACAAAATTGACGTAAAAAAACAATTAGATGATTTGATTGCACAGGCAGAAGCAGGCGTTCTTGATCGAATTGTTTGATCAAGAACGGTCTTTTGCCAGACAATCAAGCATTTCCTGATTTTGCTCGTAAAGCCTGTGTCTGATTTGTTTGCCAAATTCCGTCAATGGAACGGCTATATCAGTTTGGACAGTCAAACAAAACCGTTCGGTTATTTTTAAATCTGCTAAGCCATGCATGATATATGCGGAGCCTTTGGCATAATCAGGATTGCCAGGGCCTGGATAAATTGCATGTCTTTGACTTTGAGTTAAAACCATAATCGTTGTTTTAATACAATCATGCATGTGACGCACCTCTATTTTAGTTGTCAATCATAATTAAGAATGTCGTCTAATTTTTGCAAACAAAAAAGAATTTATTTGTTTAAAAAAATGTAAATTTTTTATCATGTAGAGTTTTTCTATAAAAAAATGACAATGAAGTAGTCAATTTGCTATTTGTAAGAGATCTTGTTTCATCTAAAAAGGTAGAAAATGAAAATTCTAGTTACTGGCGGATGTGGTTTTATCGGTTCTGCGGTTGTCAGACATTTAATCAGGAATACCGATCACGAAGTCATTAACGTCGATAAAATGACGTATGCAGCCAACGTAGAGGCCATTGAAGAGGCTAAATATTCTGACCGTCATCATCTGGTAAAAGCTGATATCTCTGATATGAGCAAAATTCTTGAAGTATTTTTCAATCATAATCCTGATGCTGTCATGCATTTGGCCGCCGAGTCACATGTGGATAGATCTATTTCTGGACCTGCCGAATTTATTAAAACTAATGTGGTCGGCACATTTACCATGCTTGAAGCGGCAAGATCTTATTATGAGCAAATCAGAAATAATGAGAGAAAAAACAATTTTCGTTTTCACCATATTTCAACTGATGAAGTGTTTGGAGCCTTGGAACAAAATGATCCACCGTTTAATGAGGATACAAGGTATGACCCTCGTAGTCCTTACTCAGCCAGTAAAGCTGGATCCGATCATTTGGTGAGAGCCTGGCATCATACGTATGGCTTGCCAACGATCATTTCAAATACGACAAATAATTATGGACCTTGGCAGTTTCCTGAAAAGCTAATTCCATTGGTTATTGCCAAAGCTTTAAAAGGTGAAAAAATACCGGTTTATGGAAATGGCCAGAATATGCGTGATTGGCTTTATGTAGAAGATCATGCTGTAGCTCTGGTTAATGTAGTGACGCAAGGTCGTATTGGGGCAACCTATGCCATCGGTGCTCGTCAACCTCGAAAAAATATTGATGTCGTTAAAACAATTTGCAAAATAATTGATGATCGTATTCCAGATAGCGCAGGAAGCAGAGATAGACTGATTGAATTCGTGACTGATAGGGTAGGCCATGATTTCAGATATGAAATAGATCCATCAAGATCTGAAAAAGAGCTTGAATGGAAAGCTAAATACAATTTTGAAAGAGGTATCGCAGATACGATCGATTGGTATTTGAATAATTCTAAATATTTAGACATTTAATTCGTTTCGTTGACCTTCCTATTTATGGGTATCAAAAATTCTGTTTAAAAACAATTGCTTATAATCTCCCCATTTGAAGGAAGGTCAAACGGTCATTTTTAAATAAAAGCTTTGACTTAAAACGGTTTTATGTTAAAACCCTAGTGTGAACCGCCGCATAGGCGGCTTAGAAGTTGCTTGGCCACCACGCCCCATGGTCAGAGCAGTGAACCGCCGCATAGGCGGCTTAGAAGTTAGAAGTTTGAAGATCGTCGTAATGTCTACGATGCTATGTGAACCGCCGTGTAGGCGGATTAAATTAATTTTTGTGTTTTCGTTTTTAAAATATATTATAAATTTAATATCTTATCGCCGTTGAAAAGGATAGCCTTTATGAGTATAAAAACTGGTCAGTATGTCGTTGGTCCTGGCGAAAAAGCAGAGATTAAGCGATTTGAAAATGGGAAATCATATTTGGTCGTCCCTTATTATGCTTTAAATGCTGGCGGAATTATTGGCTCAGAATATAATGGTGTTTCTATTATCGATGTTGACCGGCATGGAGTCGTAACAGACAGGCTCGTCTATAATCAGTCTCCTGAAAAAAGACTTGATATGGTCAATAAAATCATGGCTATGGATTGGTCCGAATTTGCCAATCTTTGCACAACCTCTAAAAAGTATAGAGGAGGGTTTTCAGATCTTGAAAATCCTGAAAATGGACCTGGTGAGCCTAATTTAACCAATCAGATAATGGCGGGAATTGACGTCCAGAAAAATGACGAAAAAGATATTCGTTTGGACGTTTCCAAAAAGCAGGAAGAAAACGCAGATTCTGAGTTTTTTAAATGCAAAACAAGATCAGAAATGATGACGTATTTGCTGCGTCATTCATTTCATCATATCGATAATATGTATTCTCCACTCGCATTTTCGTGGGACATAAAAGTTTATAATTTTAATGAAACCGGAGATTTGGGAGAAGAAAACCATTACAATATAAATAAAGATAGAAATGAAGAATGGGCTGAATATCTGAAAGAAAATGAAAACATTTTTTATCAGGCTTGTTCGGACGCTCTGTCTGTATTTACAGATTATCGGATAGACAAGTCATTATCGTGGAGACCGCTAGGGGTTGACGATACACCTCAAGAGTTTTGTGATCTAGAATTTTCTGTCACAGGCCGCAGTGGTGGTCATCTTGTCCTCACAGATTGGGATGGCCCTGGTAAAATCACGTTCAATGATAGACAGGAAATCTGTGATTTCATTGAAGAACTCGATGATGAGAAAATCGCATATCTCTATCACATCGTAGCATCAGTAGACGCTTCAACGACAGATCAGATGATCAAGAATGCCATGGGGCACGCTTATCATTACATCAGAAATAATTGGGAAGAAGAAAATCCGGTTGAAAAAAAGCCGGAAATCTGAAAAAACTAAAGTCCAGGCGACATGAACAATCTCCGACTTGTTTCTGATTGGTATCCTGATATCAACACATGTCGCCTGGACTTGTTCGCTTTAAATTCTGATTTTGTCTATTTGTTTTCAGAACTCGGCAGAGATCATCCACACCCAAAACATATAGCAAGAATATGGGATAGAAAAGAAATAGAAAAAAATTATCCTGATGAATTTAAAAATCATATTGATGATATAAAAAATATAAAATTGTTGAGACAGTCTTGTTTAAAAACAAATACAATATTTGATGGAAAACCAAGTTCTGATGGCAATTCATCATCAATCAGGGAAATATCTCGTCTTATTAAGACAAACACTGAATATTGGCTGAAAAATAAAAAATTTATTCTAGATACAAGGTCGATAAATGAAGGTTCGTGCTACGATTTTGCAAAAGAAATTGAAAATGGTCTTAATTCTGTTTTTGGAACTGATTTTGTTAAGATATGCGAAACAAAATCCATCTATGAAAATGATCAGATTATAGAAAATTTTTATCATGCTTGGGTCGAGTTTAATGGCATTGCCTTCGATGCTGAAGCTCCAGAAGGATGTCATCCTAATAGTTTGCCATTTTTTAAAAGAAATTCTTATTCGATATTCAATTTATTGGAAACTGACCAATCAATAGAACTTTTTTGATTTCAGTGACAAGCCTTTTTTTAAAATAAAACAAGCTCGTCACTGAAATTCATTAGTTCGGGTAAAGCATACCGTCGAAGCTTACAGATGCACCATGGAAGAACATGCAATTTCTTTCAAACGAAGAAATTCCACCGTTCTTCGGGGTAAAGCTGATGACGCATGTTTCAGTCTTGCCAGGTGCAATATCACCACGATCCATCCAGATAGAACCATCACTGTGCTGATAAGCCATGCCAGACACAGACCCCATGCCCTGCGGACCGGTTACATCCATATTGACGCGATAGCTGCCATTGCCAAGGTTGGCCAATGTCATATGACCATTGCCGCCATCCATTTGCCCGGCATAATTCATGCTCTGACCAACTGCAGGAAGACCACTCCCTGATCCTTGACCATAATTGCCAAAGCTGTTCCCGAGCAACTTGTTCATCGGAACAGGATTGAAAGCAACACCACCATTGGGAAGGTTTTGAACAGTGCAACCAGCCAAAGCAAAACCGGCACAAGCCATAACCGTAACCATCAAGAAACGCTTCATCTATTTATCTCCTTTCAACAAAATTTATGTAAAAATAAATCATAAAATAAAAACATTCAATATATTTTTTAAACCAATACTTGATTATAAAAATATTTTTTGTTTTATTTACGCATGCAGATACCAGATGGCTTCAATTTGTAGAAATTTCTAGTAACTTGCATGAAAATATGCGTATATATGGTTTCCCTATATCAGCGAGATTGTTCAGGAGTTTGAGCGTGAGCGAAGACAAGCATTTTGATCTTTTGACAGAGAATCCAGTTTACAAGCCATTCCGTTATCCTTGGGCTTATGAGGCTTGGCTGACACAGCAGCGTGTTCATTGGCTACCTGAAGAGGTTCCGTTGGCTGATGACGTCAAGGACTGGCAGAAGAACTTGACCGAAACAGAGCGCAATTTGCTCACCCAGATTTTCCGTTTCTTTACCCAGGCGGATATTGAGGTGAACAATTGCTACAACAAGCATTACAGCCAGGTTTTCAAGCCGATTGAAGTGCAGATGATGCTATCTGCGTTCTCGAATATCGAAACGATTCACATCGCCGCATATTCGCATTTGCTTGACACGGTTGGGATGCCGGAAATTGAATATTCCGCCTTCATGAAATACAAGGAAATGAAGGATAAATACGATTACATGCAGGGATTCAGGATTGATTCCAAGCATGAAATCGCCAAGACCCTGGCGGCTTTTGGAGCCTTCACTGAAGGTCTTCAGCTCTTCGCATCATTTGCCATGTTAATGAACTTCCCCAGGTTCAACAAGATGAAGGGCATGGGACAGATCATTTCCTGGTCTGTTCGTGATGAAAGCTTGCATTGCCTTTCGGTGATCCGCTTGTTCCGTACATTCATTGCGGAAAATCCGGAAGTCTGGAATGACCGTCTCAAGAATGAACTTTACGAGATCTGTGAGACGATTTTGCATCATGAAGACGCCTTTATCGACCTGGCCTTTGAAATGGGTGCGATCGAGGGATTGGATGCCAGCCAGGTCAAGCAGTATATCCGGCATATCGCCGATCGTCGTCTTTCACAGCTTGGTCTTGAAGCACGGTATGGTATTATCGAAAATCCGCTTCCATGGATGGACGAGATGCTGAATGCGGTTGAACACACCAATTTCTTTGAAAACCGTGCTACTGAATACAGCAGGGCTTCGACCGCTGGCACATGGGATGAAGCCTGGGCCTGATTAATCTATAAAACATTAAAAAACCCGGTGCCGATCAATTTGGCACCGGGTTTTTATTTTAATGATTCGATTTAATTTAAATCAGGATCACTGTATATCCATTGAGTAGATTTTGTCTGAATAAATTTTGTTGACTACTGATTTAACCGATGACTTCCATTCTGGCATTTCTATGCCAAAAAAATCTTTCAGCTTACTGCAGTCAAGCCTTGTATCAAGTGGACGTTCTGCCGGAAGTGGCCATTCAAGAGACGTGATTTTCTCCAAATTTGGTTTTGGCAATCCGTACTTTGCCGCTTCTGCAAGAATTTCTTGTGCCAATTCATACCGCGAAGCGTGTCCAGATCCAGCGGCATGAAAGATGCCATTATAATTTGAATCCCATCCTTTTGTATCGATTCGTTGTAGAATATGAAAAATGGTTTCAGCAAGATCATCAGCAGATGTCGGGCAACCAATCTGATCACAGACTACCTTAAAATTGATATTTTTATTGGCTGCTTTAATCTCGGCTGCTTTAAACACGGAATTTACAAAATTTTTGTGTCCTGATGAATAAACCCAGGACGTGCGCAAAATCATTGCTTGAGCACCAGTATCAAGAATATCTTTCTCTCCGGCTGCCTTGCTCTGCCCATATACATTTAAAGGATTAACCTGATCAGTTTCCAGATAAGGCTGTCCTTTGGTGCCATCAAAAACATAATCGGTCGATATGTGAATTAAGGAGGAATTATGCTGTTTGCATAAATTCGCCAAATGTTTTGGGCCTTCCTGATTGACTTTGAAAGCCATATCAGAATCGGTTTCCGCCGTATCTACATCGGTATAAGCAGCGGCATTTATGACCATCCATGGATTGTATTTCTTGATTGCATTTGAAATCGATTTTTTATCTGAGAGATCGATTTCTTTCCTGGTCAAATCAACATTATAAAAAGAACGTAAAAGAGAGTTATTGTATTCTTTTAAAGCTGTTCCGAGTTGACCATCAGCGCCAATGATGAGAAGAGGACGAATATACATTTTTGATATCCTTTACCTTATGATTTGAATTTGAAATCAACCGGCAAGGCAATTCTCAAGAATGTTCTTTTTACTAGTTGATCAAAAATCATAGATTCGTGTACGCAGTCAGGTGATAGCAGGAAGCCTTTGTTTGCTGGAAAGACCTCACCATCATCGAGCTGGTCCATGATATGTGACAGGTCTCCATCAGAAGCTGGCTGTCCATCGAATTGACCTCGCCAGGCCCGACATCCTGGAACACTGGCGGCAACGATAATTGGCATCCGGCTTACCGGAATATTATTACAATTATGCAGCCATCCTGGAACCGGATTCCAAGACATTGTTTGAGGCATGAAACAGCCGTCAACATGCGGTTTTGGACGACGCTGAGACATGCCAGGCTGCACCATTTTTTCGTCAACAGTCATATGCGCAACACCAGTGGTAGCCCCAGCGGAAGCACAAAGCTTTTTGACAACATCAAGGTAATCTTCAAATCCAGGAGCCATTACTGGATTTTCAAGATTAAATGAATGCATATATTTCTGTCTGTCCCGATAAGGAAGATCAACTTCGCATAGTTCTCTATAATCTGAAACTAACATATGATCGATCCTCTTAACTGGCATTAATTCAGCATGAATTAATTTTTGCTGTTTATGATGATAATTTATTTTTTTAAAAATCACAAGCATGGCTAAAATTTATTTTTAATATAAAAAACATAATCGATTTAAGCCGCCTATGCGGCGGTTCACGATATGTTGCCGATGGCGAACTGCACGTTGTTCTTCTAAGCCGCCTATGCGGCGGTTCACCTGCCACGATTGATAGTCCGAGAGAGTCACAATTTCTAAGCCGCCTACACGGCGGTTTACACTAGGGTTTTAATATAAAACCGTTTTAAGTCAAAACTTTTATCTCAAAATGGCCGTTTAACCTTCCTGTTTATAGGTATAAAAAATTCCTTTTAAAAACAATTGGTTATTAAAACACCATATGAAGGAAGGTCAAAGCAAATCGAACAACCGATTTGCATCAGTATATGAAAAGCTCAGACATTTCTTTCTTAATTTCGGCTAATTTAGGCATGGACATATCTTTTTCGGAAATAACGGCATTTTCAGGCTCAATTGGCCAAGGCAGACCGATTTCTGAATCATTCCAAATAACACCGCGTTCTGATTCTTTGTGATATTGGGAAGTCACTTTGTATATAACTTCGCAATCATTCTCCATGGTGCAAAATCCATGAAGGAATCCTGGTGGAATCCATAATTGGTGACCATTACACGCAGATAGGATAGCTGCTACATATTTGCCGAAAGTTGGTGATCCGGCTCGGATGTCAACGGCGACATCCCAGATCTGACCTTTCACACAACTGACTAGTTTGCCTTGAGCATATTGACCGACCTGGCAATGTAAACCGCGTATGGTCCCAGCTTTTCTTGAATATGAATGATTGTCCTGAACAAAATTTTCTTCAATGCCGATTTCGGCCATCCTTGTGGCATTCCATGTTTCGGAAAACCAACCTCGATTGTCTTCAAACCGCTTTGGTTCAATCAAAACAATTCCTGGAATACTCTGGATATGCGTTTTCATTTCATTTCCTGTATCGGCTAAATTATGAAATCTTTTTAGTTCCCGTTACGGACGATTTCAGCCAATGTTTGTCCAAGTTCTGTTTTGCTTATTGCTTTAGCCCGGTTTAAAAGGGTTTCGTCGTCGATGAATCCCATTCTCCAGGCAACCTCTTCAGGAGAGCCGACCAAATAGCCCTGGCGGGTTTGAATGGTCTGGATGAACATGGAAGCCTGCAAGAGGGAGTCGGGCGTTCCAGCGTCAAGCCAGGCGGTTCCACGGCCAAGTTTTTCGACCTTGAGAGATCCTTCTGCAAGATAGAGACGGTTCAGATCGGTGATTTCAAGTTCGCCGCGAGGAGATGGCTTGATCGTTTTAGCCATTTCAACAACCCTACTGTCATAAAAATAGAGTCCGGGAACGGCAAGATTGCTTGGCGCGACTTCAGGCTTTTCGATAATGTCGACCGGATTGTTTTCAGAATCAAACTTAAGCACCCCGTAACGATTTGGATCCTTGACATGATAAGCAAACACGGTAGCACCGTAATCAGATCTGGCAGCCTTCTGCAAGCTGCTGGAAAGCTTGTCGCCATAGACAATATTGTCGCCAAGAGCCAAGGCACATCCCTGACCATCAATCCATTTTTCACCGATTAGAAAAGCCTGTGCCAGACCATCAGGGCTTGGCTGTTCGGCATAAGATAAAGTGATGCCAAATCGGCTTCCATCACCAAGAAGACGGCGGAATTGAGGGAGATCAGAAGGCGTTGAAATCAAAAGGATATCTTTAATCCCGGCCAACATCAAAGATGACAATGGATAAAAAACCATAGGCTTGTCATACACGGGCAAGAGCTGCTTTGATACGCCTTCTGTGATTGGATGAAGCCGAGTTCCAGATCCACCAGCGAGAATGATGCCTTTGGTAATCAAGATTAATCCCCCTATAAAGCTTTATTCATAAAGCATTTTTATTTGTTTTAAGTCAATTTTTTGACGATATATTTTAAATAAAAAATATTTATGTTGTTTTAAATATCTTATCAGGTTTCAAATTTTCATGATATTTTTTTGGTAGAAGGAGACCTGAAAAATGAGCTATGTCATTATCGATTTGGGAACTAATAACAGTCTTTATATGACTGAAGACGATAGGGGTAGAACCGTTCCGGTTACCTATGAGACGATTGAAAAAGCTCAAGCTGAAATTAATGAGCTTTTGGAAGATCAGCAGAATGAAGTTATGGACGGAGACCGCGATCCAGACGAATGTGATGATGCTGATAGTTTTGCCATTATCGAATACACACCAGTTGCAGTCGTTACTCCTGAGGTTTGATGATGTCGGCTTTAACTGAAGCGGAAGCTCAAAAAATCGTTCGTCCTTTAGCCACTCCGGTATATACGGTTGCCTTGTTGTGGCGCAATTTAAAGAATAGTCTTGAATCGTTTGGCCAGGACTATGGTGGTCTGGTCATGGAACCAGATTTTCAAAGAGGACATGTTTGGACGCCAGAGCAACAGCGGCATTTTATCGAAAATGCTTTAAGAGGTGTTATTTCACAGGCAGGTCTTACTATTCAGTTCAATTGCCCGGATTTTGATTATCGCGGTAATCTGAAAAAAGACGTTGAAAATTCCTTTGTATGTATGGATGGACTGCAAAGGATAACCGCAGTCATGAAATATATCGATGGAGAAATTAAACCGTTTGGTTATTCAATACATGATTTCGAAAACACATCCTTCAAATTATCTGGATCCAATATGCGGTTCCAGCTTTGTGTGTATAATATGCAGACCAGGGCGGAAATCCTTCAGCACTATATCGATATCAACGCAGGATCTACGCCACATACGAAAGATGAAATCGATCGTGTTCGAAATCTTTTAAAAGTGGCACCAGAACCGGAAGTCATGCATGATCAACCTGAATTTTAAGTCAAACCATTGGCATATTTGCCAAAACTTGACTTAATGTGTCATTATTGATCATGCTTGTTAACTCCCGATGAGGTAAAACTATGAACTCTCTTTCCGTTCTTTTGGCTGGAAAAAGTTTATCTCGCTTTTTGAACGGAAAGAACTTCCGCACTCGTAAAGGCGTAACTGCACTTGAATATGGTTTGATCGCGGCATTAATTGCCGTTGTAATTATTATAGCCTTAACGCTTACGGGTATTAAATTAAACACAATATATGAAACGATCGATGCAAATTTCCAAGTTATTGGAGTCGATCTGAGCACATATGCAGCACCAAATTTTACTGAGGAATTTGCGAATTCTACAGTTCAGGTTTGGGGTGGTCCGAACGGAAGTTCGGTTTCAATTACAAGTCCGAATACTAGCAGTCAGCAGTTTTCCGGTTTAACAGGTGTTCAGGCAATTCCTGGCGTTGATGGCAATTTCAGCGATGGAGCGGCCATTCCTAATACGGCTACCATTTCTGGCGATGCTCATAGCTGGTCAGTTTCAAATTTGCCGACCAGTATGCTCAAGACGTCTCTTGATAAGACTTGTGCCAATATGGGTGGCACAACATCACAAACCCAGACAGGTGTATCATGCACCGATCTTGGTTACAGCATAGCGAAACCGTTTTAGATTTCGCTTATATATAAAAGCCTGTATATTAATTCTATTAATTACTGGCCATTAAGCAAAGTGCTTCCTGCACTTGTTGGATAATATCTGCCACCAGTGCATTCATAAGCTCCAGAACTGCCAGAATTTGGAAGATAAGTAAGGCTTCCACCTTCATTTGTGCATGCAGTTGTTAAAGCAGATACTGCCTTGGGAATGCTACTAATCGAGGTGTATGCGTAACCATTTGCAGCATAGAAAGAATATCCTGTATTTGATCCTTGTGGCTCTAATGCAACAAACGGAGCCTGCATATATGGGAGGTCAATCTGTGTATTAGGACCATCAAGTGCCGGGATCTGAACGCCCTGACCACTAGTTATATTTGTGAAAAACATTCCGCCAAGATTAGTTTTCAAATAATTTTGCAGAGTGGCTTGAGATGGTTGGCTATTATATGCAGGCGTTCCAATAACGGTTCCGTTACTATTAGAACTTTCAATCAGGTATGTCTTTAATTCTCCATCCCAATATGATGAAGTAAATCCATTAAAAGCCGTAAACGGTTGTGATACTGTTCCTAAAATAGCGGTTTTTAAGTTGTCGAAAGTCTTGTTAAGACCACCACCAACTGCGGTAACTGCGAGCAACGCAGCAACCATAATCAGTGCGGCTATCAAACCATATTCGATGGCAGTTGCACCACGAACTGACGCCTTGCTTCTCTTTGTAAGAACAAACATTTTTCACCTATTACCCGTGTTATATTAATTTAAATTAATTAAATGTATAAAATACATATGTCAAGATAATCGAAATTAAAAACAGTTTTTTGAACATCTTGTTTTTTTAAATATCAAAGACGTGTGTGTTGCCTAATATGATTTTCAACATTTATTAAATTGAATATGCAAATGAAATTAAATTGAATATGCAAATGAAAAGGCCGGGAAATCTCCGGCCTTTTCTCTATAAAATTATTTTTATTTTTTAGGTGTCTCAGGTCAGGCTGGCTTTCCTTCTTCATGGGTTGAGTTCCAAACCTTATCCGATTGATCTTCTGTTGGCTTAACCGCAGCGGCAGCGGTTCCGCTAGCCGTGCCAGCGATTGCACCATTGATCATGGACGAAACCATATCGCCGTTTCCATCAACAGTGAAACCGGCATCCTTCAAGAGACGATCAATAACAGGTGCCTGGAAGCGATACCGCATCACGGAGGACATGAAACGGTCCATCGGGTTGTTGCCTTCGATCGTTTCGCCTTCAACGGTCTGACCACTGAAATGCATGCCGTTACCGGTATCGACGATCGAGACGTTGCCGATGTTGCGGATAGGATCGACAGCAGAGCGAATGATTTCCGGCAGGACTTCAAGCATCTTCAGCTTGATCTGCATTTCAATCAGAGAAGGATGCATTGCGTTCTTGGCTTCGTTGAGCTTGCGAATACCTTCAGCTTCAGCAGTTGCCTTTGCAGTAATAGCTTCAGATTCGAACCGTGCCGCCTCTGCCTTCGCCTGTGCATCAGCGATGATTGCCTCAGCACGGTTTTTTGCGGCTTCTTTCTCGGCTTCAGCCTGAACAGTCACGGCTACTGCCTTTGAACGAGCATCCTGTTCGGCAGCGATCACCTTGATCTTGCTTTCACGTTCAGCAACGGCGACCTGTGAAGCCGTAATGACTGCTTCCTTGGCCTTGGCTGCGGCGGCCTCTGCCTCACGAGCGGCGGCTTGAGCGGCAGCAGTTTCCCTGCTCTTTTCGGCAAGAGCAATATTTCGATCCTGTTCAGCCATAGAAACGTTCTGTTCAGAAGTGATCTTGGCAGTCTGTTCAGCCTGGGCGGCTTCTGCCTCACGAGCTGACACTTCCGCACGGCTGGCAGCCCGCATATTCGCGATCTGCTTCTCCTGTTCAACCTGTGCCTGGGTCTGTTCACGCTCGATGCTGAACTTCTTGACTTGAGCATCCCGGTTCTGCTGAGCGATCTTGACCTCGGTTTCCTGCTCGATGTCATTTCGCTCCTGACGACGCTGCGACGTAATCTTGGTGATTGCCGTCAAGCCCTCAGCATCGAACGCATTGTTCGGATTGAAATACTTGATGTCAGTCTGGTCAAGCTTCACCAGTGAAGCGTGTTCCAGAGCAAGACCATTGGTCGAAAGACCGTCCTTCAAAGTGTTTTCAACGTTCTTGATGAAGCTCTGGCGATTCTGCTGAAGTTCCAGGAGCGTCATGGTAGCCGCAACGCTGCGGATGGCATCGCTGAACTTGCCCTCAATCAGTTGGCGCAGCGCACTGACATCCATGGTTCGGTTGCCAAGGGTCTGTGCGGCCTGAGAAATGGCAGCGACATTCTGTTCAACGTTCAGATAGAATTCGACCGAAATGTCGGCCCGCATCTTGTCTGCCGTGATGACCGCCTGTTCCTTCTCACGAGTGATATCGAGACGAAGAGTTTCCAGGTTGACGAACATGATTTCGTGGAAGATCGGCAGGACGAGTGCGCCACCATCCTTGACGACCTTATTGCCGCCCAAACCAGTCCTGACGAAAGCACGCGACTTTGGTGCCCGCTTATACAGACGGCTTAGAAAAATTCCGATGCCGAAAATCGCCACCAGAATAATGAGAACAGGAAACAAAACGCTGAACATATCTGCCTCTTTCTTAGAAGATTAAAATCTTTAGTCGGGTTGAGTTTTAGGCTTTTTCGGTAATACGCTTGTCGGCGCGGATTACCATGGCTGGGCCATTCGGGATTTTCTTCACGATGATTACAGTCTCGCCCTGTTCAATGATATCCTCATCATGAAACGGGACGACAAAAGGACGATGGATGGTAAGATACTTGTCCTGGAAGGTAGCCTTTGCCGTTTCGCCAGTCTTGACCGGCCCCAATACGACCTCACCAACCAGACCAACCATATCGTCATCAGATAAAGCCGATGTTTCATCACGCGGAATGATACGGCCAATAAAACTGCTGCTGTAGCGAGTAGCAAAAATTGCACCGACAAATGATGTCGGGACAGAAATCAGCTTGATCATGGCAACAGAAAGATGAGCAATGCTGAAAATAAATCCACTCAAAGCATATCCAATTGCAGAAAATGTTGCCAGGAAAGCAATAAGCAGAATTAGAATGGGCGTCCTGCCAGCATTAAGCCAGGCAAATGCGTTGCTGACAAATCCAACATCGTCAATATTTGCCTCATTTCCACCAACTTCATGATCGACATGGCCGATTTCTACATGCCCAACATCGAAATGAAAAATCGCGTTGATGGCATGATCAACACCAGAACTGGCTGGAGTGCCCAAGATAGTGCTGATACCCTCAATAGCGATGATGCCAAACATAACAAAAAATGTCGTGGCAAAAACGCTGTAAATAGGGTTGAAAATCTGATGAAACCAAACCATAAGCTCTATTCCTTATTTGCTCGAAAATATACTTGAATATACTATTTTGTCAACAGTATAATTTAAGTATTTGGAGAAAAGACGCTTTCATATTCTTTATTAGTAGGATATGTAATTTCTGGAATTCCGTTTTCTGTATTCTTTAGAATATATCTATTAACTTTTTCAGTCTCTTCTTTGATGTTTTTGGGTTTTTCAGAACGTAAGCCACATGCAATGGTAAAACTTTTTGCCATTTCTTGATCAGACAATATCCAATTAAAAGCAACGATTTTGTTGAATTTCTCAAGTCTCTTTAGGCTGTCTTTTTCATTGATGAAATGCGAGAAAGAGTTTTTTTGATAAAACAAAATAGCGGCGCACCAAAACTTCCAAAAGTTTTCAAAATCAGGATATTCTTCATTTTTATCAACCATTGAACCGAAATGTTTGCCTATCTCAATTCTAAAAATCTGATCGTTTTTTTGAGATTCAACGTAGATTTCCCAGGATTTTTGTCTGCAATAATGTATGCTCGACATTATTTCATTTGCTTTTTCAAATAATTCTTTGTTTGCAGAAAAAATATCCTGCGCATGCTCAAATTGAATTTCATTTACTTGAGATTTGATCTTTTCAAGATCAAATTCATACCCAACTCTAAATTTTTCAATTAATCTGAAAGCTTTTTCGATTTCTTCAAATCCGTTAAGACGAGTTGTCTCTTGTGTAATATCAAAAATTTTTTGTGCGTATTGTTTGTTTTTATCTGAAAATTCGACAAGTTTAGAATCAATCATGATTTTATTCCTCACGAGTTTGATAAATTTTTTTCACATTTATCAATGAGTTCAACAAATTATCTAATCTTCCAGAGATATCTTTCACATCAGCAAGAAAATTTTTGAACTTTATTTTATCCAAGTTCAAACTGTTTTTATCTTCATTGTTATTTTCGTCATTTATTTTAGCTGAAATATCGTTGATTTGGTTTTCCAGCTTTTCTTTTTGTGCATCCAAAGATTTGATTGCAGCCAACAGAAATGCGCTTGTCCTATCGATCTCGACGACATCATCTTTTGGATTGGTTTCGTGAACATCAGAAAAAATTGTGTCCAATTTAACAACAATTTCTTTGAAGCCAGTTTCGAGAGCAGTTCCGGCGCGATCGACAAATCCCATAAAATCGTCGGAAAACCGTTCGAACAGATTGGTTGGGTCGATACGCCTTTTATTCATTTCTTCATCATCGGCGATACCGACAATAAAGCGAAAAACATTCTTCTGATCGAAGAGAAGCCTTCCCTGATTCGGGCGCAATATACTCTCTTGATATCGAATATGGACGCAATCGATATTCATCCGGCCCCTTACGGTTGCCAAAGATATCGTTTCAAGATCCTTGACGGAGAAAAGCTTGTTGTCATAGGGAATGCCTGGCAAAATATAGCCGGATCGCCTTGCCGCCCAATCCTTAAGCCCCAGGGTAATCATCTGGGATGGCAAATCAGGAAACTTGTTTCTGGCTTCTGCATACCAATTGGCATGCAACTTGACCAAATTAGATGATGCCGTCTCAGGGATAACTCCCTCCAGATAGAACATCATTTCTTTGTATTGATCAACAGTATCCTGAATGGCAACCAGCGTTTCAGGGTTCGGTATAAGGTCTATGACACGTTCCATAAAAAGGAAGATAATCTTCCTTTTTTCATTTGTCAATTTTTTTGCAGCTAAAATCCAAGGATTGGAAATAATCCGATATTGTCTTGAGGAACCGGAAAGTTTTCCAATCTTTCTAAAATATTGTTGAAAACACTATAATAATTCATGGCGTATAAGCCAAAATTGGCGATTGGATTCGCTTCTATCAAAACGATATTATCATTTTTATCCAGGCCAAAATCCAGGATAATATCGGCTGAATGTGGATCCATATTGGTTAAGTCGGCAGCAACTTTCTCTGCCTGACGAATATAACGATCAACCAGGATATGACTGTTTACAGCCATCCCATCACGCCTATAAGTTTCTGTAAGGGGATGAAAAAGTTCTCCATTGTTATAATGAGGGCATAAATTTTCAACGCATCCAGCTCCAGCGACGGGCTTTCCGTCTATAATAACCATCCTATATTCGTGTCTTATATCGATTTTCTCCTGGATCAAATAAAGCGGCATTCTTCCGTCTATATAAAATAAATCATACTCAAAATAATTCATAAGCTGTGATTTTATCGCCTCAATATCTTGAGTATTGGTAAATTTATATGGTTTTACAGTTGAATACTTTAATCTTGTGACATTTTTTATAATCAGTTCTTCGCCATGTTTTTCGGCCATATTTTTAATTGTTGAAGCCAAATGATCAAGGCATTCGACGTCTTGTTTATATTTTGGTCTTATTAATGTGTCTGTTCTTTCTATAAAGCTGACACCGGTTCCTGTAAAAGCAACATCTCTTCCAGCATGATTATAAAATGCTGGATTAAGGAAATAGAATGTTCCTGCCAATATTGAATCCTGTGTTGGCCATGCATAAACCTGATCCATCGGCATTCTTCTATATTCTCTCCCCAATGCAATAATTTTTCTGCTTTTAAGCATATTTCTATCTGCTGAATTAAAATATGCAATTGGAATTATTTCTCTATTTTTTTGTTCTTTATTATCTTCTGGGATGCCTAATTCGGATACAATGACTGGAATTCCAGAATCTAAAGCGGCAAAAAATTTTATTGTATTTTCATGCCAATCTTCAAAGTCGGCTTCTCTTACTGGATTATCTATTCCGAATAGCTGTATCCAACGATTTACCTGATTTTCTGATTTTTGAAATGATTCGTCTTTTCTAGGAATTGCAACTTTATTTAATGGAAAAGAGGGAAAGAAGCAGACGACATATTCATCTTTATTCATGATTTAACTCTTTGATGACCTGCCAAAATTATTTTCTATCTGTTTAATCCATCTATGTCCAAACCATACTACAAAAACAGCACATACACCTAATGCAACAACTCCCGCAAAGGTCATACTTTTATGAGAATGCTCAAATAATTTAATTTGTTGACCGAAAAAATAAAAAGTCAAGCAATAAGAAATTGCCCATATGCTTGAAGATAAAATATGCGTTGGTAAAAAGCGTTTTATTGTCATCCCATTAGCACCGGCCAACAAAGTGGCGATACTTCTAAGAAATGCCATAAAACGGCTTAAAAATATTATTTTTCTACCATGATACCTGAACAACAATCGTCCGATAGCAAGTCTTTTTTTGCTTAATCCGATACGCCAACCATGTCGTTTTAAGCCTATATGGCCAAACCAGCCACCAATCCACCAACCAGCCAGACCGCCTATGATCGCGCCTATGCCAGCCGATACGGTTAATGTCTCGATGTTGATATTATGAGTTGCGCCCGCATACATGGCAGCGGATATAACCGCTGTTTCTCCAGGCAATGGAATCCCTATGCTTTCAAAGGCAACAAGGATAAAAACCGTGAGACTGCCGTAACTCGATATCCAATGAGAAATCATAAAAAAATCATAACATTTTTTGTTTTAAAAAGTAAATTTTGTGATCCATCAATTGTTACCTAAAATTTTTGTTTAAACGATTTTCATGACGGTGGCATATATGAATACACCACCGTCATGAAACAAACTTTATTCGGTTTGTGTTTTTTCAGCTTGTGTTTTTTCAACCGTTTTCAGATTCGCCGCACTAATACCAAGAAGAGCGGACGCCATATCTGTCGGCACCACGATTGTTGACTGGTTTTTGCCCATTTCGAAAAGCAAACCCATACGACGAAGTTCCATAGCGCCAGGAGACTTTTCGTAAACCAGAGCTGCCTCAGCCGTTTTATTGGCGATTTGAACCTCGGCTTCGGCGAGAACAATGCGTGCCTGTCGTTCCCGTTCAGCTTGAGCACGTCTGCTCATGACATCGGCAAGTTCTTTCGGAATTGAAATATCGCGAATTTCGATACCGATATTGCCAATGCCCCAACCTTCAGTCTTTTTCAAGATCTTGGAACGAATACGTTCGTCCATTTTGTCTGTTTCGCCAAGCACAAATTCCAGAGGATTCTCTGAAATGGCTTCACGAAGGGACGTCTTGCAAACCTTGGTGATAAGGTCGTTATAGTTGACGAGGTTAAGAACCACGTTCTTGACATCCATGATTTGCCAGAACACCACAGCATCCGCAGTCACGCTTACGCCATCTCCTGTAAGCGTTCCTTCTGTGGAAATGGCAGTAGAACGACGACGGACATCAACGATCTTGTTGATTCTTTCGACAAATGGAATGGTTATATACAAGCCAGGCCCAGCCGTCCTTGAGTAGCGCCCAAAACGAAGAATGATGCTCCTCTCCCATTCACGGGCGGTATGGACCGCCATGAAGGCCAAGAACACCAAAACAGACAGACAAAGCGTAAACAAATAGTATGGAGAATAAGGAAAAGTTCCCTTCACTATAAAAATGAAAGTTGAAATTCCAATCAAGCCGATGGCTGACATTGATCCAATGGTAAAACCAGAGCTTTTCTTATCCAGATATTCTTCGTTCATTTTTTACTTCTTTTAATGATTAATATTCAGTCAACAGATTCACATTTCAGGGTGAAAGCAACAGGAAGAATTTCTTTCATATTAAAAACGCCAACTCGATCAATCATGATTTTTGCGTTTTCATCCAAGAATTCAGCCATAACCTGACGGCAAGCACCACAAGGCATCAAACTGTTTGCCGGTGCTCCATCAGGCGCATCGATACATGCAACTGCAATTTCATCGATTTTTTTATGACCAAGAGCAATAGCAGAAAAAATGGCCACACGTTCTGCACAGATCGTCAATCCATAACTGGCATTTTCAATGTTGACACCACTGAAATATTTGTCGCCACATCGAATTGTCGCGCCCACCCTGAAATTTGAATAAGGCGCATAAGCATTTTCAGCAGCCTGGCGAGCCATTTTAATAGCTATTTCTCGCTGTCCCATTACAATTCCTTTCTTGTTTAAAACAAAGTATAAATAAATTAAAAAAAATTGCAACATTATTTTCAATATTTTTGTTGACTTAAATATTAAAATTTTATATTAAATAAATTATGAAGATTATGTTTTATGGCGACCCTCATGGGGATTTTACGCCTTTATTTGAAAGCTTAAGCCGGGAAGTCACTGATCTTGTTGTTGTTTTAGGTGATGTCGGCCCGTGTGATCCTCTCGATCAAATCGCGAAAAATATTAAAAATCATGGTTGTGATTTCAAATGGATTCACGGCAACCATGATGCTGACAGTGAAGAATTGTTTGATTGTAGCCTTCAAGTAGCTCAGGACGACAATCTTCATCGTCGGATTGAGCGATTTCAGGATATCAAGATCGCGGGTCTTGGAGGGGTTTATCGAGGCAAGGTTTGGATGCCGGAAAGCCTTTCTGGACCTGAAAAGATTGTATTCAACAGTCCTGATGAAATGCTTCGTGCAACCAGGAAAATGGACCAATGGCGAGATGGTTTGCCTCGAAGGCATAGGGCTACAATCTTCCCGTCATACCATCAGGATCTGATCAAGCAAGGGCATGCTGATATTCTGGTTTGTCATGAAGCGCCATCAAGCCATAGAAATGGATTTTATGCGATTGATGATCTCGCTAAAGCTTTAAAAGCAAGCCTGATTGTTCACGGACATCATCATTATGATTATGACGGGACCACCAGAAATGGAATTCACGTAAAGGGTGTTGGAAAAGCCGAATGTTTTTATTTTAACACTTAATACGCATATAAAGTTTATAATTGAAAGCAAAAAAATGGAAAACAAAGAAGAAAAGTTCTACCTTAACGTAGCTAAAATCATTGGTTGTGCAGATCACAATTATCGTCCGTATCCTTTCAGGAAAAGGACGCGCTGGAACACCAGAACGATTGGTAATGGCCGGTTCCCTGGCCACGGCATTATCCGTCGCTTTAGTGACAACAACATCCACGTTCAGCTTTATAATCCAAATATTAAAGGTGTTTTTAGGTCTGATGAAGATGCCTTGAACGCTATTCGAATGTCTTTAAAAAACTGATGAATAATGGTGGACGAGGTAGGATTTGAATCCACGATCAACCTGTTATGAGCAGGCCGCTTTAGACCACTAAGCTACTCGTCCATTTAAGCCATCAATTATTTTAAATTAACACCATCTGGAGTCAAATATATGATTGTGGCTGGCTGAAAATTGAGATTGACGATATTGTCGGAAAGATTTGAAGAATTTGTTGCGATTAAAACGTTTTTTGACATCATAACCGAATTGCTGGAATGACGTCGGTCAACTTCTGTATAAGGGTAACGAATGACTTTCGAAGATTTTCCCCTTACAGGGAATACCGAAACAAAAGCGACATATCCTTTGTTCCCATTCTTCCATGAAATCAAAGAAAAATTTGCGTTTGATTTTTGAACCAAAAGCTCGTTCGTCTTATAAAAAGACGGGCTGTTGAATTCATGACGCATATGTTCAGCCGTATTATACTCCTTTAAAAAAGCTGAATTTTCATCAGATCGATACACTGAACCGAGTAAGCTCACGATGGAGATCGGAATAACCATCAAGATGAATATTAATGCCAACACTTTCTTCATGTTTTATCCTCGTTATACAGTTGTTTTGATTTTAGCTACCAAGGAAAAGAAGTCGGAAATGGTCGGCCACGAAACCGATAAGTGTTACTGCAAATATCGCGGCCACAGACATCGCGAACATAAGTTCAGGAGAGATTCTACCACACTTTTTACACATGCCTGACTCCTTTATATTACCAAATTAAATATATTTTGATAATTAAATTAAAATAAGTCAAACAGATTTATATTAAAAATCTTTTATAAAAATATATTTAATTATACTTATATAAAACAAATACATTTTTATAAAAGATTTTTTGTGTTTTCTACCATAAATGGTATATTTCAAGCGTGATTAAGGAGATTCTAAAATGTCAAAAACTTTTTTAAAGCCTACTGACCTGGGTGGCTATCTGTTTCGAATCACGGATAATGGCGGTTCCAGTTTTGATCGTTACACGGTGACATTTTCTGATGGATCCTATTTGGCGTTATCGTCATATCCTAATAACCCACAAGGATTTTCCCAATCCGGTGAATCAATAGATCCGATTGTCCAGCATGAATGGGTAGAGCGTGGTGAGGCAGTTGATTTAGCTTTAGGCGATCTTCCATTTCATATCGTCGAACATATTGTTTCCAGATGCAATGAAGGATTTTCTGATTATTTAAAACTAATTGAAAATATGGATCCAAAAGCCGTAGCCCAAAGCAGAAAGGCCGCTGAATATAAAGAACCAGGCGGTTATTCAATAGGTAAGGGAATCTATATCGATGATGGGGCTTATTATGTGAAAATTGAAGGCGATACAGATACAGATGCTTCTTATGATTACGGCCCATACTTTACAGACAGAGAAGCTTTGATCGCCACTTTACCAGATAAAAATGATCTAAGCGGACCTGAATATCACAGCACGATTGATAACCTTATGCGAATGGATCCTGATGCCAAAGTCGCCGAAGCCGTCGCCAAACTTGAAGGCATCACCGCGAATCCAAATTAAATAATCTATGAAAAATATTAAAAATGAATGAACAACAAAAAAATAAATACAGAGAATGGCGATTTGGTTTATGCTACTATATGGTGTTTGCACTAATTGAAAGAACAGGATGGGAAGCCGAAATCGTATCCGTAGACTTACACGAATATTCAACGGTTCGTGAACATCCAGTTCACGCTTATATCGTTTCTCCAGAAGGTAAATTATATGATGCTTTAGGAGAAATATCATATAAATTCATGGATGAAATATTTTTCGAAAATACATTGAGAAAATTTGAAAACAAAAGATATAAAAGGTTCGCGACCAGAGAAGATCTGATCGAATATTTCAACAAATTAAATCCAGAATGGCAAGGCTATGAACCCGACGACAAAATACTACAAGAGGCTAAACAAGTTTTGGATGAACAATTGCAAACACTGTTAAAATGGTTGCCGGAAAAAACCACCAAGATCGAAAATGATTTGCCATCTATAGCATTATGATTTTTTTTGAAAATCTTTTAGAAGCAAATATATTTTAATATAATTTATATTAATCAATATTTAAAATATTAGTATTGACATAAAAACATTTATCAAGTTATAAAACAAGAAAATTCATCATCTTGTTTTACGGAGATTTTCCTTGTCAGACCCTCTTGATCTTTCCACGTTCAATTTCTCTGATTCGGAAACAAAGACACAGGTTGACAGCGGCGCTGGGCTACCAATGCCACAAGCGTCGCAAGCTGTTCAGCCTGTCGATGAAAATCTCAAGCCCGCACCGCCGATGGAAAGATTGGTCGATACGACCAAGATGCTTCCTGATGATATTGAAAAGGCGAAGACCTCTGCCGCTCAAGTTGATTTTAACGATAGTCTGACGGTCATGCGTCATGGTGAAACCGCCATGGCTGAAATCGCACAGGCAAGCCGTAATCTGTTGACCAACACCAGAATTGGCGACACTGGAGATGTTGGCAAGATCGCCGCTTCGGTGATCGATGGCGTCAAGGTTCTCCGTCTTGAAGACCTTCGCAACGATGGCAGTGGAAAGTCTGTATCGACCGAAAAAAAGAGCCTCTTTGGCAGAATGATGGGGAATGTCGTCAATTTTGTCGCGGAGGCTAATTCGGCTTATCGTGGTTTTGAAGAAAATCGCAAGCGCTTTCTAGACATGATGGATGAACAGAAAGCAAAATCATTAAAGAAGCGAGCCGACCTGATGGTTCAGGTTCAGTTGATGGACGAACAGCGCAATGCGGTCCGTCAGAGCTTGCATAATCTCATGATCGTCATCGCCGCTGGACAAATCGCCCTGGATCGAGGCGAACAGGAATGCGAACAGTTGCGATTGAAGGCGGTTGCGAGCAATGATCCGACCGATGCAGCCAATGTCATGACATTCCGGAGTGTATTGAATAACTTCCGGGCCAAGATTGCTGAAATGCGTGAAACCATGACCGGATCGGCCATGCTTCTGCCAATTATCGAGCAGAACAAGAATGCTGCCGAAGTCAGGATCCAGCAGCTTACCAATGGCGTTATGGTTGTCATTCCGCATCTCATGGCTGTAGCCAGCCAGGCGGTCGTACAGGCCGATATCGGTCGCGCTGCGGCAGAAGGCGAAAAGCTACGCGATGCGAACCGTATGATCACTGAAATGGCCAGTAAGGGCGCTCATGATGCTGCCGTCAGTGCAGCACGTAGCCTGGCAGGTGATCCGAGAGATATCGCAATGCTGGAACAGGTCGCCAACCAGGCGATTGCAACCATGCAGGAAGTTCAGCAAATCGAAAAGGAAACAGCCGCCAAAGATATTGAACGCGAGCAGAAGCTTGTTCAAATCAGAAATAACTTGAGCATCGGCATGACTGGTGTGATGGACGCGGCAATTTATAAAAACGAGATCAAGTGATGACAAATGAAATCACAGAAAAGGATTACGGATTTGATCTGAACTCCGCATTTTTGAGGCGTTTTTCTAATGATGCCACGTCTGCCTTACACGCTTTTGTTTCCCGCGTTGATGAAGCTTTACCAGGAGCGGTAGTCAGAGAAGAAAGGCGTGCTTTTGGTATCTTTGGAAAAAAAGAGTTGGTCGGCGTCAAGATTTTGATTAACGACACACTTTACTCAGTAGAGATTCAAAATAATCGGCCAACGCTTAAAATCAGCCGTATGTCTGGCGGTATTGTCATCAGCAACAGGACCGTCGCCGCAGATGTATGGTTTGGTCAATTGAAACGCGAAGTGATTATTAATGTTGCTGATGCAAAAAAAACGAGTGATGAAATTAATCAGTTTCTGATGGGCTGAAAAATGAATATCATCAAATATTTAAGCAGATTTTTGATTCCTTCAGAAGCAGAAAAGCAAGAAAAAGCAAAGCGAAAAGAAAATCGCATAAAAGAACAATTACGGTTGGAAGCGATTTCCAAAGCTATTACCCACGACAAAGTTCCCGCAGAAATCGAACAGCGTCTAAAAGATACTTCTGCCGGTAAATTGCCATGGATTTCCACCATGCGGCAACGAGGTAAAGCGCGGTGAACCATATCCGCATCGGCAGATGGGTTCCTTCCAGTGGCGTTCCCATGGCGACTGTGAACAACGCCCGGCAGGTCCGGCATTGCCAGTAGTGCGCCC
>Ga0315298_1001879_pt1 | contig 37386 bp, 33 predicted proteins | sample WHS_1_MG_FD_203077 | JGI IMG/M metagenome (GOLD analysis project Ga0315298, IMG submission 203077) | Extremophilic microbial mat communities from Washburn Hot Springs, YNP, Wyoming, USA - WHS_1_MG | ecosystem: Environmental > Aquatic > Thermal springs > Hot (42-90C) | place: USA: Wyoming...
ACCTCCTTCCATCCCTCATAGGCAATGCCCGCCTTGATTTCGCCTTTTTTCTCCTTCTCCCGCTGCAGAGCGACATTTACCCCGTCAGCCTCAATAAGCAGCAGGGGCGCTGTTTGCTTCCCGGATGGATTAGCCTTGCCCTCCCGTCGGAACTGGCTGATCTCTTTCTCTTCCTGAGCCAGGCATGGCTCGGTCACCCGCGCCATCTGGCGGTGGATGGTAGTGTGAGACACTCCGGCGGGCAAGATATGCCGCAATACCTCCTCACATTTGCCGAAAGGGAGCAAGCTGGCCAGGAGCATACACAACTCCCTTACCCCGGGACTGACCGGGCTTCTCCTGTCCAGTCCCAGGGCTTCATCAAGAAGAAATCGCCCTTCGCCCCTCCTGTCCCGGTACAGCCGCCGCCTGATGGTGATGTCACCAAACCGGGTAATCAAACGCCGCTCCCGCAGGCCCTCCACCACCAGCCCCACCCCCCGCTTCTGCAGGAGCACATCATCCATTTTCTCCAGCAGGAGCTTCCCCACTGTCCGGGCCTGCTCCCACACCCAACTCAGCACTTCCTTCTCCCAATCCTGGATATTGAAACTTTCCGCCAACTGCTCTAAGCTGGTCATGAGACCTCCTTCGATTCTGTGTTGTATTTTCAGGATTCCAGGAGGTCTCCTTATTTTTGGCTACCCCCAACCGACTAAAATGTTACGCTATCCTGGAGGGCCGCTCACGTGGCAAGGAGAATCCGCATCAGGGCCGGGCCGGTTGAAGCCGCGGCCGAGCTCAATGATACCGGGACGGCCCGCGCAATCTGGCAGGCACTGCCCTTCGAGGGGCGCGCCGGGCTCTGGGGTGAGGAAATATATTTCTCAATCCCGCTCAGGATCGGGCTGGAGGCAGGGCAGGAGCTGGTGGCCCCCAGTGATCTGGGCTACTGGCCTGAAGGCCCCGCCTTCTGCATCTTTTTCGGCCCGACGCCGGTCAGCCGTGGGGACGAAATCCGGCCGGCCAGTGCCGTTACCGTCTTCGGCAAAATCGTGGGAGACGCCGCCGTGTTCCGGGAAGTGGCTTCGGGAGTCAGAGTCACCGTTGAGAGGGCGGAGGAATAATAAGAGGCGTACCTGCTGTTTCAGAAGCCCTAATGGGCGAGTACCGAATCAGGATTCGGAGCGATAGCCGAAGGCTGGAGGCGGGTGACATCAAGAAAACTGTCGCAGCCCCCACTCCCGGTGAGACGATCGCCACGTTCACCCGCAGCCTGAAGGGCAAGCCGTACCCTTCCATCCAGGCGGAGGCAAGCCTCTTTGCAAGTTTCAAAGCCAGCCCCACAACGACAATAAAGACGCCGTTAAGAATCGGGAACCCACCCGCTTTTTTCCGCCTAACGTCCGTGGGATCCCGTGTCACACCCTTAATATTTGACCCTTAATGACGTCATCGATCGTGAGCAGGCCGAAGGAGTCTTTGGCTGCTCCGGGATTGAAAAGAAGGACTCCCCTGATATACCGGTTGCACGGCCGGTGGGAGTGGCCGAAGATGATGATGTCCACCCCGTCAAACTGCTTCCTTACCCGCTCGTCGATGCCAAGAGGCACCCCGGATCCGTGAAGCAGGCCGATTTTCCGGCCCTTAACCTCAAATATCTCTTTTTCTGGCAAGGTCTTCCTCAGTTCTCCCGAGTCCATATTGCCGTGGACAGCGTGTACGGCCTTGAGTGCCCGCAGCCCATCAAGCACGCCCCTGTGCGTGAAATCACCGGCATGCACGATGATATCAACGCCGGCCAGGGCCTGCCTTACGGCCAGCGGCAAATCATCAAAACGTCTTACGTGACTATCGGAAATAACGCCCAGCTTCATGGTTGTCCTCCCCCATGTCGCTTTACCATTTTACCACGATGCCATAGCTATCCGGCTGGGCTACCGGGTTGTCTCGTTCCCGTCCTCGTACCGGTTGCTCGAGCAGCCTTCAGGCATGGTAATGCCGGCAGCAGAGACCGGTCCTAACCGCCGGCACATCCTTCTAGCCGGTTAGCGGTCACCATCATCTTCCTCGGGCACAGGGAAAAGTGGAAGAACATCGCCGCTATCATCCACCCGTAGGTCAGGACAGCGGTCGGGGAGAAAAGGGTGGTGGCGCTCATGATGTAGGCACCATGGCAGCGCCCCTCCAGATATCCCGCGGCAAACTGCTCGGTGGCAAGCATGATAGTTGTCAGCCCCATCGCCCAGTGTAGTGGTGAAGGCCTGCGGCGGTACTTCCGCACCCAGTAGAGCAGATAACCGAGCAGGAACACCGCGCCGGTGCTCAGACCTCCGGCGTAGAAGATGACCGTCCTCGTATTCTGATCCACCCACCGCGGAAGTGTTACCGAGGGGTTAATACCCAGAAACCCCAGCTTGAGCTCGGCGAAGGGGACACCGCGAATGACCGCCGCCAGGAATATGTGCCCTCTCATGGATTATGACCAGCACTACAGCTAACGAGACAATACGGGACACCATGTAGCCAAACTGCCGGCGGTTAAGTTCGGGCTTAACTATTCTCAAGGTCTCCCCTTTTTCCCTTCACTTCATTGAGAGGCAGCAACGGGGCCGGCTTATGCCCGTTGTCGCAGATTTTGAACCCCAGCCCGGACTTATCCCTGCGGTTTATCCGGGACATCACCCGGTCGATGACATCGGTACCGACAGATAGCGGCGTATCATCGCTGACCGGCTCCCCGTGCTCGATGGCCAGGCTGAAGACGGTTTCCTGTAGCTGGGCCGGCGTGTATCCCTCGGAGCGCTGGGCAATGTAGTCCCTTGAAGACTCCTCCAGCGGTATCCGCCGGCAGAGGCGGTCGATAAGCTCTCTACGCTGTTCCGCACCCGGCCTGGTAAGCTTTATCACCCGGTCGAAGCGAGCGGGGCGCTGGCTTAAAGCCCTGTCCAGTGTCTCCAAACAGTTGGTGGTGGCGATGGTAACGATCTCTTTCCTGTCTTCGATGCCATCCAGGACCGCCAGCAGGGACAGCAGGGCGGGTCCCTTCTGGTAGCCAAACTCCCCGCGGTCCTGCCCGATGAGGTCGATGTCCTCGATGAAGACCAGGCACGGCGCCAGGTCTTGCGCCAGCTCGTAGAGCAGGGTGATGTAGCAATCGCAGCCCAGGGCGTAGGCGCTGGTGGTAATGCAGGTAAGGCCCCGGGCCTCGGCCATCAGGGCCTTGCAGATGACGGTCTTGCCGGTGCCCGGCTCGCCGGCCAGGATGATTCCCCTGTTCGGCGGGATACCGAGTTTAGACCAGACCTCAGTCTTAGCCAGGAAGTTTACCGTGTTCGCCATTATTTCCCGCCTGATGTCGGGATCCAGGATGACACTGTCCCAGCTTACGCCCTTGAGGTCGAGTAGGCGCAGCCTGTTGGAAAACTCAATTTTCTGGCCGCGGTAGAAGTTCTGCTCCTTCATCAGGGCCATGACACCGGCAACGAAAAAGTCGGCCTGCTCCTTTTTGGCTGCCGGGCCTTCTACCAGGATGGAGTTGCGCAGGCGCAGGTTGGCTTCTACGGTCACGATAAAGCGATCTTCACCTTTCCGGACCAGCAGCTGCCCGTCCGTAAGCAGGCTTTCCTTCCGGCCGGTCCCAGCGTCGACATCTATATAGTCCGGCTCGCGGCGGTGGTAACCGAGGGTGTCGACCACCTGCCATCCATCATTTTCCAGGTAGCGCGCCAGCGCCCAGACAAGGAGTTCCCCGTAGTAGCCCGGCGCGTTGCCGGCCTTGTAGACGCGCTTTGTTCTGCCCAAAAAACGGTCAATGGCCGTACTGTTTTTGCCCGCCAGCCGCTGGTGGCGCGCGACGCTGGGGTCCAGGGCCTCGAGGACTTCTTCCTCTTCTTCTATCGCGGTTTCTTCCGCAAAATGCTCTTTGGCTTCCATTTTCTCCTCCGTTAGCTTTAACTCAGGTTAATGCTCATGGAAGTTACGGAAAGACACTGTCAACCCTCCTCTAGGCAACCAACGTTTCATCTGTGATCTGCTGCTCCGTGCTGTAGAACTCGCTCCAGAGCTGGAGCTGCATGTCGATGTACCTGATGGCATGGATCAGCGCCGCCTTTCTCGTCCTCGCCATTTCCGGGTCGGGGTCGTTAAATGTCTTCAGCGTTTTCGGGTAGCTGTTCCTCAGCCTTCATTCTAACCTGCACCCCCTTCACGATCATTTCCACGACGTTAGTCTAGCATTACCCGTTGACAGCCCGGTGTCAAAATCCCGGCAGAAGTCAGGTTGTTTGATGGTCTTTTTTGATTTTTCCCGGTCCCGGGGGATATAATCCTGACACATCCGGCGCGGGGAGGAGCGCATGGGAAGATTGAAAAAGACCGAGCGCATGCTGAAGATCTGGTTCCTGCTTCTGAGAAACCCCCCTGCGCTTTACCACCAAAGACCTCGCCGAGAAGTTCGACGTCAATGTCCGGACAATCTACCGCGACATGGTCACCCTGAGCAACGGGCTCATGGTCCCCGTTTACGAAGAAAGGGCAAGGTGGGCGGTGTGCGAGGAGCATTTCCTGCCGCCGATACGCTTCACCGTGCCGGAAGCGCTCAACATATTTCTCGCCGCCCGCCTCATGCTGGGCTTCAGCCACCGCTATGACCCCAACGTGGACTCGACCTTCAGCGTGCTGGCTTCGGTGTTACCGGGGCCGCTAAGGGAGCAGGTGCAGAAGACACTGGACTGGGTGCGTAGTCTCCCCAAGAGTGAGGTTTATTTGAGCGTCCTGGCGAAGCTGGCTGAGGCATGGACCTCCCAGCACCGGGCAAAGATAACCTACCGCTCCCTGCCCGCCGCCAAAGCCGCTGAACGTATCATCGAGCCATACTTTATCGAGCCGGCCGCACCGGGTCACTCTAGCTATGTCATCGCCTACTGCCACCGCGCCGGGGAACTGCGCATCTTCAAAGTGGAGCGCATTGAAGCGATTGAGCTTACCGGTGAAACCTATACCATCCCAGCGGACTTTGATGCCAACAGGTACTTCAAGGGCGCCTGGGGAATTGTGGTCGAGGGAGAGGAGCGGACGGTCAGGCTTAAGTTCAGCCCGGAGATTGCCCGGCTGATGGAGGAGACCATCTGGCACCCCTCGCAAGTGTTGGAAAAGCAGGCGGATGGGTCGGTCATCATGACGCTCAAGGTCTTCTACACCTACGAGCTGATCACCTGGATACTGGGATGGGGAGAGAAGGTGGAGGTGCTGGAGCCGGCAGAGCTGCGGAAAGAGGTATTACAGACGGCAAAGGCGATGGTGAAAATTTACCAGAAGAAATGAATTTTTTGACATAGGGGTGTCACGGGGGTGGGGGAAACTATTCTTAGTGAATGGAGGATACTATGCGAGAAATCATTGTTATTCAATGCGCTAAAAGCAAGAATCCCCCTAAGGAAACATGGCAATTTGGAGGCAAGAAAGTCACATTTATCGCTAACCCTAGCATATGCGAGGAATCAGCTACGATTCTATACTGTAAACCGGATTCAAAAATTCCTGATAGCAATATCACCTGGAGACAAAAGCTTGAGGAGTATAATCGAGTGGGTGGGAATCCTCCCGAATTCTTGCGTAAAGCATGGCAGTTATACAAGTCTTGGATTTATGCACAGCTTATAGATAGGTATGGCGAAAAAGACATTTTTATATTATCAGCGGGATGGGGATTAATCAGGTCAGACTACTTGTTGCCTCATTACGACATTACGTTCGCTCGAGGAGCAAAGGCTTGTAACAGGAGAAAAGAGAACGACATATACGACGATTTTAATCACCTTAAAGATGAGAAACCGGAAGAGACTGACACCGTTTATTTCTTTGGCACTTCTGATTATCTTTCCTTGTACTGCTATCTAACGCAGGGGATTCCTAGTAATAAAGTCATCTTTTATGCTGGGGAAAATGAACCAGACGAAGCAGCTAAATCCTCTTACACGCTCAAACAGTATAGAGAAAAACCTTTCACAAATTGGCAGTATTCATGTGCTAAGGATTTTGTGGAGGGAAAGCTACGGAAATGAGCAACCTGTGCCACGAACTGCACCAGTTCTGCTCTTTATTACTAAGGATGCGGTTCCCCTTTGAAGAGGAGGACATTCCCGGCAATGGTGTGTACATCCTCTTCGAAGAAGGTGAAACGGCACACGGCACAGATAGAATTGTCAGGATTGGTTCCCACACCGGTCAGAGTAAGCTTTCATCCAGATTGAGAGAGCATTTCATCAACGAAAACAAAGACAGAAGCATTTTCCGTAAGAATATCGGGAGAGCACTTTTGAATAGAGACCAAGACCCATTCCTTAAGTACTGGGAGTTGGATTTGACTGCAAGGGAATCACGCGAGAAGTATCGGGCACTGATTGATCCAGCAAAAAAACAGGACGTTGAAAGACGGGTTACAGAATACATCCGCAGTCACTTCTCATTCGTTGTCTTCCAGATTGATGAACAGCAAAGAAGGCTCGATTCAGAAAAGAAACTTATTTCTACTGTATCCCTATGTGACGAATGTGAACCATCCGCAAATTGGCTGGGATTGCATTCACCGAAACTTGAAATTAGACAAAGTGGGTTATGGCAAACAAACGAGCTTTACAAACAGCCATTCACCGCAAACGAATTTGAAAAATTAAGAGCACTGATTCTCAGAAAAAGGGGCTGAATCAAATGGGTGATGCCTATCTCGATATTGAAACCACCGGCCTGTCATGGCTGGATGCGGAGATAACGGTCATCGGCGTCTACCTGGTCAACGGCAATGATAGCAAGCTAGTGCAACTGGTTGGGAAAGAAGTAACGGTGGATAACCTGCTTACCACCATTGACGGTATCAGCACCATCTACACCTATAATGGTAGCCGTTTTGACCCGCCCTTCATTCACGGCTCACTGGGGATAGACCTTGAGGCTATAATTGTGGTTACAGCGAAGTGCGGTATTGCCCAGCTTCAAGAACCCAGAAAAATTCTATGAATGGTTCAAAAAAGAACTGGACAAGCGGCATATTCACCTAATACCCCAAAATAACCCGGACTGAGAATTCCATCGCAGGAGCATTGATGGAACACGTTACATTATCAAAGTCCCGCTATCTCAACGGCCTGCAATGCCCGAAGCTGCTCTGGATAGCCACCAATGAGCCGGAGCGCTTGCCGGAACCCGATGCCAGCACCCAGCACCGCTTTGACCAGGGGCACCTGGTGAGTGATCTGGCAAAAAGGCTATACCCCGGCGGGATAGACCTGCCGTCTGAGGACTTCATGGGTAACATCGCACTGACCAAAGAGCTTCTCCGGCAGAGAAAGCCCCTTTTTGAAGCCGGTGTGCTTTCCGGCAGTATCTATGCCAGGGCTGACATCCTGAACCCGGTGAATTATGACGACTGGGACATCATCGAGGTCAAAATTGCCACTTCGGTAAAAGAAGTCAATTACCACGATGTCGCCTTCCAGAGACTGTGCTGGAAGGACGCTGGCATCAGGATAAGGAAGTGTTTCTTGGCCATTATCAACAACCAGTACGTCAGGAACGGCGAAATCGACCCGAAAGGACTTTTTACCATCCATGATGTTTCGGAGCAGATGGCTGAAGCAAGTGAGGACATTAAGAACAGCGTTGCCCGTATGCTCGATATTATCAGCAAGCCAGCCTGCCCGCAGGTAGATATCGGCCCGCACTGTGGTGACCCTTACCCCTGCCCGCTCGAGGAGTGCTGGGAAGGGCTGCCGGAACACAATGTGTTCACCCTGTATTACGGTGGTAAGAAGTCGCATGAGTTGTATCAAAAGGGCATCCTCGATATCAACAGCATTCCAGCTGGTTATAGACTTAACGATAAACAGCGCATCCAGTGCCGGTGCGTTGCCAGCGGCAGACCTTTCGTGGACAAGGGAGCAATAAAAGAGTTCCTTGCCGGGCTGGAATACCCGCTGTATTTCCTCGATTTCGAGACCTTCGGCACGGCCATACCGCTCTTCGACGGCACCAGACCGTACCAGAACATCCCCTTCCAGTTCTCGCTGAATGTGCAAGAAACACCCGGGGGCGCACTGAAGCACCATTCCTTTCTGGCTGAAGGGAGGCAGGACCCGCGCCCGGAGCTTGTGGCAACACTGAGCAGGCTGATAGGTAGCCATGGCAGCATCATCGCCTACAATAGGTCATTCGAAGAGGGCGTGCTCAAGGAGCTCGGTAACTCGTTTCCCGAATATGCCGGTTGGGCACAGGGCCTGTTTTCCAGGCTGGTTGACCTCATTCTGCCTTTCCGCAATTTCCATTATTATCACCCCATGCAGAAGGGAAGTGCGTCACTCAAGAGCGTGCTTCCGGCTGTGACCGGCCTATCCTACGATGGGATGCCGATAGGCACTGGAGAAGATGCCAGCCTCGCTTTCCTGACTATCGCTTTTGAAGATGTGCCTGAGGATGAGGCAGCGAAGGTCAGACAGCAACTGCTTGACTACTGCAAGATGGATACCGAGGGGATGGTCAGGATAGTGGAGCGACTGCAAGAAATAGCCGGATAAAGGAGACAGTTAAGTCACGCTGGGCGCAATTGCCGGTGACATCATCGGTTCGTCATACGAATGGCATTATGCCAAATCGTATGACTTTGAGCCTTTCACTTTCGATTCCCGCTTCACCGAAGACACGGTGCTGACCGTGGCCGTGGCCGACTGCGTCCTGCACGGCAAAGACTATACTGTCACTCTCAAGGAATACGGCCGGCGCTACCCGCACGCCGGCTATGGTGGCATGTTTATCCGGTGGCTGGACAGCAACAGCCTTGCCCCTTACAACAGCTTCGGTAACGGCTCGGCTATGCGGGTCAGCCCGGTGGGGTTTGCCTTCTCCAGCCTGGATATAGTATTGCAGGAAGCCGAGAAGAGTGCCGCCGTTACCCATAACCACCGCGAGGGCCTCAAGGGCGCCCGGGCGGTGGCCGCTTGCATCCGCCTGGCCAGGTCGGGGGAAAGCAAGGAGCAATTTAGAAGTACGTGCAAGACACCTTTGGATACAACCTGCGCCCGACGCTGGATGAAATCCGCCCCCATACCGCTTTGACGAGACCTGTCAGGGCTCAGTGCCGCAGGCAATCATCGCTTTCCTGGAATCAACGGACTACGAGGATGCCGTCAGGAAGGCGGTATCTCTGGGCGGTGACACGATACCCTTGCCTGCATGGCCGGCGGCATCGCCGAGGCCTACTACAAGTAGATCCCCGGGTATATCGTGGAGAAGGTTCGGGGTCTGCTCGACGGTGACCTGGTGGCGGTTGTGGATGAGTCTCAGGAGCGCTATAGATTATGACGGTCACCGGCCGGCCATGACGGAGCGCTACCCGCCGGCAACTCCAGGTCAGCTCACCTTTCTCTACCGCAGGCTGACAGGGGTCGCGGATGCCAATACATACTGCAGTGAAGACTGGTAAATCCAGGCAGTGTTGTGCGCCGGCTTCCCGGCGGCATCATAGCCACCGGCATATACAACCTGCCATTTATCTTGCGGGAATGGACAGAGTGCAATGGTCCTCGTCCCGCACAGAAATGGGTTTGACCCCCTCGAGTCCGGCAAGTCAGGTATCAGGAACACTTCGTAACTGCCGTCCAGATGTCGGATGAAACCGCCGGTAAAGATACTGTAGCCAGAGCCGATACTATTCCTCAGGAAGGCTGCCGCTCCGATAAGCAATGCCCCTTCGCCGGTAAGCGGGTCTGCAGCCCAGCACATATTGTTATAGGCGGCAATTGAGCCGCCATGATTCTTGGTGCCGAGTTTTCTACTCAGACATTGTATGATATTCGTCTCCACCGTGGCTTTACCAGTGGCCGGGTCGAAATAAAGGATCTGGTCGGTCACACCCTCCATAGTCATGAGCAACACTTGGCCACTACCGTCAGGACCAAGTATCGCAGTGAGGCCGCGGAGTCCGCTACCGCCTTCGTTGACGACAACCGGGTGTTCATAGACAAGTCCCCATCGCGGGTTTTCGCCGTCAACCCGCTGGTACAGTTTTTCATCAGTGGTGAATGTGAACGAATCAGGTAATTGCCATGACCATCCCCTACTCCGGCTGAATACGAAATCTGCCAGCCTGCCGGCGAAACAGGTCTGGATGGACTGTCATCGGTCGGCCTGGCAAGTGAGGGTAGGGCAGGAGCTGTCGCCCTGGCACCAATCGGGTTGCCGGGCGGGCTGAGGTTGAGTTTGATACCTTTACAGCAGGCCTATCCGTCCGGGGCACGACGGGTCCACTGCAAAGACAGCGTACCGATACCTTGCACGGCGGCAAAACTACCATAGTGACCTGCCTGAGAGAGGCTTGAAGTGGCTCGGCGCTGACGGTAACCTGCCTGGTTCTGGATCAGGAACAGCCGCTTCCGGATGGCGGGCCACAAGGTCCCTCAGGTGATCGGAACAGAATGCAGGTAGGGACAACCCGGCTGGTTGTCCCTACCTGCAATAAAGCAAAGATGCCTATCTGTTTCTGCCTCTGCCGCCCCTGTCGTCGTCATCACCGTTATCGGAACTCTGTCCCGGTTTCCATTGCGGTGACCCGGCGTTAGCCATGGCCTTGACGGCGTATTCCCAAGCCTGCCGATAGTGCTCGAAGGCTTGGCTTATGTCGGGGGATCTACCCATAAGCTCGAGTTTTGCCTTATCATAAGCCGCTACGGCTTTGACCAGCAGCGCGGCATCAATCAGACCGCTGGCGCCATCCCTGGCTTCCTTGATTGCCGTGGCCGCAAGACGCCGGTCGGCTTCAAGGAGATTTCCCTGTACCGTAGAGGCAAGCTCTTTGACATTGTGAGGCAGGTTTCCGCCCCAGGCCAGTGACTTGAGGTCGTTAGCGGCAAGTTTCTCGTAATGGAAGACCTTATCGCCGTCACCGGCCTTCAGACGGCTATCATCTATCCAGTAGGCCGCGTTGAGGCTCTTCTCGATGTTGCTGATGGCCTGTTTGAGAGAGCTGTCAATCCGGCTCTGTCCGGTCAGCGCTGACCTCAGTTCATTGAGGGCGCCCAGTTTGAGGGGGCGTGCCGGCTCGGATGGTATGGGCGGGGCTGGCTCATACTGGGCGGAGATGGCGCGGATAGCAGCCTCCCATGCCTTCCCGTAGAAGTGGATGGCCTGTTCCGCATCGTTCTTCTTGCCGCCCTGTGAATAGGTGTCAGCGCGAAGCAGGTATGACTTGGCCTCGTTCAGGTGGCGCAGGGCCTTCGGAGTTGTGGCCACCTGCTTGGCCTCGTTGTAGGCAACGTTAGCCAAGACGCGGTCGGCCTGAACAAGACTATCGGCAACCGTGCGGGCCACATCTTTGACCTCGGCCGGAACGCGCGGGTGACTGAGCACGTGCTTCAGCTGGATGGCGGCGTGTCTTTCGGCGTCGAAGACGCGGCCGCCAGTGCGCTGGTTCAGGTGACTGTCGTCAACCCAAAGATTGGGCATCAGGCTGGCCTTGATAAACACGATGGCTTCCCTGATTTCCCTCTCCCAGTAGGGCTTCAGGTTATGGTCTCCGCTTTGAATTCTGGGTAACGTGCGACTGGTGCCGGTAAGGCGCTCCAAAGTGGTCACGGAGGTTGCTTTCAGTACCCGCGCGCCGCTGGGGCCGGGCTGTGGTGCCAGCGTCAAAGTAACAGTTATAGTCGCCGGACTTCCGGCTGCTCCCGGGGCGGTTATGGTGATGGTACCGCTGTGAGTACCGGCGCCGAGGCCGGTGATATTAAGGGACACGACGGTCTGGCCGGTGCCCGTCGTCACCGTGCCGCTGGTCGGTGAGAGGCTGAGCCATGCGGAGCTAACAGAGGCCGTCCAGTTCAGCGCACTGCCGCCCGCGTTGGTCAGCGTAATAATCTGGCTGGCAGGATTGGGGCCGCCGACAGTGGCCTCAAAGCTGAGGGAGTTCTCGCTGACCGCTAAAGCTGGCCCCAGAGACACGCCTACGGTTACCGGTATCGTGGCCGGACTGCCGGTTGCCCCGTCGGCATTGATAGTCAGAGTACCGAAGTGGGTCATGGCGGGCATGGTAGTGGTGGCAACGCTAACGGTGACCGACGCTGACTGACCCGCGGTCAGCCTGCCACCGGTGGGAGTGACCGTGAGCCAGGCGTGGCTTGAGATGATTGACCAGTCGAGAGAACCGCCTCCGGAGTTGCTCAGGGTTATGGTCTGGGACGAAGGGTTAAGCGTTGTTGTCCCGGAGAAGCTGAGAGTGTTGGGGTTGTACGACAGGACCGGGCCAACGACCGTCAGCGTCACCGGGATAGTCAACGGACTGTTGCTGGCGCCATCGGCACTTACGGTGATGACGGCACTGTAGCTACCGGCATTCAGTCCGGCAATGCTGGCTGATACCGTTACCGTGCCCGGCTGGCCGGACGAACTCCCGCCCGTCGGGTTGAGGCTCAGCCAGGTTGCGTTGTCGGATACCGACCAGTTGAGCGTGCCGCCTCCGGAGTTGGTGATGGTGAAGCTCTGGCTGGCCGGGTCAGTGCCGCCGAGCAGAGCGACAAAATTGAAGCTATTGGTATTAACCGAGATAGCCGGCGCCGTAGAGATTACTACGGTTACAGGCACCGTGACTGGACCGTTCTGAGCGCCGCTGGCAGTTATGGTTATGGCCGCGTTGTGGGTGCCCGTGCTGAGTGCCGCGGCATCCACCGACACCGTGATTATCGAGGGGCTGGCGCTAACCGTTCCCCCCGTTGGGTTAGCGCTGAGCCACGGTGCATTGCTCGATGCCGACCAGGTGAAACTGCCGTCGCCGGTGTTAGAAACAGTCAGTGTCTGGGCGGGGAACGCCGTGCCGGGTTGGCCGGCGAAGTTGAGGCTGACCGGGGTCACCGAGATGGATGGCGGTCTGTTGATGGTAATGGTGACCGGTAGGGTGGCCGGACTGCCCGAAGCGCCGGGCGCGGTTATTGTTATAGCTCCGGTGAAGGTGCCTGCGCCGAGGCTGGCGGCGTTCACGGACACAGTAAGCGACGTCGAAGCGCCCGCCGTAAGGCTGCCGCTGGCCGGGCTGACAGTGAGCCACTGGGTATTGCTGGAAGCGGCCGTCCACTCCATCACGCCGCCGCCAGAATTGGTTAAAGTCACGGTCTGCGGCGCCAGTGGACCTCCCGAAATCCCGGAGAAGGTGAGGCTGCTCGGGTTAAGCGAGATAGTCGGAGGTGCCTGCACCATTACCGTCACCGGCACGGTAATCGGTTCGGCACCAATGGCAGAGAATGTGAGGTTCCCGGTGTAGGCTCCGGGGGACAGCGTCGAACTCTTGATGGTGACTATTGTGTCCTCGGACCCGCCGGTCGGAATGGAGCCGCCTGCCGGACTAATGGACAGCCACGAAGGCTGGTCGCTAACAGCGGTCCAGTTAAGGGTTCCGACACCGGTGTTGTTTACCGTGAGCGTCCGCTGGTAGTCTCCGGAGCCGGCGGTGATATCGAAGCTGATGTTAGGCAGGTTCATGGACAGAACCGGCACGCCGATTCTCAGGGTGACCGGGATACTGACCGGGCTGTTGGGAGCCGGACTCCCCTGCTCATTTTGACCGGTGATAGTGATGCTGGCGTTGTAGGTGCCCCTGGACAATCCCGCCGGATTGACGCTTACGGTGACGGGAGTAGTGTCCCATTCGGAAACACCGCTGACGGGGGCCACGGAAAGCCATGATGCACTGGTGGTCACTGACCAGATAAGGTTGCCACCGCCCATGTTCCAGATGCCAATGGTCTGACCCGGCGGGTAGGGCTGACCCTCGACGTTCTCAAAGTAGAGGCTGTTCTCGGTGACGCCGATCCACGGCGACTCTGCTCTGACGTACTCCAGCACCGTTATTTCGGCCAGACCCGGTTGGATGGGAGACGGGGTACTGTTGGTCTGAGTCCAGACCCACACATAGCGGCCTTCGGCCAGACCGTACATGCTGAAGTTCCCTTGCTCGGTGGTGGTGGTTGTGGTACCGAACAGATCGGGATATGACTTGAATGCACTCGATGCGCTCGCATCGAAAGTCGGGGTGTTGGAAACAAATACCCGGTACCAGTGGTCGTTCTTGGGATCGACGACAAGTTTGCCGATGGTATAGCTACGGCCTAGGTCGATCATAATGTGGCCAAAGGTTGTGTTGAGACCGTTATCGTTACGTACGGCATTGGACAGCCAGAAGGTGTTCTTGTTACCGTCGTTAGCGTTGGATGTGAGGTATGGTGGGTTGGGTGTTCCTGCCAGATTGGCGACCGGACGGTTAAGGGCGACATTAACATTGCCCGGCTCATAATCAATCGGGGGGTCTACGGCCGGATCGAGGTAGTTATAGACCTCAAACTCATAGACGCCCAGCGGCGCTGTGCCATTGGCCCAGCCGTTGAACTTGAGATAGCGTGCGAAGAATCCGTTAACGTAGACCGAGACCGGCCCATCCATTGAGGCCGTCCAGGAACGCGTACCGCCGGGCAGGGGAGTAAAGTCGACGTTGTTGCTCGAGCCAGATATGTCGAAGCCCTGGACCCAGGCAAGGCTGACGTCAATGCGGCCGATGTTCTGGCGAACGCCAAGGTCAACCACAAAAGTAATGCGGTTGATGGGGCCCCCCTGATTGCTGTACACAGCCGTGCTCAGATTACCATCGGTGAGATATCCTGCTTCTCCGGAGACTATGTTAGTTATTACATTGACCGGCGCACCTAAAGCCGCATTCCACAAGTCATAGACAATCTTTTCCTGTGCCCTGACAGGCGTAATCGGCCCGAGCACGGACAGAAGTAACGATAGCGATACTATTACTGCCAGCAGTCTGTCAAATCTTGCCATCAAGCATCCTCCTGCCAACCACAGCAGTCAGGCGCTGGATCTGGTGAACACAACACCTTTGCCACCGGTTGTTACAACTTCTATTGACATTATAGTCTGAAGGCAGCCGCCAAATACAGCTTTGATGGTAACGGAATGGTTACGATTTGGTTTACTTTTGGTGGTGATCTGTCTTGAGGTGTGATGGTATGGACTGAATTTGAAACTCCGCCGGGAAAAAATCTACGACGGCCTGGAAGAGATGCGGGAGGATGCAGGCAGAATGAAAAGAGGCTGGACAGGTTACAGCCTACAGATAACCCTGCCACATAGGTCTCAAGTATCAGATGTGGTACAATGAATAGTGAAACCCTACATTTGTATATTACTAAGTACGGAGGGGCACATGCGTTTTCTCAGAATAGTGGTTTTTTCTCTTCTGGCCTGTATTTTGTTAAGTGCCCTGTCATTGAGTGCTTGTGGTAGAAGAGAGTCACCGAGTACGACGGGTATAACTCCGGTTTCAACAGCGGGAGACAGGCTCGGTTTCCATACCACAAGGGCAAAGGGCGAGCAAAAGTGTATTGTGGTGCTCACCAACTTTCCTGATGTAAAACGCCAGTATTCGGAAAAAATGCTGTCCGATAGAATTACCAACTTTCTGGGCCCCTATTTTCAAGCTGTATCATATGATAAGCTGAGGCTTAAGGTAGATGTAAGTAAGCCCATCGTACTGCCAAAACAGGTTTCGCAATATAAGATATCGCCAAAGAATGTGGAGGTTGACCGTTCAAAAATCATCGCGCTGGTCACTGATGCAGCCAATGCCGCCGACAGCGATGTAAACTTCAATAACTACGATTATGTTATATTCGCCTTGGGGGCAACGCAGGTGGAGTATGGAATGGTTGGCCTGTGCCCTATTCCTGGCATGCTCGGTTTTGAAATAGAATCTGTTACTAATAAAAGCGGTGAAGTCATAAATAACGCCGCGGTATTTGGAGAAAATGCTCATTTAGGTACCTACGTTCATGATACTCTGCATATGCTTGGCGGCAGGATCGATAAGCAACGCCTGACACCATGCTTATATGACCATGATTTGCAGGCCAAATATCCGCATATGCCTGATTTTGCCAAAGCTATGATCAACATGGGCTTCTGGGACCCGTTGTCATCTCATGCCCCTTACAATTATGAACTGCAATTGCCAACCGGTTTGTCATCCTGGACAAAGTTGCGTCTGAATTGGATTGATGAGTCAAAAATATCGCTAGTACCAGCCGGGCAAACAGCTACATTCAAACTTGGCCCGCTCACAGATAAAAACGCAGAGACATTAGTAATAAAGATCCCCGTTACCGATAAAACCTATTACCTCGTTGAGAATCGCCAGAAAGTGGATATAGACCAGAATATCCCTACAACAGGTGTCCTGGTACTTTATGCTGATGACTCGATTTACGAATGTCATCAGGGGAGGGCTCCGGTTAAGATAATGGACGCTAACCCCGGCGTTCCTTACCTGAACGATGCTACATTTGATATCGGGAAGAAAGATCGCTACATTGATGCCAAGAATAACATAGCAATTATTTTGCAGAAGAAAGACGGACTGGCATACCAAATTCAAATCACTACTGCTGATAAAGCTAGGTAAGTTCGCCCGAATGAATCCCTGTTCATAATAAAGCAAATAGCCTGGAGCCAGTACACTCAGCATTACGCCGGATAAGCCCAGTGCCGATATTGACTTTGGGAATTCGGCCAGGAACGGCCTGTCTTCCCTTGGGCCGCCATCGAAATACGCATTCATCTTAGAGGGAAAGGCTCGTCAACGCCCCAGGCCTTCCATCAACTTGAGACCATCGGTTATGTCATTATCGGTCATCACCCTGTAGGCAGGAATGTGAATTTCCTTCCTGTAATCGGCCCAGAACCTGATCCAGGCTTGGTTTTCAGAACTCACGGTTATACCCTGAGCGTCTGCACGTTCAATTGCTGTCTCCCAGGCTTCACAGTACCAGGTCATTAGCTTTGAGTTATACGCCTGACGATATCACAGTATTCCGGCCTTGCGGCGTGACTGCTGTGGTGGTATATTACCCGGCAGGGTCGCACATATTCGCGGAGAGAAGGTACTCATTCAACCTGTGCTGAACGCCCTGCCTTTAGTCGGTTCAGCCGGTCGTTGAGTGATAAGCTATCGATTCCAGATGCAAGTCGGGGCAAGCTGTTAATAGGGTGAATTCACCTACCCCGACCATATGTGGTGCGTCCCGTACAATTGACCGCCAGATATCACTGCTATCGGGGTTAGAGGAGTTATGTGATGGCTGTTGAACATGTAGCCGGCAGGAAGGGTCCGCCAATAATGCTCTATGCCTTAAGTACCTGCATCTGGTGCCGGAAGACCAGACAGTTGCTTGAGAACCTGGGAGTTGAGTACGACTACCTGTATGTTGATCAACTTCAGGGAAGTGAACGACAGGAGGCGATTGACACAGTCAAGAAGTGGAATCCTGCCTGCTCCTTCCCAACACTGGTCATAGATAACAAGAAATGCATCGCCGGTTACCAGGAAGACGAAATCAAGAAAGCCCTGGCCTGAGGAGCTCCCGATGGCCGTCACCGCGGAACAGGTCAGTCAGCTTTATCAGAGGCTGAAGGTAGAAGCCGAAGCGTCCGGATACTATCTCAATCCCGACGCCGAGTTCGCCAGGTCCCTAGTTGAAGGCCTTCTGGTCAACGAGGACCGTTACGGCTATCGCGCCTGCCCTTGCCGTTTGGCAACCGGAAACAGACAGGCCGACCTGGATATCATTTGCCCCTGCGATTACCGTGATGCTGATATTACCGAATATGGGGCATGTTACTGCGCGCTTTACGTTTCCCAGGCAGCATCACGGGGTGAACAGACAGTGACAGCCGTCCCGGGAAGGCGTCTGCCGCCGGAAAAGAGGGCTATGGCAGGGGTGGGCTTTGGGGGTACTGTTCCGCAGGGCCTGCCTCTGCCAGTCTGGCGATGCCGGGTCTGCGGCTATCTCTGCGCCCGCGATGTCCCACCCGATGTCTGTCCCATCTGTAAAGCCAGGAAGGATCGCTTCCAACGTTTCATCTGATATAACCGTGGCATGCTGGAGCGAAGCCATGTATGCGGCGGAGGTGACTCACCGTCCTGTTTACTCATCGGTATCTTTTAGATACAATGTAGCCACAGTGCGGGAGTAACTCAGCGGTAGAGTGCCTGCCCTCCAAGCAGGTTGTCGCGGGTCCGAATCCCGTCTCCCGCTCCATTTTTTGGGCTCGTAGCTCAGGGGTGAGAGCGGCCGGCTCATAACCGGTTGGTCGCAGGTTCGAATCCTGCCGAGCCCACCAGGTACTTCACACCTTCTTCACAAACACCCTGATTGAGACGTTCTTAGCAAAGCTATAGAAGAGGTCAATAACCGCCTGGTCCTCAGGAGTACGCTGGCGCGGGCCGGGCATACCTTCCATAATCTGGGTCTTTATGAAATGGTTGCCGGGCTTGCCAGCCTTGGCATCCCACTCCTGGTAAACGTTGTAGTCCCAGCACTGGCCGGTAGATAGCCAATGTGGCTTAATCTTGTCCCGCACTGCCCTGAGGAATTCCTCCTGCCTCTCCGGTTCGACATCAAATTCAAAGTAGCCAATATACATTTCAGCAGTCTCCTCATTCGACTACTTCGCCGCCAGCCATAGTTCGGAGGCGGCGGCCTCAAGCCCGAGCCCCTTCAAAGTTTCCGGTAAAGGTTTCCCGGTAGTGCGGTCCCATCCCAGCTCACGGTAGTAGGCATCACGCATCTCTTCCCAGAATGGCGCTACATTGCGGCCCTTGTGCGGCCCATCGACGGGAATCGAGCCGTAGCGCGGTGAAGGTCTTTCCAATTCAGGCGTATGCCCGTGGCGGAAATTGAAAGCGCGCAAAAGATTTATAATCCGCAAGCCCACTGTCTTAGCTTCTTCCTGAGTGAAGTCCCAGCCGGTAGCGGCGTTAAGAAGCCCTACCAGCAGTTCCGGGAACTCCCGGTTAGCCAGACGGCAGATGCCAAGTGAGTCGAAGAAAGGCGCCACCCACTTAACCGTAGCCACCCACCAGGCAATTTGCTGTGGCGAATTGGGATCAATGTCTTTGAGGCCAAGGTTTGCCGCTCTCGGTGAGAGGTGGAGCTCATAACAGCCAGTGTTAGCCATAGAGACGTCAAACATGTAGGGCCAGTTGGCGCGATGGTCATGGCCCAATGGGGTATTGCCGGCCATGGTATGCACCGCCATCTGCGGTGCAGCACCGCCAATCCTCTGAGCAGCCCTCATAGCCCCTTCGGCGAGCACCGCCCCGAATCCCTGCTTACGAGCAATACGATTAATCATGGCCCGGACACCGTCAACATTGCCCCATGACAAGTCAATGCCATCGGTCTGCTGTTTCGTCAGCAGTCCCTTTTCATAGCACTCCATTACCAGTCCCATAACCCAGCCCGTCTCATTGACATCCATACCGAGGCGGTCTACCTCATTAGCCAGGGCAGTAACGGCTCTCCAGTCGAATATGCCAAGTTGTGTCCCAACTGAGGTATAGCCTTCAAACTCCGGCTCTTCACCCTCTTTCCCAGTAAGGGGACCTTCCTGAAGCCGGATGACGGTGCAGTGGTTCATCTGGCAGGCCCAGCAGGGGTGCTTGCGGACAGTATCATAGTGCTCACGCAGATATTCTGGACCAAACGTTTTCAGTTGCTCCGGGGTCATCGGGCACACGTTTGTGGTGTAGTTCTTGTATGGTACCCGCCCGGTATGAGCACCGCTCTCGAGTATCCAGAGCGTACCCCACTTATAAAGAGTCTGGTAATAGGAATCGGTCTTAGTAATATCAAACAGCCTGTTAGCAAGTTCAGACAGCCTGGGATCGTCATAAACAGGCAAACGACCTGAACCACGGGCGACGGCAATAGCCTTAAGGTTCTTGGCGCCCATAACTGCGCCCGGACCGTTATGGGCGGCGGCATGACCGTGGTCGCAGAAGACCCCCCCAAACCTGACCAGATTCTCCCCGGCCGGCCCGATACAGAGCACGGACGCGGCCGCCGAACTCAATGCAAGCTCATCTTTGATGAGGTCTTCGGTTTCCCATGTATCCTTACCCACGAGATGGCGGGCATCCCTGATTTCAGCCGTGCCGTCATGTACGTAAAGATATGAGAGTCGGTCGGCACGGCCTTCAACAACCACGGCGTCAAAGCCGGCAAATTTTAGAAAGGCGCTGAAATAACCATTGGCCTGGGTCGCCGCAGCACCTCGGGTGATGGCCCCTTTGGTGACTACCGAAATGGTGCTCGAACCTTTGACCCTGGTACCGCTGAGCGGGCCTGAGGCAAAGATGATGCGGTTTTGCGGGTCAGCCCATTCTACCCCGGCCGGGACCTCTTCCCATAATACATATGCACCGAACCCGGTGCCTCCGAGGAACTTCCGCGCCAGCGCCGGTTCCTGCGACTGTGATACGGTCCTGCCCCCGGAGAGGTCAACCCTGAGAATCCTGCCGGCGTAGCCGGGAATGGAAGACATGTCGCCCTCCTGTGAAAAGAATATATTATAAAGTCACAGAATATTAATTATGCTGAAGATGGCTGTCAAACACTGCTACGATTTAGCGACCATGGACGATGATTGTTGACGGGTGGGGAAAGTTCGGATAAGATTTATGTTAAGCTGCCTGCCGAATGTATCGGGTCTTACGAGTACCGGTCACTTGTCACACTTCGAGGAGGATAAACGCTATGGTCACTTTTTTCAGTACTGATGAACTGCTCGACATTGCGGTCGGAATCGAGAAGAACGGTCAGGCGTTCTATAAATCCATGGCAGAGAGGGCGTACGCCGAATCAGCCCGTTCCATGTATCAGTTTCTGGCTGATGAGGAAAAACATCACGAGGCCACTTTCGAGAGAATGCGCAGAGACGGTGCCAAAATCACACTGCCGGAGAGCTACCAAGGCGAGTATCAGACCTATCTCAAGTCTCTGGTCGATAGCCTTGTTTTTCAGAACCCGCGGGACGTGAGGGCATCGACAAGAGCCGGTAGCGAAATTGATGCGCTGATAACCGGTATTCAGGCCGAGAAGGACTCCATTCTTTTCTACAGCGAGATGCTCAACCTGTCCAGGGAGAGCGACCGGGCGACGCTTGATGGAATTATCAAAGAAGAGAAGTCTCATCTCCAGCAATTGTCGGAGATGAAGGCCTATCTTGAGAGGCCGGCAGGTGGCTGATGCTAGCCGGTTATGGCCGCGTGCCGGCCAATGGCTACCAGAGAGACCTTCGTCGCCTACGAAGTTGCTGAAGGTGCGGGAATATGGACTTTGCATATCCTGACGGTAGGCCGACCAGCACCGGCATTATACTTTTGCGGAGTCTAACTGCGGCAGGTCGTTTCCCTGAAGAAGTTGCCTCTCACACAGGCCTGCCCCTTGACCGGGTACGAGACGGCCTGCAGAAAATGGTGAGGCTCGGGCTGGTAGTGGAAATCGCTGGCAAGTATACCGTGTCTTTCAAAGGTCTCGAGTATACCCGCAGGACATGACTCCAGCGTAAATCACTCCGCTGGTCCATATACTTGGCCATGGTGCCTGGCCAAAAGGAGATGTATATGGCAAACTTCGTAGAAGTTCCGGAGGCCGCTGACATCGGCGAGGGTGCAATGCGGACGGTGTCAGTGTCGGGCCGTGAGCTTCTTATTGCACGGGTGAGCGGCCGGTATTTTGCCGTCGAGGGCCGCTGCCCGCATCTTGGAGGCAAGCTCGCTCAGGGCAAACTTCTGGGCACGGTAGTCACCTGTCCTTTACATGGGTCGCAGTTCGACCTCTCGGACGGCCGTGTAATCAAGTGGACTGACTGGACTGGTCTCAAAGCCTCCATTGCCCGCGTGCTCAAGCGGCCACGTTCCCTCAGGGTGTACCAGGTCAGGGTAGAAAACGGACGTCTTATGGTAAAGCTCTGATGCCGAAACAGGTGAACTTCATTATCGGTGGTGAAGCGGGACAGGGTGTCCAGTCGGTTGGCTTTCTGCTTGCCAAGATATTTGCCCGCGGAGGTTACCACGTCTTCGCCGATCAGGACTATGAGTCCAGAGTACGCGGTGGGCATAACTTCTATCGTGTCCGTGTGAGCGAAGCTCCCATAGAGACCTTTTCTAATGAGGTCGACATCCTGGTTGCCCTGAATCAGGAAAGCATCGAACTTCACCGCGGCAAGCTGTCCGAAAACGGAACCGTCATCTATGAGAGCAGCATCACTACTCCGAGCACGGGAAGACAAATGGTTAGCGTACCGCTTGAGGAGATTGCTGTCCGGACAACAGGCAACAGACTGATGGGCAACACTGTGGCGCTTGGCGCCGCCCTGGGACTGGTTGCAGATAAGATCACGATTGCGGAAATGGTACTGCGTGAGTACTTCGGTGGAGAGGTGGGGGAACAGAACGCCAGAGCGGTCAGGGCCGGGTTCGAATATGCCCACGGGTCTTTCAGCGGAAGGATACCCTTCACAATGAGTCTGTCTGGGCAAGGCGGCCGTATGCTCTTAAACGGCAACGAGGCAATCGCCCTCGGCGCACTGGCGTCGGGCTGCAGATTCTTGGCCGCCTACCCGATGACGCCGGTGACGCCGATTATGGAGTACCTGGCGGCGAAGTCCAAAGAGGTAGGGGTGGTCGTCTTTCAGCCCGAGGATGAAATCGCCGCCATTAACGCTGTGATTGGCGCCGCCTATGCCGGAGCCAGAGCAATGACCGCGACATCCGGCGGCGGATTTTCCCTGATGGTTGAGGGGCTTAGTCTGGCGGGGATGACCGAGACGCCAGTGGTATTAGTATTGGGGCAGCGGCCCGGTCCGGCCATCGGTCTGCCGACACGCACCGAGCAGGGAGAACTGTGGTTTGCCATTCACGCCGGACACGGAGAGTTCCCGCGAGCCGTGCTGGCCCCGGGCAACGCCAACGAAGCTTTCTGGTTGACAATACACGCTTTCAACCTAGCCGACCGTTACCAGACACCGGTAATTGTGATGACCGATCATGTGCTGGCCACTTCCTACTTCACTGTCAACAAATTTGACCTTTCCAGGGTCAGTATCGACCGGGGAGATCTCTTCTGCACTAAAGATACCAGTGAAGCTGCGGGGTATCGCCGGCATAAGGTCACATCCTCAGGGGTGTCTCCAAGAGCCTTTCCTCTCCAGTGTGAAGGTATCCTGGTGTGTACCGATTCTGATGAGCATGACGAAGCCGGCCATCTTACTGAGGATGCTGAAACAAGAGTGGCCATGGTACGTAAGCGGATGCGTAAGTGTGACGGCTTGAAGCGCGATGTTCTCCAGCCGGTACGATATGGTGCGGAGGCTTCGGACACTCTTCTGATCGGCTGGGGCAGTACCATGGGGGCATTATGCGAGGCGGTAGACATTATGGTGGCTCAGGGCACCAGTGTCGGCGCGCTTCACCTTGGACAGGTATGGCCGTTTCCCGTTGAGACGGTGGCGGACGCCATCAGAAAGGCACGCCGGGTATTTGCAGTCGAGAATAACGCCACCGGACAATTGGCTCGTCTCATCCGAGCAGAGACGGGTGAGGAAGTCAGCGGCAGGATTCTCCGCTACGACGGGAGGCCATTTTCGCCTTCGGACATAGTCTCTGCAGTGGCCAGGGGAGGACAGCTATGAGCGTCACCATTGATGACTATGCCGGGCTGGTTCCGGCATGGTGTCCCGGGTGCGGCAACTTCGGTATCCTGGGCGCCCTTAAGAAGGCCCTGGTGGACCTTCAGCTTGAGCCGCACCGGGTGCTCATAGTTTCCGGTATCGGACAGGCCGGGAAACTGCCTCACTACATCAAATGCAACGTCCTTAATGAACTCCACGGACGACCTGTTCCCGCGGCGATTGGCGCTAAGATGGCCAACCCGGATCTCACGGTGATCGCCATTAGCGGCGATGGTGACGGCTATGGTGAGGGCGGTAATCACTGGCTCCACGCTTTACGGCGCAACCACCAGATAACCTATTTGGTCCACAATAACCAGATATACGGGTTGACCAAAGGGCAGGCATCACCAACCAGCGACCGGGGATTTGTCACCAAGACAACTCCCGACGGCGCAGCCGCGCCAGTAAACCCGATTCTGATTGCCATCGCCGCCGGTGGCACCTTCGTCGCTCGCAGTTTCGCTGGAGACATCGACCACCTGGCCGGAATAATTAAGCTGGCCCTTGGGCACCGTGGTTTTGCCTTCGTTGATATTCTTCAGCCATGTGTCTCATTCAATCACCAGAACACCTACGCCTGGTACCGGGAGCGTGTCTACAAGCTTGAGACCGAGACCGGTTACGATCCAACCGACAGGCTGGCAGCGTTCCAGCGGGCTCAGGAATGGGGCAACAGGATACCGATTGGAGTTATCTACCAAGGCCGGGCGCCGACCTTCGAAGACTCATTGCCGGCGCTCCGGGGAGAGCCGCTGGTCTGGCGTAAGACGGATCCGAAAGCCATCCGCAAATTGCTGGATGAGTTCGTCTAGACGCCAACGACGGTATTCCCTAGTTTCAGGAGCGCGGCTCAAATGCCGGCCCACCTACATCAGCCCTGTTACTGAACCCTCTTTGTTCCCAGTAGCCCCGGAACGTCGTGTCGTCCGTCAGCTCGATACGGACAACCCATTTGGCCCACTTATAGCCAAATTTGCCCTCCGCCACTACCTGAAAGGGGAAGCCGCGGTCAGCCGGGATAGTAACATCGTTGAGCCTGAGGGCGATGATTGTCCTCCTGTCTATAATGTAGCTGTATTCAAGGGACGAGTAGCGGTCGGCATCAACTGTATGAAATATGACAGTGGTGACGCCGGGCTTCGGCCTTACCTTCTCGAATATCGACACAAGCGCCGGACCGGACCACTTGGCCGTGAAGTACCATCCCTCGACGCAGTTGAGGTCGGTAAGCCTGGATTCCGCCGGCAAAGCCAGCAGATCATCGTAAGTGAGGCTCAGCGGCTGCTCCACCAGCCCATCGACCACAAGGCGATAGGCGGCGCGATCAATGTATTGAGTGCCTTTAATGGCATTGTTGCCCTGCTGCGCGATTGGAGTCAGCTTAATCCCAAGATACTCCGTGGCCTCCACCTCGCCCGCCGGCGGGACAGTACGGCTACAGGCGAACAAACTTAGTACGGCTACCGACAATGTCAGGCCAACTACCTGGACAGTTTTAATATACATATAGACTCTTACAGATTTAGACCCTTACCGCTGGTGGTTGACATAATACAGCACCACAGCAACCAGGTCAATTTAACAACGGTTCCAAAAACCCAGGAAAAGTTGACGTTACGTTCAATACCGTTAAAATATGGTAGAGTAGCTAAAATCAGCAGAGAGGCAATATGGATATCTTCCACTCGGTTTTCGCGGCGCGGCTGGTATTCAGCCTTGGCGTGATGAACCTAATATTGGTTGTCCTTCTTTTCTCAACCTGCCGTTGCCTTGCTACCAGTAGAATCGGCGTTGGTCTGATGAAGCGCAACTGGTACCAGCATTACTACAAGTACCACTGCTATCTGTGGTGGGTGTTAGCCACTTCGGTAATTGTCCATGCCGTGTTTGCTGTTGGGTTGATGGGCATACCGTTCTAGCCGTCAATCTCCTCAATAGCCTGGCGCGGGCAAGATTTGGAGCACTTGAAACAACCGTGGCAGATGCCGGTATCGACCAGAGGTTTCTCAGATAGCTCGATTTGTCGTAGAGCACGGCTATCGCATTCTTTAGCCGCAGGGCACAGGCCGGCACCGCACAGTTCAGGATTGCACTTTGAGTAGTTAATCCTAACGATCTTAGCCATGATGAGCGGATATGCTATTCCGGTGCCCTAGCGCATGTCAATCAGGCAAAGCCAGACCAACGATGGGAGACACGATGGACACGAATGTTGGGGACATGGTATACTGCCAAACCTTTACGGCGGACTCGTGATAGGCCTAATGAAAAGGAGAGGAGCCGATGGGCAAGATCGCGGTTGTTACTGACACGGCAGCATGCTTGCCGTTTGAGATAGCTCACAAGTACGACATTCGAATAGCGCCTCTGCACATCATCATCGGGGGTGAAAAGGAATATCGCGACGGCGTGGACCTGGACACCGGGCAATTCTACGCCAGACTGAGAAGGATGGGGAGGAAAGAGAAACTGCCTACCACCAGTTCATCTATTCCGGGAGAGTTTGTGACCATCTTCGAATCATTGCGGGGAAAGGTCGATGGCGTGGTAACCATAGTCATGACCAGCGCCATTGCCGGTTGCTACAATTCGGCACTGCAGGCCAAAGAGCTGGTACCTGACCTGCCGATCGAAGTAATTGACACCAAGACCGCCATGAGCGCCGAGGCCTTCTGTGTACTGGCCGCGGCCAAAGCGGCGGCGGCTGGTGGGACGCTTCAGCAGGTGGCCCAGGCAGCCCGCGACATGATGCCTAAAGTCCACCTGTTCTGGGTTATGGAGACCCTGGAATACCTGCGTCGCGGTGGCAGAGTGAGTATGCCAGCGGCGATGCTGGCAGGCTGGCTCAAGGTGAAGCCCTTGCTTACTCTGGACAAAGAGGGCAAGGTCGCGCCGGTCGGTAAGCCCCGCACCATGTCAAAGGCAATTGACGCCATGCTTGACGAGATGGCCAGCCGGGTCGGAAACACGCCGCTACATGCGGCCATCATGCACGGCGACGCAGGTGAGAACCTGAATATCCTGAAGGAGCGGATGATAGCGCGGTTTAAGCCGGTGGACATCTGGTTGTGCGGCATGACTCCGGTGATAGGCACTCATACTGGCCCCGGCACTCTGGCAATAGCTTTCTACAACGAGTAGGGCGGGGTCTGGATAGCCGCCGTAAGTAGACATAATACTAAACCTGGGGTTCAGGCTTTATTCAGCGGGTGGAAGCGCCGGTGCGTTTCCTCAGCATAGCGGTCTGATGCGTGGACATATCGGGTGGTGGTGTTCAACGACTCGTGACCGAGGAGTATCTGGATGGCGGCCGGGTTAGCGCCTTGCTCGGCGAGGTAGGTAGCAAATCCGTGTCTTAGGGAATGCGCCGAGGTAGGAATATTGATTCTGAGCTTCTCGCGGTAGCGCTTGATGCGTTCCTGGATGTAGTTAGTTGATAATCTGCGGCGTGGGTTGGCCGCATTCCTTCCGGCAAAAGGCACAAATAGGGCGGGACTGCTATCTCTACGTGTCGCCAGATAGGCCTCAAGGTGCTGCGCCGCCCGGGGCGTCAGGTAAACGAAGCGCTGTTTCCGCCCTTTACCGGTAATGAAAACCCGTCCGCTACCGTCAATCTGGGATCGGTTGAGACTCCGCAGTTCTGAAATACGCATACCGGTGGCGAAAAGCACCTCCAGGATGGCCCGGTTCCTTAAGGCTACATCCGGATTCGACTCCAATGTCGAAGGAGCTTCAATCAACCTGACCAGGTCGTCAAGCTCAGCCACCTGCGGATGCTTCCTGTCTGTCTTAACCAGCTTTACTGCAGCCGGAGACAATGGGCAGGGGTGATCCATGTCAATCAAATACCTCAGAAAGGAACGGAGTGCAGAAAGCATCCGGTTGATGGAGCGGTTGTTAAGCTGGCCGCAGGCCGGCCGGGAGGTCAGAGCAGTACACCGGTCGCGGGAAACAAGGTAGGCCTTGTATTGGGCTACAAGTCTCTTGTCCAGTTTATCGAAGGGGACGTGACACTTGTTCAGGAAATCGGCAAGGACTTTAAGGTCGCGCTCATAGTTGTAGACGGTCTTGGCCGAATAGCCGTTAGTTTGTAGACTCAACAGGAAATCATCCAGATAGGGAAGCACTATTTAAGTTCCTTTCACCATTGTACTGAGTGTAAGAGATATTATACTCAGTTGCCTATGATACCTGATACAGGGCAAGCTGTCAATAATCTCAAGTTCCGTTCAAATACTGATGGGACCTACACGTCGCCGCTCTTAGCTGTCGGCGTTACTGCCGTCGCTAGAATCGCCGCGATTTTTTGCAGAAGCCCCGTGAACCCCCAACCCCGCGCGGCGGAGATGAAGACTATGTCGTCCGGCCGGACACCGGCGAGTTCGCCCAGTCTCGAGCGCAGGTCGAGATTCATTAAGTCATCCTCACTGTCGACAACGAGATCCATTTTGTTAAGCACGGTAAGCCGCGGTCTCTTTGCCAGCCCCAGTTCACTGAGTATTTTGTCAACCGCCTCGCAATGTTTGCTGGCCTCAGGATGCGTGATGTCAACTACATGAAGAAGCAGCGCCGCGTTCTGCAGTTCCTCCAGTGTGGCCCTGAAAGCCGCCACTACTGTCGGCGGAAGTTTGTGAATGAACCCAACGGTATCTGACAGCAGGAAATACCGGCCATCGGGCAACCACAGACGCCGCGTTACTGGATCAAGTGTTGAGAACAGGGTGTGCGTTACTGGCACACCAGCCCCGGTAAGGCTGTTGAGGACTGTGCTCTTCCCAGCGTTGGTATAGCCGACCAGGGCGACCACCGGAATGGCTGTCTTTTGCCGTCGCCATTGATAGAGAGCGCGATGCCGCCTGACATCTTCAAGCCTCTGCTCAAGCCGTCTTATACGTTCTTTGATGAGGCGCCGGTCAGTCTCCAACTGGGATTCTCCCGGGCCACGGGTCCCGATGCCGCCACCAAGCCGTTCCAGATGGCTCCACTGACCGGCCAGTCGGGGTAGCAGATACCGATATTGGGCGAGTTCTACCTGAAGCTGGCCCTCTCGGGTCCGGGCCCGTCTGGCAAATATGTCCAGAATCAGCGCGGTCCGGTCGACAACCTTAACACCGAGGACTTCCTCAATGTTTCGCTGTTGCCGTGGCGTCAGCTCGTCATCGAAAATGGCGACCGTGTAAGGACTGGCATCCCGGAGCGATATCAGCAGGCCCAGCTTGCCCTGACCGAGATAATGGGTTGGTGACACTCTGGGCAGTCTCTGGACTATGCGCCCGACTACCCTGGCCCCCGCCGCCACCGCCAGATGCCCCAGTTCATCGACCGACGTCTCTGCCGACCAGCCCCCCGGGTTATCGCGCGCTTCAACGCCCACGAGGAAAGCCCTCTCCGGTTCGCCTCCGGTAGAATACGAACGTCCCGTGGCTCCTCCTCGCGCCGTTTTTCAGCCCTTAGCCGGCTGCCAGCCGGCTAGGCGGGCAATGCCTTGATCAAGGCGGTCATCGGCTATCGTCAGCGAAAAGCGGACGTACCCCTCGCCCGACGGACCGTAGCCGATGCCCGGCGTTACCACAACTGCCAGACGGTCAAGAAGTTCGTCGGCCAGCTCCATGGAAGTGTATCCATTCGGTATCTTGGCCCAGACATAGAAGCCTGCTTTGGGCAATTGCGCCCTGAGACCGATGCGGTTCAAGACGGCAACGAGTTTGTCACGGCGCTGCTGAAAAAGCGCATTCCTTTTTGCAATATGGTCCTGCGGCCCGAGCAGTCCGGAGATAGCCGCATACTGGACAGCCTGAAATACGCCGGAGTCCAGATTAGACTTGATACGGAAGAGCGCATTTATCAACTCACGGTTACCGACCGCCATACCGATGCGCCAGCCAGTCATATTGTAGGTCTTGGAAAGCGAATGAAACTCAATTCCTATCTCTTTGGCGCCAAGGATCTGCATGAAACTCGGCGGCTGGTATCCGTCGTAGGCTACTTCGCTGTAAGGAGCATCATGACAGACCGCCAGTCCGTGCTTCTTCGCGAAACCAACCGCTTTCTCGAAAAACTCCTGCGGGGCTACGGCCCCAGTCGGATTGTTCGGGTAATTCAACCACATCACTTTGGCTTTTCCTGTAATCCTCGATGGCACCGCATCAAGATCGGGTAGAAAGCCATTATCCTCTCTTAATGGCATGAGAAATGGCTGGCCGCCGGCAAGCATAGTACCGATGGAGTAAACCGGATAGCCGGGGTCGGGGACCAACGCTATGTCTCCAGGGTCGATAAGGCAGAAGGCAATGTGCCCGATACCTTCCTTGGAGCCTATCAGTGGCACCACCTCTCTGTCCGGATCGAGCGATACTGCAAATCGCCGCCGATACCATTCTGCGATTGCCCGCCTCAGTTCCGGAAGGCCGTCGCTCTCGGGGTACCGGTGATTTGCCGGATCACGCGCCGCATCACACAGCCTCTCAACGATATGCGGCGGCGTTGGTAAATCAGGATCGCCAATGCCAAAGCTGATAATGTCCTCCCCCTTGGCCTGCTTCTCTGCAATCTTACGGTTTATCCCGACAAAGAGATATGGCGGTAGTTTGTCCATCCTCTGGGAAAACTTCATCCCTCAAACTCTCCCGTGAATACTTCAACCGCTGGCCCGGTCAACCGCACCTCGCCTCTCCCCGGCCAGTAGAGACTTAACTTACCACCGGGTAATCTTATGTCAACACAGTCCCGTGTCAGTCCATGCAAACGAGCAGCTACAGCCACAGCACAGGCGCCACTACCACAGGCAAGGGTCTCCCCGATCCCACGCTCCCACACCCGCATCTCGACAGTCTGGCTGTCAAGTACCCGAGCTATCTCAAAGTTGACCCGATTCGGGAACATCGGGTGCATCTCTATGCTGGGGCCAACATCAATCAGCGGAAACTCTGCTACCGATTCACTGATGAAGGCTACAGCATGTGGATTACCCATCGAAACAAACGTCACCAACAATCTATGTCCGCACACATCGAGTGGATAGTCTAGCACCGGCACGCTGGTACTGGAGCGCTCGATTTTGACCGGAATCGAAGCCGGTTCGAATCGCGGCGTCCCCATACCTACTGTAACGCTTTCGATATTTCCTCGACGCACCCGAGCCTCAACGTGGTTCACACCGGCCAGCGTTTCAATCGTCAGCCTCGGTCCGGTGACCAGACCTCTTTCAATCGCGTATCTGGCAAAACACCGCAGGCCATTGCCGCAGGTTTCCGCCTCGGAACCATCGGGGTTGTAGATGCGCATCCTGAGGTCGGCCCGCCGCGATGGCAAAACTACGATCAGACCGTCGGCCCCGACTCCAAAGTGGCGGTCGCAGACTCTTAGTGCCATCCGTGACCAGTTCCGTCTGACGCCACGTCCGTCTACAATCACGAAGTCGTTGCCCGTCCCCTGAAACTTGCTGAACCTCACTTCTTATTTACCTGTAGCGCCAGCCATTAGAAAATGCTGTATAGCTTCAAGTGGTCTTTGCGGGCACTCGTCTGCCCTGAACCAGGTAATTCGCGGGTCGGAAAGGCGGAACCAAGCATACTGATGTCTCGCGAAACGATGCGTCTCCATCTTAATTCGTTCCACAGCGCTACTCAGGCTCGTTTCGCCCCGCAGGTATGCCGCAATTTGCCGGTAACCAATGCCCGACATCGACGGCAAGTCCACATCATAGCCAAGCTCAATCAATCCTTTGACTTCATCAATGAAACCCAATTCTATCATCTTGTCCACGCGAGCGTTAATCGCCTCGTAGAGTAACTCACGCTCCATCGTCAGACCGATGATTTTCGTCCGGAACCGTGGTGCCAGCTTTCCTTGGACCTCGGAAGGCGGCTTACCCGTAGCCTGATAGATTTCCAGCGCCCGGATCAGCCGCCGGATATTCGTCGGGGCAATCTTGGCCGCCGCCACCGGATCAACTCGTCTTAGTAAGTGATGCAGGCTCTCACCGCCTTCCCGCCGGGCCATTTCTTCCATCTCCCTGCGGAACGCGGCATCCGGTAATGCCGCCGGAATCTGCCAGTTCTCAACTATCGTCCACACATACAGGCCGCTACCGCCAACCAACAAGGGCACGCGCCGGCGTTCCTCGACCGACCCAATGGTGCTGACAGCAAGCTCTCGGTACAAAGCCAGGTTGAAATTTTCATCCGGACTGACGACATCGAAGAGATGATGGGGAACCCGGCTTCTTTCATCGCGAGTTGGTTTGTTGGTGCCGATATCCATATAACGGTAGACCTGACGGCTGTCGGCATTGATGATTTCGCCGCCAAACGCGAGCGCGACCTCAATAGCCGTACGGCTTTTCCCCACTGCCGTGGGGCCAACGATGGCAATCAGGCACTCAGTCATCCTGGGCTTGAAGGCATGGCCTTAACGGCGGCCGTCTGCCTCACAATGCTCACAAAATCACTCGCCTTGAGGCTGGCGCCTCCGACAAGCGCACCATCGATGGCTGATTCTCTCACGAACTCGGCGATGTTTCCGCCGGTGACACTACCGCCGTAAAGTATACGTACATCGGATGACACCTGGTTCCCCCAGAGGCCGGCAACAGTGTCACGGATTAAAGAAATCGTTGCCGCAGCCTGCGGGGCTGTCGCCGCCTTACCAGTACCTATCGCCCAGACGGGTTCATAAGCAACTACCAGGTCTTTGGCAGGTCTTATGCCGGCCAAGGCGCCGCTTACCTGACGCTGTATGACAGTTTCGGTCATCCCGGCATCGTTCTCGTCTAACCGTTCACCAACGCAGAGAATCGGCTTGAGCCCATACTGGAACGCGGCGGCTATCTTCCGATTAACAAGCTGGTCGTCCTCTCCAAAGTACCGGCGGCGTTCCGAGTGGCCGATTATCACGTACTGACATATACCGGCAATCATTATGGGTGAGATTTCACCGGTGTAGGCTCCTTTATCAATGAAGTACATGTTCTGAGCACCCAGATGAACACTTGAACCTTTCAGCAGGGATGCTACCGTAGTAAGAGATACAAATGGCGGACAAATGACCTTCTCTACACCGTGAATGCTGTCCAGCAAGCCGAGCATGTCCTGAACAAGCATCACAGCTTCCTGAACAGTAGTGTTCATTTTCCAATTTCCGGCGATGAGTGGTATTCTCAACTCTATGCTCCGTACTTGGTTAATCTCAGGCCATGAGCCATAAGAAGGGGCATGATGTCCAGTCCCCTGATGATGCCAAGGTTCCCGGCGGCGCAGTTGGTTTCGCCGAATTTGGATACGCCGCTGGGCCGGCACCACATGGAGCTAATGGCCAGCGGCACCGGATGCCAGCTATGCGCTTTTAATACAGCCGGTGTGGAATGGTCTCCGGTTACCGCAATCACATCAGGCTTCAGCGCTAGCAGGTCAGGCAAGGCAGCATCAACTTCCTCTATCGCTGCCACTTTATGTGAGAAGTTGCCATCCTCGCCGGCGGCATCGGTATTTTTAACGTGGATGAAGAAGAAATCGAACTCCGCCCACTGCTCGCGCGCTGTGCGAATCGAATCATGAATCGTACTGCCGCCATCAAATACTGTCATGCCCAGCAGTCTGGCCAGCCCTTTGTACATGGGATAAGTTGCGATAGCCGCAGCACGCAGTTTGTACACCTCAGCCAGCCTCGGCAATTGCGGCACCCTAGAAAAACCCCGGAGTAGAACCATATTGGCCGGCCGGTGCTGGGCCAGAATCATCCGGGTTTGTTCCAGAAAAGAAGTCACAATTCCGGCAGTTCTAACCGCCGCCGCAGTCAGTGGCCTCACTGACTTTGGCGATACCCCGACGCGTTCCGGATCGGTGTCATCAATCTCCGGTGAAAGTCCCTTGCCACGGAATACCACCAGAAAACGATGCTCCTTGACCGGACTGACGAAGATCTGGACTTCATCCAGCTTGATCTGCGCGAGGAGACGGCACAGCTCGGCCGATTTCTCAGTCGCAATTCGCCCCGCACGACGGTCGGTAATAATTCCTGCGCTGTCAACTGTGCAGAAATTACCCCTGGCGGCAATATCATCAGGCCCCAGTGGGAAATCGATTCCCATCCCCTCCAGCACACCACGGCCAATCAAGTACCTGAGTGGGTCATATCCGAAAAGTCCAAGGTGTCCCGGGCCACTGCCGGGAGTAATACCCGGAGCCACCGGCTCATGAAGGCCGCACATCCCACCAGCGGCAAGCCGGTCAAGGTTCGGGGTCCGTGCAGACTCCAATTCGGTTTTTCCGGTAGTGACGTCCGGCAGACCGCCAAGGCCGTCCATGACGAGCAGCACTATTTTCGACTTGGCCGGAGCGGCAAGCTTTTGAATCTGCTCGATACTTAGCATCAGTGCTTTTCCTGAAGAACCGCCACGCCGGGAAGTGTCTTACCTTCAAGGAACATCAGGCTGGCCCCGCCGCCAGTGGAGACATGGGACATCTTTTTCGCCAATCCCATCTCCTCTACAACCTCGGCTGTAGAGCCACCGCCAACCACGGTTGTGGCTTCAAGGCTGGCCAGTAGATTAGCCATGGCTTTAGTTCCGGTAGCAAATTGCGGTATCTCATAAACGCCCATCGGGCCGTTCCACATGACCGTGCGGCAGGTCTTCAGCTTCTCGCTAAAAAGCTGGATAGTGCCCGGACCGATGTCAACAATATATTGCTCAGGCTGGATATCGCTAACCGGTATCGCCTTGCCTCCAACATCGGGGCTTATCTCGGTGGCCACAATCACATCCACTGGCAGGACCGGTGTGACACCATTATTCCTAACATGCTTCAGCAGGTCACCTGCGACCCTGAGGCTGTCCTTCTCGATAAGCGAACGCCCGACATCCTGGCCGCTGGCCCTAAGGAAAGTGGCTGCCATGCCGCCGCCAATCAGGAGCATGTCCAGTTTCTTAACGATGTTCTGGATAAGCGCGACCTTATCGCTCACCTTGGCACCACCAAGCAAAGCTGCAAACGGGCGCTGGGGATTGGTCAGGAGACATCCCAGTGACTCCAGTTCTTTCTCGAGCAGGAATCCGGCCACAGCCGGAAGGAATTTGGCAACTCCGACAGTTGAGGCATGCGCCCGGTGTGCAGTCCCGAAGGCATCATCCACATAGATGTCACCCAGCCTGGCCAGCGCTCTGGCAAAGGTGGGGTCATTCTTCTCCTCCTCAGGATGGAACCTTAAATTCTCGAGGAGCAGCACCTGCCCTTCTTTAAGTGCCGCCACTATCTTCTCCACTTCCGGCCCAACGCAGTCAGGGGCTGTGGCAACCGTTCGACCAAGTAGTCGTGAAAGCCGTTCGGCCACCGGGGCCATGCGCAGTCTTTCGACGACTTTGCCGTCCGGGCGCCCAAGGTGAGAGCAGAGAATGACTTTGGCGCGGTGATTGATAAGATACTGTATCGTCGGGATGGTCTCGCGTATGCGGGTATCATCGGTGATAACGTTTGTCGTTGGATCCAGGGGCACGTTAAAGTCCACGCGTACCAGGACTCGTTTCCCGGCAACATCAACGTCCCTGACAGTCTTCTTGGACATTTTCCTATCCTTTCAGACGAATTTGCTCCAGCCTGTCCTTGATGGCTTTCGTCTCGGCCACTGCATCCGGCGAGGCTTCATAGACACCGATTCCCCTGAGGTCAGCCTCGGCAATCTCCGGGTGGTAGTTGATGAACCCTAGTACCTCAAAATCAGGGAGGCTTCGCAGGATAAACTGGCGGTCGGCTTCATTACGCGTCTTTGAACCAACCGCGTAGCATCTCTTGACGTGCAGGTCTCCGGCCAGCTTCAGGACCAGTCTGGCTGTCTGCAGACTGCGCTGGCCGGGTTCAACCACAGTAATGAAGGCATCAACTGCCTTGGCCGTGCCTCTTCCCAGATGCTCCACGCCGGCATCCATATCCATAATTACGACTTCCTTACGCCCCAGAACCAGATGGCTTACAAGGTTGCGAACCAGCGCGCTCTCCGGACACATACAGCCTTTACCGCCCTTCTTGACCGTCCCCATCACCAGCACCCGGATATTGCCGTGTCTTAGCCCGAAGCGGTCGACCAGGTCGTCGACCTTTGGATTCAGCTTGAAAAACGCATCTATGTCGCCGCGCCCGGTGCTGGTACGCTCCCGGATGAGGTCCTGCATATCGGCGATTGGGGTTATTGCTATTGCCTTCTCAACCGGGACGCCCAGCGCTACAGCAAGGTTAGCATCGGGATTAGCGTCGATTGCGATAACCTCCTTCCCTTCGCTGGCAAAGACCCCAGCAAGCAGGCTGGACAAAGTGGTTTTCCCAACACCACCCTTCCCGGTAATCGCTAACTTCATCGAGCTGATACTCTTCCTAGATGTGACTGCATAGTACTATCGTTTAGCGGACGACGGCGCGGGGGCGCTCCCCGGCACTAGATGTAAGCTCCGGAAAATTATCAATAACAGTGCGGACGATACCAGGCGCATCGAGGCCGAACTTCGACCTAAGAATGTGCTGAGGACCGTGCTGCACGTACTGGTCCCTAATACCAATGCACCGTGCTCGAGTGTTGTCAAGCCCGGCGGAATGAAGCAACTGGATGACAGCGCTCCCGAAACCCCCGGCCAGAACATTCTCCTCAACTGTAACGACACGCCCGCTGGCACGGCACAGTCCCAGGATAAGTTCAGAATCCAGCGGTTTAATATACCTGGCATTCACCACCGAAGCTTCTATCCCGAGTTGGGAAAGGGCCCGGGCGGCATCGAGCGCCTCAAGAGCCATGGGCCCAACCGCTAGAATGGTGATATCCTTCCCATCACGCAACATTTCCCCACGGCCAATCGGCAGTTCCTCCAGCGGACCCGGAGGGCAGGATACTGCCGTCGGGGTACGCGGATAGCGTACCGCCATCGGGTGATCAGCCCTTATCGCCGTATATAAAAGCTGCCGCAGTTCGTTGCCGTCCTTAGGTGCGGAAACAATAAGGTTCGGTATCATGGCCAAATAAGACAGGTCAAATAGCCCCTGATGGGTTTTGCCATCGTCTCCGACTATCCCGGCTCTATCCATGGCGAAGACTACCGGAAGGTCCTGCAGACAGACGTCATGTATTAACTGGTCGATAGCTCTCTGCATGAAAGTTGAGTATATTGCTACTACCGGCCTGACCCCCTGCGTAGCCAGCCCCGCAGCGAAAGTGGTGGCATGCTCCTCGCAAATACCAACATCGAAGAAGCGATTTGGGAAATCCCTGGCGATAGTGCTAAGACAGTTACCTTCGGCCATGGCCGCGGTGATGACCACCACCCTTGGGTCATCCGCCATTATCTGGTGCAGAGTATCCGCGAATATCTCGGAAAATGTCGGCACCATCGGCTGAGTACACATATTGTTGGCAACGCCGTGATAGCGCACGGCGTCCGCCTCTGCTGGCGGATAACCCTTACCTTTAGTCGTAATGACATGAAAGAAGATAGGCTTGTCGCGCTGGTGGATGCGTGCTTGGGTTAGCGACGCCTCCAGCTTCGGAATATCATGGCCGTCAAAAGGTCCCATATAAGTGAAGCCGAGCTCTTCCCATATCTTAGCCGGCGGGAGCGTGAAACTCTTAAAGCCACGCTTCATCTCTCTACCGAGCTGGAGTACACGCCTGCCTATGGCGGAACCGGACAGTATGCGCTCGGCTCGCGATTCGGCCCTTTCCAAACGTTCATCAAGCCAAAATCTGTTCAGGATACCGGTGATAGCGCCGACCGTCGGGGAAATCGACATCTGATTATCATTCAAGATGACGATGAAA
>Ga0315298_1001880_pt1 | contig 37383 bp, 25 predicted proteins | sample WHS_1_MG_FD_203077 | JGI IMG/M metagenome (GOLD analysis project Ga0315298, IMG submission 203077) | Extremophilic microbial mat communities from Washburn Hot Springs, YNP, Wyoming, USA - WHS_1_MG | ecosystem: Environmental > Aquatic > Thermal springs > Hot (42-90C) | place: USA: Wyoming...
GGTCGAGGAAAGGCTGGCTCTGGTGGAAAGAGAAGCCCTGATTCATCATGAAAGGCCCCTGGCTTTGCCCCATTTTCCTCCGGGGAAAGGGAAAAAAGTAAAACCCCTGTTAGTCCTTGAGGATCCGATTACCGTCACTCCAGCTGTCAAGAAGAGTGAAAGCGGGAACGACCTTATTATCAGAATTTTTGAACCCACCGGGACGACTCGCGAAACGGTTATTCATTTACCTCTTTTTGGGGTCAAAAAAAGAATCAAGCTTAAACCCTTTGAACTGAGAACATTTCGGTTTAATCCTGAAGAAAAGACCTTCGTTGAGTGTGACCTGCTCGAAAGGAAAAAAGTTAAGGGAAAGAAATAAAGACGAAAAAGAAAAGTTTTTCCGGGCCTCCAAATAATCCTGATGCAAAAATCCTTGACCAGGTAGAGACCATTCTGATATAGCTAAAGGCTATTTAATTTTGCTTTTTACTAATTTTAGCTACAGGTCGCTTATGATCAGCCACCTGACTCTGGAGAGATGAGCTTCCCTTATCAGGGTGAGGTTTTTTCCGTTATTTCTGCTCTGGCCTGGGCAGCCGCTGTCATTCTTTTTAGGGTAAGTGGCCGAAAAGTTTCGCCCCTGGCTCTTAATCTTTTTAAAAGTAGCCTGGCCGGCCTCCTCCTTTTAATAACTGCCTTCTTCCTGGCTCCTGCAGCTGGCCTGGAAAATTTGAGGACCATGTTTCTCCTCATCCTCAGCGGCCTTTTTGGTATTGCCCTTTCCGATACCCTTTTCTTTATCTGTCTGAATAAAATCGGGGCGAGCTTAACAGCCATCGTCGAATGTCTCTACAGTCCCTTTGTCATTGCTCTCTCCCTGATTTTCCTCGGGGAAAGAATGAGAACAAGACAGCTCATCGGGGTCAGCCTGATTCTTATGGCTGTCCTGGCCATCAGCTGGCGGGGAAATGAAGAACAAAAGAAAAAACAGCTCTTTACCGGAATTCTGGCCGGGGCCCTCTCCATGGCCTTCATGGCCATAGGCATCGTCATGATCAAGCCTTTACTGCTGAAGCTTTCCATTTTCTGGGCAGCGGCGGTCAGAATGATTTCCGGCGCCTTTTTTCTCTGGATCGCCCTGCCTTTTTTCCGGGCCAGAAAAGAAATTCTTCAACCCTTGATTCTGGTTTCTAACTGGGGAGTAATGGTGGCTGCCTCTCTTATCGGCGCCTATGGAGGAATTATTGCCTGGGTGGCTGGCATGAAATTTACAGCCGCTTCCATCGCCGCTCCTCTTAACCAGCTGAGCACAATTTTTATTTTTATTCTTGCTGTCGTTTTTCTTAAAGAAAAATTAACCTGGCTGCGCTTTCTGGCCCTGATTGTTGCCTTTACGGGCGCTTTTCTGGCATCCTGGGCCGGCCATCCTTGAAAAGCCTGACCTTCCAGGGCTTTATGCTGTATCATCAGCTTTTTCCGACTGAAGAACATTATATCAGGGAAAAAACAGGCCCTCTAAAGCCTTAGCTACTTTGGAAGTCAGGCTGCGAATAAACCGTTTCCTAATTTTTAAATGTATTTATGGCAGCTTTAAATTTTCACCTTCCTCTTTTTAATTTTTAAAAGAATCTTCTTAAGTGAATTAAAGCCTCGACGAACATAATAAATTATCTCCCTGGCAAAAAGCCCTGAGGTTTGAAGTAATCAGATAATTTCTAAATTGTTGCGTTTATTGATCAGATTTTTTAATCAGTCTTTAACCAGGAATAGAAATTTAATTGAAATAAAATAAAAAAGCTCAAAATTGACACAATCGCCTCTTTAATTAATTTTCTGGGCTCTTCCGGGTTTCTAAATGGGTAGAGCCAGAAAATTATCAATCTTCGAGCTCTTTGAGTGAACCTGGAAATAAATCCTTAAAGGCGATGAGGCCGAAGATGGCACCTCTTAGGGATATTTCTTTAACCTTCCAGCGCAGGAATGAACTCGCCCGGATTTAAGCTGCTGTGAAGCGCCCAGAATCAAATCTTTTTGGCCGCAAAAAAGTCTGAAAATACATTTTTTTAAGGTGGGATAATTGATTTAAATTGAGGAAAAATTTCTCTCTTCTTATTTCCGGGGCCTGCCTTTTCAGAGCCGTTTATTGCTGGTTCTGGGAAATTTTCAGGTCAACCCAGAAGGAATATTTTTTTGGCGTCGAACGCAAGGGCACGCCGCCGCCACCACCCATGGCTAAACCACCTTCATCCTCTTCACCGCTGATTGTCCTTTCAAGGGAGGTTTCGGTTGCTCTGGCCTGAGTTCCCTGTTCAGCCATTCTGGCCATCATGGCTTTCCGCATTTCCTGAGTCATCCCACCCCATTCAAAACCGACTCTGAGGTCTTGCCCGGGCTGAAAGCCAATCCCGGCAACATAAGTGCTCTGGGGAGCCAGGGGAACCCGGAATTCATAAATGATACTTTTACCACTACGACCTACTCTGAAAGCTGGTGGCGCCACTCCCTCCTGATCATGGGGTGGATAGATTTCGCCTTTCTTACCAACGACTATGGCCTCATAGAAAAGATAACGAGCCTTCGGATTTTCTCGCAGCTTGGCCTTCTGCTCCTCCGTAAGCTCTGTTTTCTGTTTTTCCATAAGAGCAATTAGTTCTTCACCCGTGACGTTCTTGCGAGTGAATCTCAGACCAAAATCTTTGCTCTTCTTCGTAGCCGGAGAAAAATAAATCGTCAGGCCAGTGTCGTTAATCGTGCTCAGGAATTTGGGGTCATTAAAAATGAATAAAATATAAAGATTCCGGCCATCATGACGAAAGGCATAATCAATGGCCAGATTTTTCTCCGTATTTAAAGCGACTTCGGTCCAATCATTGTTATTGCCATCAATATTGACCGGCTCGGGCGCCCAGATAGCCTCGATGACCTTTTTTTGCCCTGAAAGATTAATTATCAGGATAAAACTTAGAAAAGCGAGTCCCAGCAAAGAGCCTCGACCTATTTTTCTCATAGTCATCTCCTTCTTCCGAATTAAACAAATATATTTTCCCTCAATTTCCGGCCTGCTGTCAACCTCGCGAATAATCTTACTTCTGGCTATAGTCTGATAAAATAAAAGATTTTTAGTAGCTACACTTCCGGTCGAAGAGCCGAGACAGGGAAAAAAGAAATTAAGTTCTTCAGGCTTTCCTGTGGCTAAAGAGATAGGTTTTACGGCACTCAACAGCGGATTAAATCCGGGCCAGTTAATCCTTTCGGACAATTGTTAGAAAAATATCCATAGGAGGCACAGTATCTGGCTTCAAATCGCCCTTAACGATTTATCTACGGGTTCTGAGGAGACTGTCGATTTAAATAAATCTTATATCGATAATTCTTTGGGTCTGCCTATTAAAATCTTGGGAAAGCCTAAAATTAAGAAAAGGAAAAATCCCCATTTATTACTATTTCTATCAATTTTATAGATATAGTATAATTTAGCCATGGTTAGAGGGGAAGCAGGTTCTCCCTGGCGGCTGGGTATAATTGGCGGCGGACCAGCCGGTTCCTTTTTTGCTCACTTTGCCAGCCGCTGGGCCTATCGTCTTCAGATTCCAGTCAGCCTGATTATTTTCGATGGCAAGAGTTTTCAAAAAAGTGGACCCAAGGGCTGTAATCTCTGCGCCGGGGTTATTTCGCGAAGTCTCCAACTGCGGCTGAAAGAAGAAGGCATTTTTCTCCCGGCTAAAAGGATTATGAGCTGGGTTGAGGGCTATAAACTTCACATCCAGCATGAATCAATTCGTCTTGGCTCCCCTCCTGGCCGGCAGGGAAAAGTGGCCACCGTTTTTCGAGGCAATGGCCCCCGTTATGCCCGCTTTCCAGATATCATCAGCTTCGATGATTTTCTCCTGAACTGGGCTCAGGATTTAGGGGCCAGAGTCATCCCTTATCCTGTCCAGTCCCTTCGCTTTCCGGAAAAAGAAGGGGAACCCATTGTTGTTCGCTACGGCAGTTCTCCCACTTCTCTGGCTGAGGAAGAGGTTGACTGGCTTATTGGTGCTTTTGGCGTTAATACTAACCTGGGCCAGAAGATTCAACATCTTGGACTTGGCTATGTGCCGCCAGCTACCCGGCTTACCTTCCAGGCTGAATTAAAATTCCCGGATGAAATCAGAGAGGAAATCATCGGCCCTGATATCCATATCTTTTTTCCCCGGCATCGACTCATTCGTTACGCCACCCTAATTCCTAAAGGTCAATTTACGACGCTAACTATAATTGGCTGGAAAGATGTTTCGCCAGAGATTCTTCAGGAATTTTACGAATTACCGGAAATAAAGAAACGTCTTCCCCCCTCAAAGCCAACCTGCTTCTGTCATCCCCGCATTGTTGTTTCTTCCTGCCGGCCCCCCAGAAACCCGCGTTTTCTTTTAGTCGGCGACGCCGCTTTTTGCCGCTATTATAAGAATGGCCTGGAATCGGCTTTCCTTTCCGCCAGGCTGGCGGCTCAAGCTATTTTCGAAAATTATTCAGGAAAGACCTCTCCTCAAATTTATTATCATCGGGCTAAAAAATTAATAATTAAAGATAACTTCTACGGCCGGATCCTCTTTCGCTGGAATGACCTCATTGCTTCTTTCCCGCCTTTAACTAAATTCAATCTATCTCTTATCAGAAAGACCAGGGAAACCTATCTCAACCGGAAATTAAAAGAAATTCTCTGGGATATCTTCACCGGTGAAAAACCCTATCGGCAAATTTTCAGAGACTGTCTCCAGCCACGCCTATTATGGGAAATTTTAAAATTTATGATAATCGAAATATTCAAAAAAAGAAAAACTGAAATTTCCCGGCACGAGCCACCTGACGCGAGCCATAAAATGTCTCAGTCAGAAGATTCCAGGAAAACCGGGGTGAGCCGCCAGAATCCCTTTCTTTCCTCTTCTAATGTCAGGCTGAATAATAATTTAAATTCAATATCGGCTGAGCTCTTATCTGCCTCTGACAAAACAGCCAGTCTTAGCCCAGCTTCTCTCGATTCAGTCACATCTTTGGAAGTTAAAGAATCCACTTCTCTCAGCAATAAGACAATTGTTGTTATCGGAGGTGGACCAGCGGGAACGTCATTTGCGATTAAATTAAGCCGGTTAGTTCGTCATCAGCCCCATCCACCGCGAATCTTCCTTTATGAAGGGAAGCCCTTAGAAAAAAAGAGTCACTATAATCAATGCCTGGGAGTTCTTTCCCCACCTCTACCTGAGATAATGGAAAAAGAACTTGGCCTTCCCTTCCCCTGGGCTTTAGTTCAAAAATGCCTGCTCGGTTATTATCTTCATACTGAAAGAACGACCCTTCGTCTTGACGGCCAACACGAACCCTCCTACGCCTGCCGCCGGGTTGAATTCGACAGCTACCTCTTTGAAAAGGCAAAGGAAGAAGGTGTCAGCATTATTAGAGCCCGGGTGATTGATTTAGACCTTCTCAATGACGGGGTAATGGTTTATAGCGAAAGCAATAATCTCAAGGCAGATCTGGTAGTGGGCGCCTTTGGTCTGGATGAAGGTATGATTAGAGTCATGGAGCGCCTGACTCCCTATCGCGCTCCAGATTGCCTCGCCTCCATCGTGACCAAAATTCATCCAGGGGAGCAGGCCATGGCTTCTTTTGGCCAGTATCTTCATGCCTTTTTGCTTTCTTCTCTCCGGCCGGTCGAATTCGGGGCGATTACGCCCAAGGGCAATCACCTCAGTATTAATGTAGCTGGCAAAGAGGTTGAGGCAACAGCCATGGACCGTTTTTTAAGATTACCTGCGGTAAAAAAAGTGTTGCCGGAAAGAAGTGATCAACTTCTGGCCTCTCTATCCTATTACAAGGGGAGGTTCCCGACAGGACCGGCCAGACATTTTCTTCTTCCTCGAATAATCATGATCGGCGATGCGGCTGGGCTTAATCGACCTTTTAAAGGGAAAGGAATTAATTCGGCGATACTAACGGGAGTGAGGGCAGCTGAAGCTTTAGCCCGTTATGGCCTCACTCAAAAAATGTTAAACGAATATCGTTCAAAATGTGCTGATCTCATCGCTGATATTCCCTATGGTCGAATTCTTCGCTGGCTGACAATTATTTTCACCCGGTTAGGTTTAATCGATAACATCCTGATCGAGGCTGAAAAAGAACCGGCTCTGAAAAGAGCTTTATTCCACATTGTTTCAGGTCAAAAACCTTATCGCACTATCTGGAAAGAAGAGCGCAGCCTGCCTCTCCTTATGCGGCTGGGTCTGGCTCTTCTTTCTCGACGCTAAAGCTTTTCAGCCTATCCCGAGAAGGGGCAAGACGAAGGCCACGGCCAGGGCTTCTTTAATTCGAATTTTCCTTCTCTTCCGCAATAAAGTTTCAATTCTTGCTTTTCCTGAAATTTTTCAAAAATATCTATCAGAAGAAAACATCTCTGAATTATCTTTGCCAGGATTATTAATTCCTTGCTTCACCTTAACTCCTGGCTTCACCCTGTTTGTAACGGCTGAAGCTTTCCCTGAGATCGAAGCTCTCAAGCTCAGGCCAGACCGGGAAATCAACTCCTGACCTGCTCAAAACTCACCGGATTAAGAAATAATCAGGAAAGGTACAGATCCTGGCTAAAGAAGCTAAAAACCTCGAAGTAGCCCAAAGCGCTTGTTCTTTATTTCCTGCTTTCATTATTATTTTTTTGCGGCTGATTTCGCCCCGAGTTTTTCTTAGGTCAAATCAGAGTCAGCAACCTCAAAAAATAATTCACAAATTTACTTCCCATTATGCAAAGCCGGATAGCTCCTTACTCGAAAACAGGGAATACCTCAGTTCCCTTGAACACATGAGAAGCCTGGCTTTTTAACCTGTCAGGTTTATTTGAATTAGCCTGACCAGCAAAAGCTCTTCCCTTTAAGGTTTGAGGAAAAAGCTGATATATGTTATAGAAAGCCAGATGGAATCCCGGTCAAGTATTGCTCGATCATCCCTGGTTGTCGGTTCAGCTACCTTTGCTTCCCGCCTCTTTGGTTTGCTCCGGGAACAAACCTTTGCTTATCTTTTCGGCGCCGGCACGGCTACCGATGCCTTTGTCGCCGCTTTCAGACTGCCCAACCTGCTCCGTGACCTTTTTGCTGAAGGCGCCCTATCAGCAGCTTTTGTGCCTGTTTTTACGGAACACCTGGTAAAAAAGGGGAAAAGGGAAGCCTTCCGGCTGGCAAACCTGGTCATTAATGGCTTTACCTTAATTCTGATCATAATCATTGCTATTTTTATTCTCATCACCCCCTATCTCGTTCGCCTTATTGCTCCAGGCTTCAGCCGCATCCCGGGCAAATCAGAACTAACCTCTCTTCTTGCCCAGATCATGTTCCCATTTCTCCTTTTCATTTCCATGGCCGCCATTTCCATGGGTATGCTCAACACCCTGCGCCATTTCGGCGTACCTGCCCTGGCCCCTGTTTTCCTCAATCTGGGCATGATCTTTGCTGGTTTTTTCCTTTCACCCTATTTTTCTCCACCCATAATTGGTATGGCCATAGGCGTTCTTCTCGGAGGACTCGGCCAGTGGCTCTTTCAGGTTCCGCTTCTTCTTAAGGAAGGCTACCGATATCAGCCTGTTCTTTCTTTTAAAGATCCCGGGTTCCGCCAGATTCTTATTTTGATGACACCGGCTGTTTTTGGTCTTGCTTCAACCCAGATAAATATTTTTGTCAACACCATCATCGCTTCCCTTCTGCCTGAGGCCAGTCCTTCCTATCTCAACTATAGCTTCCGTCTCATGCATTTCCCGCTCGGAGTTTTCGGCATAGCTGTGGCCACTGTAACTTTACCCGTTGTCTCAGCCTACGCGGCTCGCCAGGACGTGGCCAATGTTTTAGCCACCTGTCGCTCTTCCCTTGAACTCGTCGCCTTCCTGACCCTTCCCTCCACCTTTTTTCTGGCCATAGCCAGCCAGCCTTTAATCTCAGTTCTCTACCAGCATGGCCGCTTCACTTATGCTGATACTCTCGCCACCTCCCAGGCCTTATTATTCTATGCTCTCGGTCTTTTCTTTTACGCTTCGGTGCGCGTTGTGGCCCAGGTTTTCTATTCTTTTCAGAACACAAAAATACCTGTTAAGGTTAGCTTTCTGGCTGTGGGCGCCAATATAATTCTCAATCTAGCCCTGATGAAACCGCTGAGTTTCCGGGGCCTGGCCCTGGCTACCTCTCTCGCTGCCATGATTAATTTCAGTGTGTTGAGTCTCTCCCTGACCCGAAAATATGGCTCCATTGGCTGGAATGCCTGGCTGAGGTCTGTAGCCAGAATTCTCCTGGCCTCACTTATCATGGGCTTTGCTCTTCTTCTGATTGAATATTTCTGGCCCCTTTCTCTACCTCAAGCTACCCTTAAAATGAAAATATTCTATCTGGCGGTTCTCCTGGCCGGGGCTCTGTTCGTTTATTCCCTTGCCTGTTATTTTCTAAAAATTAAAGAGCTCCTTCTCCTCTGGAAAATCCTCAGGCGCCAGGAAAAAAGCTAACTGGCTCGAGGCGGGTTTAATGACTGAATTTAATGATTTAGGCGGAGCCAGTGGCCCAGCTAAAAGCCGGTTTTTTCAGAGCCAGCCTGAAGAAGATAAAAATTTTGAAGATAAAAAATTTTTCGCCCGATGATAAAATTTGAAATTTCCATCGTCATTATATTGTAAGTCCTGGTTATACTAAAAAAATCAGGGCTAAAATTGGCCTGGAATTAGGTGATTAAAGAGAAAGAACAATTGAGCCATAAAAGGAAAAGAAGGAAAGGAGCTGAATGAAATTTAATTTATACTATTTCTATCGATTTAATAGAGTTGAAGCGTTTTCTTGCGGCCGTTTTATTTATTTCAGAATTTATAAATCTCCGAAGGGGACAGTTTCTTTCAAGGAAAGAATTTCTTTCGAGGAAAAAGAAAAATGAAAAAGATAATTTTCTGGATTCTGGCTCTGATGATGACTTCAGGCATGGCGATCTATCATTATCTGACCGGCCCTGATTACCCGATTAAGGGCAGAGCCTATTTTGATCAACTGGAAATTCCCTATGAATTGCCGCGCTCTCATGACACCAGCTCCGATTGTCCCGTGAAGCTTGTGGTGCCTGACGAGAACATCATGGCCTATGTAGAATACAGGCGCTACGACTCTGAGGATCGCTGGAAAAGGTCAGCCTTTAAACGCAAGGGAGACCTCATCACAGCCTATATCTATCCCCTACCCGAAATCGATAAGATCGAATATCGCCTGGTCCTCTTTGATAATGACCGGGATATCGAAATAACTATTCCTAAGTATGGCCTTTTCGTCATGAGCTGGCATGGACCAGTTCCTCTGCCCTTTAAACTTCTCCAGATAATCGCCATCTATCTTGGTCTTTTTCTTTCCATCCGGACAGGCTTTGAAGCCACAGGTCGCAGTGGCTCGCCCTGGCGCCTGGCTTTGCTGACTACCCTTTTCCTTTTCCTGGGCGGGGTTCTCCTGGCTTCCATTGTTGATAAATATTCTCAGGGAAAATGGTGGACTGGCTTCCCTGTTGGCCATAATCTCCTGGTCAATAGAATGCTCTTCTGTTTCCTTTGCTGGCTGGCTGTTCTCAGCCTGAGATTTGCCGGACCTGTTGCCCGGGGCTGGTACATTGCAGCCTCCATCTTAACCCTGGCCGCTTTCTTAATTCCCTACAATGTCCTGGCCTTTCAACCCCGGATAACTTACCCCCTTGATATTCTGTAAAAATTAAAAGCATTTTTTCAGGCCTGAATTTCTGAAGGCAGTGAAAATCAAAATTTTATTTTATTTTTATCCTGGCTATTAGCTCTGAAGCTCTGGCCTTCAGGGAAGGATGGGAGGCAGCTTCTTCGGCCAGGCTCAGGGCCTTGTCTTTCAGGCCAGCATTAAAATAACAGGAAGCCCCATTATAAAGGCAGGTGGCCTTAAGCAAAACTATATTTTCTAATTGCACCTCCTTTCGCCGCCGCTGAGCTTTCTTTCTTTCCTCGGCCATTTCTGAAGATTCTATTTCCTTTATTCTGGCCCGAATACCCTGTGCCTGGCTTTCATAGACCAGGGAAGCCTGAAGGTAATAGTCGCCAGCCTCAGGCCACTTTTCCCTTCTGGCTTCGAGCCGGGCCAGCCCGAGGAGGGCTTCAGCGTTGGCCTCATCAAATTCGAGAGCTTTAAGCAGGTTTTCTTCAGCCTGAGCGAGACGGTCCAGTTCAAGGGCGATGGTTCCGGTGAGGGAAAAAACCTGGGAATTGGTAGGCAGCCTACCCTTGGCTTCTTCACAATGAGGCCAGGCCTCCTGAAACTGATTGAGGTGATAGAGATTCCAGGCCGTCCAGTAATGGGCCTCGCCTAGGAGCCAGTAACCCAGGTCAATCATGGCCTGAAGTTTCTTGAGAGCTTCTTCATGGCGCCCCAGATAGCTTAAACAGATGGCCTGGCCCAGCATGGCCTCCCTGTATCCGGGAAGAAGCCGCAAGGCAGCCTCATACATTTCCAGACTCTTTTCAAGTTCTTCCAGATGAAAATAAACACTGGCCAGGGAAATGGCTATTATGGGCGAGTCAGGAATGGCTTTCCAGACTTCAAGGAAATGCTTCTCGGCGGTAAGCAGAAGGCCTCGTCTTAAAGCTTCCTCGCCTAAAAAATAATGAGCCTCGTAGAATTCAGGCTCTTCCTGAAGGAGCTCTTCCAACATGTCCCTTCTGGGAACTGGAGTTGAAGTGATGGCAATTTTAAAGCGCACCAGACGGCTTTCAGGAAAGAGGGAAAGCAAGGTCTGAGGCTTTAATTCAGACTCGCGGTAAGGAAAAAAGTTGAAATAAGCCGTAAGCCAGAAATAGGCGGCCATTTCATCCTGCCGCGCCCTCAGCTCCAGTCTTTCCTGACGCTTTGCCTCCTCCTCTTTCTGCCTCTCCATATCTTTTTTCCATTTTTCTATATCTTCAATTTTAGATCGGGCGTCAAACTGACGATCATCATAGGCCATAATACCTTTAGCCTGCACCGGAGTTCTCCTGGCTATTTCATAGAAATCCCTCAGTTCAACCCATTCACCCTGAAGGCCAGGCCAGGATTCAAATTCATTGAGGGTGGAAGTAGCCAGGCCTATTTCTTTTTCCCTTAAGCCCAGAAGAAGACCGCTTTTAATATAAAGGGGAAGAATCCGCTTTTTAAGCTCAGCCCAGGGCGCAGCTGAAGAGACAAGAGGCCTCAGGGTCTCAAAGGCTTTTCGGAAGCCCACCAAGCAGCCACGTTCAAGCTGCCCGCTGGCTGTGGTCAGAGCTTTTTCGACCTCCAGGGAAAGGGACGATGGAGGTGAAGGCAGTGTTTTTACCCGGGGCTGACAGGAAGATAAAAAGCCGAGACTGAAAACAAAAAGGAAGGTAAAAATCCACCTGCAAATTTCCTCTTTTTGCCCCACCTTTTTAATCTTCTCTTCCCTCAGCTTAACCATAAACATTTTCCCCTGCATTTATTTATTTAAGAAATTAAAGATCAAACAAATTTAATACGTTTTTAATAGCTGGCTCCGTTTATTCTTTTCCTGATTTATCCTCTGGCTTTTAATTTATGCTGTATCTAATTTCCTTCCAGGATTCGAATGGAATAAATCACTCCTTTCTTAAAGCCACCAAAGCTTTCATTTGTGGATAACCTCTTGCTCAAGGGAAGGGCTGGCTGGCGGCCCAACGGTTGAGAAAAGGAAAGGAAACGGGCGTTAGAAGAACCTCTCCAACCAGCCCCATCCAAGTATATAAGCAAAGGCAATTTCTGTCAAAACAAAAATGGGGACACATACATTTTTTCCAAAAATGCAGACACATACTTTTTTCTAAGTTTTTTCAAAAAGCAAAGATTTAAATTTTTTCCCCCTAAAAATAGTAACCACTTTTTCAGGCTTTTTCTTTTCATAAAAAGACCTGCACTTTTTTCTAAGTTTTTTATTAAAATTCAGGCTCGAAAAGCCAATTTTTTACAAAGAAATCAATAAAAATCGTGACACAAACATTTTTCCCGATAAAACCCTTGACACCAACATTTTTCCTCAAAAGGGGGCAACTACGTGCGCCCCAAAAACCGTGACACAAACATTTTTCTCTAAAAAAACCCTGACTTGAACATTTCTTCCGCAAAAAGGAGAAGCTATATGTACCCCAAATCGAGAGCTCAAAAAACGTGATACAAATATTTTTTCCCAAAATGGACCAGCTATGTGTGCCCCAAATCAAGAACTTAATTTAAAATTTTTGGTTCTTCAGACTCTTTTGTGGCTAAAAATGATAGATTTTATGGCTCTCAACAGTGGATTTAATCCAGACCAGCTCCTTGCGAACCACGATTAAAAGAATATCCATAAGAGGCGTAATAATCCACCTCAACTCACCTTTAGGGATTTATCTGCAGGTTCTCAAGAGATTGCAGGAAATGGATAATTTTTTAACTTTGCTCATTAAAAACCCAGAAAGGCCAAAATTTTTAAAGAGCAAAGTCAGACAATTATTCGTCCTCGGTAAGGGCAAAGTATATATTCAAGCAATGGCCACCAATCATAAACCAACTCTCAGGGCCAGCCCCATTTCCCAGCCCATTCTTCTTCAGGCCCCCCTTCGCCGTCCATAAAACATTTTTCCCCTTTCAACCAGAATTTTCCTGATTCCCCTTCAAAAATATCAGGGCCTCAGATATCTTTGCCCAAATATCTCTTCACCAGATATCTCTGGACAAAGGTCGCTACTCACATTTTTCCCCTCAACAAAAATCTGTCCCCCTTTTCTCATGCCTGTTCCGTGACGACTATATCGAGATAATCCCTGATGGCCAAAGAGGCAAAATCAAGGGGCCTGGAAGCAAGTTCTAATAATTTTCGTCTCTCGCCTCTTAATCTAATCAGATACCTTTCAGTTTTTTTAGCTGAAGGAAAACCACCTTCTGCTGAATTCTGGAGGAAGCTGTGATCATTATGATAAAAAGAGGCTCTTCCTGGTTTTTAATGGGTAAACCTGAACAATTTCATTTTCCCATAGCCCCGACCGAATCCGTAGATAAATCCTTAAAGGCAGGTTAAGGCTGAATAGGGTGCCTCTTCTGGATATTTTCTTTATTGTCCTCTGCAAGGATGAACTGGCCAGGATTCAAGCGGGTTTTGAGTGCCCTAAAATCCTTCATTTTGAACCAGGAAAAAGCCTGAAGAACCTATAAAGATGTCAATAAAAATCGATGAGCTTTCAACTTTCTCCATTAATTGGACAATAAAAAGGGAGTTTCTAGTGCATTTCATCTCTCGCCCCTGACATGTGATTTTAGCCTATAAATTTTTTGCTTTAAGATTAAAAAGATTCTTCTTGGTTTGATGCAGGTAAATCTATACATCCAGAGCTATTAGAAGAACCCGCACAATCTTTTGCTGAGCTTTGTTCTCTGGCCTTATCTAGGATTTTAATATTAAAATATCAAAAAAGGCCATCGATGATAACCTGCAGGTCTTGCGGAAAACAGCCAGCTGCGCAAATTATCGGACTCTGCTCGGATTGCCTTAAAAAGGCCCACACGGCCGAGCTTGTTTTAACTATTCATGCCTCCCGCCTGAAATATGGTTTACCGCCTTCACCTCCCAGAAATAAAAATGGCTTTCCCTGCCGCTACTGCGCGAATGAATGCTCTCTGGGCGAGGGCCAGACGGGGTTCTGTGGCCTCAGGATCAACCAGCAGGGCCGGATAAAATCCATAGCTCCGGAAAAAAATTTCGTCGCCTATATCTATTATGACCCCTTACCCACCAATTGCTGTGCTGCCTGGTTTTGTCCTGGATCAAGGGAAAGGGGGGTAAATTTAGCTGTTTTCCTTTATGGCTGTAATTTTGATTGCCTCTTCTGTCAGAATGCCTCCCATCGTCAGATCGGCCAGGGCCATTTTCTTTCTCTTGAAGAGCTGGTGGAAGCGGCTCTCGCTCCCCAGGTAAGATGTGTCTGCTTCTTTGGTGGCTCGCCTGAACCCCAGCTTCCTCTGGCCATTGAAGCCAGCCAGGAAATAAAGCGTCGTTCCAAGCGTTTGATTCATATCTGCTGGGAATGGAATGGGGGAGGCTCACCTTCGCTGGTGCGAAAAGCAGCTGAAATAAGCCTGGAAACAAGGGGAACAGTTAAATTCGATCTGAAAGCCTGGACGCCTGAACTTGGTCAGCTCATCTGCGGTGTCTCCCTTGAACGCACTTATGAAAATCTGGCCCTCCTCAGCCGTCTCTTTCCGCAGGAGGATCTGCTTACCGCCACCACCCTGCTTGTTCCTTTTTATCTTGATGACAGGGAGGTCGAAAATATCGCTCGCTTTCTCGCTTCGCTCAATCCTTATTTTCCCTATTCCCTGCTCATCTTCCATCCTGACGATCGCCTGAAGGATTTGCCCATAACGCCGCGCCAGCAGGTTAAAGCCTGTTATGAAGCGGCCTGTCGCCATCTGAAAAGGGTCAATGTGGGCAATCTTCATCTCCTGGATAGAGCTATATGAAAAAAAGACAGATTTTTCTTTCCTGGCTCTGGGTAATTCTCTGTGCAGCTTCAATTCTGGCCATTGTTCCCCTGGCCCGGACAATCCAGTATTTTGTCAGCAAATGGCTCGGCCGATCAGCCTTTGGCTATTTTGTCCTGATTTCGGTGGCCATATTCCTTGCTTTTATGCTCTGGCTTCTCTTTTTTCGCCTCAGGGTGCGCCGGATATCGAGCTACCTTTGCCTCACTGCTGTTGGCTTTACCTATGTTTATTTCACCTTAAAGCTCTGGGCTCATCCAGAGGAGGCTGTTCATTTTCTCGAATACGGTCTTCTCAGTTTCCTTCTTTTTCGTGCCCTGAGAAATCATTTAGCTGATATAACCATTTATTTTTCCGCTTTTTTCCTGGGCTCCCTCGTGGGTTTATTTGATGAAATTCTGCAATGGATTACTCCCAGAAGATACTGGGATTTCCGCGATGTGGGCCTGAACGCGCTGGCTGTACTTCTTTTCCAGATAGCTCTGGCTTTCGGGATAAAACCGAAAGATATAGCCCGATCCATTCGGCCCCCTTCTCTTCGCCTCGCCTCTATTCTTTTAACAATTAACCTGATTCTCCTCGGGCTTTGCTTTTCCAATACGCCACAGAGGGTGGCCAGCCTGACCCGCCTTTTTCCCCTGCTTTCTTTCCTGGAAAAGGAAGAAATCATGCATGAATTCGAGCAGAAGAAACATAATTTGCCCGGTCTGGGCGTCTTTTTTTCCCGGCTTGATCTTAAGGAAATAAAAGCCATAGATGAAGCGAGACACAGGGAATTGGCCGCTATTCTTAAAGAATGGGCTGATAGGCCCTATGAGGATTTCTTGAGAACCTTTAGCGCCCAGAAAGAACCCTTTCTTCACGAGTTCCGGGTTCGAATCTTCCGCCGCGACCAGAAGCTCAGGGAAGCTAATAAACTGAGTCCAGGTCGCAGGCGGAATCAGGCCCTGGTGGCTGCCTTCCGGGAAAACCTCTACCTGGAAAAATATTTCCCCTTAACCCTGAGAGATTCGGGATATGCCTGGCCAGAAGAATTTACCCGAAATCTGGCCCAACAGGTGCCGCCTGATGCTAGTTATCAAAGTCCTGTTGGCGCTGGCTTCTGGCTTGTGCGGAGCGAAAGCTCTCTCTGGGCAGCCATTCTCATAACGATTTTTCTTCTGGTGAAAATGAATCTGATTTATGCCTGGCTTGTGAGAAAAAGGGATAAAAAAAATCAGCCAGCGGGGGGAATCGAACCCTCGACCTGCTGATTACGAATCAGCCGCTCTACCAACTGAGCTACGCTGGCCTGAAATTTTCCCTTTCCATTGATAACGGATTCCTCAGGGACTGTCAAGATTGCCCCCTGGATCATGAGACCGGAGGGCTCTGGCGCCGGTCATTCACCTGAAATTGCCTGGCTAAAAATCGTGACACAAACATTTTTCTCTATCAAAACCCTGACTTGAACATTTCTTCCGCAAAAAAGAGAAGCTATATGTGCCCCAAATCGAGAGCTTAATTTAAAATTTTTGGTTCTTCAGACTCTTTTGTGGCTAAAAATGATAGATTTTATGGCTCTCAACAGTGGATTTAATCCAGACCAGCTCCTTGCGAACGACGATTAAAAGAATATCCATAAGAGGCGTAATAACCCGCCTCAAATCACCTTTAGGGATTTATCTGCAGGTTCTCAAGAGATTGCAGAAAATAGATAATTTTTTAACTTTGCTCATTAAAAACCCAGAAGGGCCAAAATTTTTAAAGAGCAAAGTCAGACAATTATTCGTCCTCGGTAAGGGCAAAGTATATATTCAAGCAATGGCCACCAATCATAAACCAACTCTCAAGGTCAGCCCCATTTCCCAGCCCATTCTTCTTCAGGCCCCCCCTTCGCCGTCCATAAACATTTTTTCCCCCTTTCAACCAGAATTTTCCTGATTCCCCTTCAAAAATATCAGGGCCTCAGATATCTTTGCCCAAATATCTCTTCACCAGATATCTCTGGACAAAGGTCGCTACACACATTTTTCCCCTCAACAAAAATCTGTCCCCCTTTTCTCATGCCTGTTCCGTGACGACTATATCGAGATAATCCCTGATGGCCAAAGAGGCAAAATCAAGGGGCCTGGAAGCAAGTTCTAATAATTTTCGTCTCTCGCCTCTTAATCTAATCAGATACCTTTCAGTTTTTTTAGCTGAAGGAAAACCACCTTCTGCTCAATTCTGGAGGAAGCTGTGATCGTTATGATAAAAAGAGGCTCTTCCTGGTTTTTAATGGGTAGACCTGAACAATTTCATTTTCCGATAGCCCCGACCGAATCCGTAGATAAATCCTTAAAGGCAGGTTAAGGCTGAATAGGGTGCCTCTTCTGGATATTTTCCTTATTGTCCTCCGCAAGGATGAACTGGCCAGGATTCAAGCGGGTTTTGAGTGCCCTAAAATCCTTCATTTTGAACCAGGAAAAAGCCTGAAGAACCTATTTTTTTAGTATTAATATTACTTCACATGACTTCGGTCTTTTCACCTCTCCCTTATCTTACAGTCCGCACCACAGTCCTTCCTGAGAAAAGGAAATTTCCTCAAGCGAAGAAAGATTGGCGCTATTGGCCACCCGCTCACCGGCCATGAGTCCCCAATTTAGCTGAGCAGGCTGAATTTTTCGCCTGATCAGGCATGAGCCCGTTTAAAGCCAGATTTTTTTAGAAAATAATCAGGCCAATTGGCAAATTAAGCAAATTCCATTAAAATACCCTCGTAAAAAATGAACCTGAACTTAAACTTAAATGATTATCAAGAAACTTGAAATTCATGGTTTTAAATCCTTCCCTGACCGCACCAAAATTGTCTTTCATCCTGGAATTACGGCTATTGTTGGACCCAACGGAACCGGAAAAAGCAACATAATTGATGCCATTCTCTGGGTTCTGGGCGGAGTAAGACAGAAGGCCCTTCGCGGGGAGAAAACCGAAGATATCATTTTCAATGGTAATAATCGCCGGCCTGCCCTGAGCCTGGCTGAAGTCATTATGACCCTCGAGGAAGGCAACGAGGAGCTGGTCATCAGCCACCGTCTCTTTCGCTCGGGCGAAAGCGAATACCGCCTCAATGGAAAGCCTGTCCGGCTCAAGGATATCCAGGATACTCTCTGGAAAAGAGAGGTGGCTGAAAAGGATTATTACATTATCGAGCAGGGAAGCATTGGCCTTCTCTTGACCTCCAGGCCCCAGGAAAAAAGGCAGCTTCTGGAGGAAGCTGCTGGCACTGCTTTTTATAAGGAAAAGAAAAGACAGGCTCAGCTCAAACTTGAAGATACTGAACAGAATTTAACCCGCCTTGAAGACATTATCGCTGAGGTCGCTCGCACGAAAAACTCTCTGGCCCGACAGGCAGCTGCAGCTCGTCGTTATCGACAGCTCAGAGAAAGAATAAGAGAGCTACGGAGCTTGCTTTATCTGAAAAAAATGAGCCAGCTCGAATCTCAAAAAAAGGAAACGAACCTGGCTTACCAGAATTGCCTGGAAGAAGAAAAGGCTTGCCTGGCTAAAATTAAAACGATGGAAAAAGAAATAAGCTCTCTCCGCCAGGAACTATGGGAGCTGAGCCAGCAGCTGGAAAAAGGCCGGGAGGAACTCCATTCTCTGGAAGGGATGCATCAACGGCTAGAAGCTGAAACTCAGACCAGAAGGCTCGAATTTCTGGAGGAAAGGAAAAAGCAGGCCCTGGAGGAAATCGGCCAGCTCGAAGAAGAAAAAAATATTCTCGACCAGGAATTGAATCTGCTGAAAAATGTGCAAGCTGAACTCGAAGCAAGCCTTAAGGAAAAGCATGCCGCCTATGATCAGGCCAGAAAAGAGTGGGAGGAATTTGACCGGATCCGCCGGCAGAACGGAGCTGACCTGCAGAAACTTCGGGATGACCATCTGCAGAAAGTGGCCAGCCTGACCGAGGCCAAAAATCAACTCAGCCGCCTCGAAAAAGAATTCGAACTCTCTTTAAAACAGGAAAATAAACTGCGGGCTCAAATAGAGAAAGCAACGCAGGAGCTCAATTCGCTTCAGGCCAGAATTAATGAGATCAGAAGTGAAATGGAAGCCGCAGAAAAAGAGAAGCAGGGGAAAGAAGTGGATTTAGAAAAAGCGAGAAAAGAGAAGGAAGCTTTGCAGAGTCAGCTCGAAGAAACCAGGGAAAGGGCTTCAGTCCGGCAAAAAAGAAAGGAAGCTCTGGCCTACGAAATTGAAGCGTTGAAAAAGATTATGGAGCAATCGCTTCCGCCGCAGGAGAAAGACTGGCCTTCAAGCTTCGGCAGGTTGATTGACCTCCTTCAGGCTGAGCCCGGTTATGGCCACTTTCTGGACCTATTTCTTGGAGAAGCGGCCCGGGCCTCTGTTCTTCCCGCTGAAGCCCTGATTGATTCTGAATTAATTGAATTTAAGGGAATCGCCTTTATCCTGCCACCTTCAAACCTTGCCTCAAAGCCGGACTTGCCCTCTCACCCTGAAATTGTAGGCTGGCTCAAGAATAATCTTCATCCCCGCGAGCCCTTAGCTTCAAGATGGGCGGGATTTCCTGAGGCGGTCATTGTCCGAAATCTCAAAGCCGCCATTGAACTCTGGCTCAAGTATCGTGACCTGAATTTCGTCACCCTGAAGGGAGAAGTTCTTCTGGCCAATGGACTGATCAGGGCAGGAGAAAAAGGAGAGGGGCTTTTCGCCCTGAAAGAAGAAGAAAAGAGGCGCCGCGACGAGCTGCTTGAGGTGGAAAAAGAATTAATTCCACTCCAGGAAAAGTCGAACGAACTCGAAGCAGCCCTCACCAGAATGGAAAATTTAATGGAGGAAGGAAAGAAGCGTCTGGTTCATCTCGAAAACAGGCTCAGGGATTTAGAAAAGGAGCAGACCCGCCTGAAAATGCAGGAAAGTCAGCTTCTTCAGAACCTGAATCTTTTCGAAAGAGAAATGGAGCTTCTTCTCCGGGATAAAGTCCAGTTGGAAGCAAAAATAAGTTCAGTCAAAAGAGAAATTGAAGAACTGACAGCTGAGGAAAATCTGATCAGAGAAAAAATCCTTGAAGCTGAGCGGTCTCTTGAAGAGCAGGAAGAGAAAATTAACCGTCAATCCCAGCAGGTGATGGAGCTCAGAGCCCTGGTTGAAATTGAGGAGACGAAGAAAGAACATGTCCAGCGCCAGATTAAGGACCTTGAACAGAGAAAACTAAACCTGAGCCAGAAAATCCAGACCCTGAAGCTTCAGGTTGAAGCCTGGGAAAGGGAAGAAGAGGAAATAAGGGAAAACCTCAAGCAAATAGCTGAAAAAATAAAAACACTTCGCACCACCATTGAAAATAAACGGCAGGCCCTGGCTGATCTTGAAAACCGTTATCTTCAACTGAGAAAGGAAGATGAAACCAGGGAGAAAGAAATTGCGGCATTAAGAAATCTCTATGAAAAAAAGAAGGATGAGCGAATCAATCAGGAAATAGCCCGGACTCAGATTGACCGGGATCTGGCCAATCTCGGTGAAAATTGCTGGCAGGAATTGAGGAAAACCCTGGAGGAACTCAGGGCTGAAACACCTCAAAAGGAAATGTTTGGTGAAGAGATTGAGGTGGAGCTCGAAAAAGCTGAGGAGGAGCTCCAGAAATTCAGGGCCGTCAATCTTATGGCTGAGGAAGAATACCAGCAGCAGAAGGAACGCTATAACTTTCTTATTACCCAGAGGAACGATCTTCGCGCTTCCATTGAAGCTACGCAAGAGGCCATCAAAAAGATTGATGAGGAAAGTAAGAAGCAATTTCTTCAGGCCCTGGAGCAGGTTAACCGCCATTTCCAGGAAATCTTCAGTTTTCTTTTCCGGGGCGGGGTAGCTGAAGTTCGCCTGACCAATCCGGAAAACCCCCTGGAAAGCGGGGCGGAAATTCTGGCCCAGCCACCTGGCAAAAAACTTCAGAACATTAACCTGCTTTCTGGCGGCGAAAAGAGCCTGACCTCCCTGGCCTTTCTCTTTGCCCTTTTCCGCACGCGACCCACTCCTTTCTGCATTCTGGATGAAGTTGACGCGGCTCTGGATGAAAATAACATCTCCCGCTTTGTTGACCTGATGGAAGAGATGAAAGCCACAACCCAGTTCATCATTGTCACCCATAATTACAAAACCATGGAAGTGGCCGATTACATCTACGGCACAACCATGGAAGAACCCAATGTAACCACGCTCTATTCCGTTCGTCTTGAAAAAAAGCAGGAGGCGCCAACCCTTTCATGAAAGTGCAGCTCTTTGTTCCCCCTGCAGGCTATTTAGCTGAACGCTGGTCGAGGGGAATATCGATGCCGCCCCTCGGTATCCTTTATCTAGCGGCTGTTCTGGAAAAGGAAGGCTTTGAAGTTGAGGTTGTGCCTGCCGATATTCTCAATTTAAGCTGGCGGGAGATTGCCAGGAAAATTGAAACTTCCCGGGCCGATATCGTTGGTGCAACCTCCACCACAGAGAATCGCTTCCAGAGCTTTAAGCTCCTTCAGCTGGCGCGCCAGGCCAATCCTGAGGCTATAACCGTTCTCGGCGGGCCCCATGCCTCCATGGCCGCTGAAGATACCCTGGCCCATTTCCCGGAAATTGATATCGTTGTCCGGGGTGAGGGCGAACTGACCATGCTGGAATTATGTCAGGCCCTGAAAGATAAGCGAAAAAACTTTGATAATCTGAAAAAAATTGCTGGTATTTCTTATCGTCACAATGGCCAGGTCATCACCAATCCGCCCCGGACCTTTCTCGCTGATCTGGACTCACTGCCCTACCCGGCCTTTCATCTTGTTCCCTTTGAAAAATATAATTTTAAAATCCAGGTTCCAGGAAAAGGCCTGCTGCCGGCAGCCAACATGATGACCTCCCGGGGCTGTCCCTTTAACTGCAATTTTTGTGCTACTCCAGTTAACTGGGGCCGTCACGTTAGGGTCAGGTCTCCCCTGAAGGTTATCGAGGAAATAGAATTTTTGATTGACCGTTATGGGGCCCGGGTCATTTATTTCTACGATGACACCTTTAATCTGAGTGCTCGCCGGGTGGAAGAAATTACCGAACTCATGATAGCCCGGCGTTTGCCCATCAACTGGTGCTGCGAAGTGCGCCTAGATTTAATGTCAAAGGAACTTCTTTCCCGCATGAAAGAAGCTGGCCTTTTTCAGATTTCTTTTGGCCTTGAAGCCGGCTCAGAAAGAGTCCGCAATGAAATCATCAATAAAAAAATCAAAATAGAGGATTTTCATCATCTTATCTCCTGGTGTCAGGAACTCGAAATTATTCCCAGTGTTTTTTTCATCTTCAGTCATCCCACAGAAACCTGGGAAGAAGCTCAGGAGACCATAAAAATTATTGAGGAATATCAGGGAAAAATAGAGGCGACTGTAGCCATCCTGCATATTTACCCGGGAACTCCTCTGGAAAGAGAAGCCAGGGAAAGGGGGTTGCTGCCGCCTGATTTTACCTGGAGCAAAAAGCATGTTCGGGGAATAGTTACCTTGCCTACAGCCCAGGGTGATGTTCCTCTTTTTATTGACCGGCTTACCTGGGCGCAGATTTCAGAGCTCCTTTTCCGCTGGTCCATGAGCGGTGGCCGCATCTCCCTCTGGAGGAAGGCAATTAATGTTTTTAAAAACATCAGAAGCTTGGCTGATTTCAAGCGATATGTTATTATGGCGCTCGTTTTTGCCAAATTGAAGATAAAGAAGCTGTGGACAAAGCCCAGAAAAGGCAGAAATAAATAACAAGGAGGGCTGGATGTATTTTTATCTTTACATCATCTTGGCCTATCTTCTGGTGCTCACGGTCATCAATTTTATTCGGTCAAAAAGAATTAAGAGCCAGGAAGATTTTATGGTGGCCGGCCGGAAGCTCAAAACCTCGGTCATGGTCTTCACCCTAATCTGTACCTGGATCGGCTCTGGCACTTTCATCGCAGGAGCTGAATTTGCCTCCAAGGCGGGTTTTTCGGCTCTCTGGTTAGCTGCCGGTGCCTGGGTCGGTATAATCGTCATTTATTTTTTAGCCGGCAAAATCCAGACCTTCGGTCAGTATACCATCGGGGATATTCTGGAAGTTCGTTATGGCCCGGCCGCGCGCATCATTGGAGCCATAGCTCTCATCATTTCTTTTATTGCCATTGTCTCCTATCAATTCGTCGCTGGAGGTTTCATCCTCAACGTGACTACAGACGGAGCCATTTCTGATTCCGTCGGCACGGTGATAGCTGCCACCTTTGTCATTTTGTTCACGGCTCTCGGCGGCATGGTGGCCGTCGCCTACACTGATTTACCTAACGGCATCATCATCCTATTAGCCTGCCTGCTTTCTGTTCCTTTTGTTTATGTGGCCGCCGGTGGCCTGAAGACGGCCACCCAGGTTCTGCCCCCTGGCTATTTTGCTGTGGTTAATGAACAGTTCGGAGCTCACCCGACTCTCAAGGTAGGTGGCTATTTTCTTTCGACCCTTCTCCTTCTCATGGGGGTTCAGAGCATGTATCAGAAATTTTACAGTGCCCGCTCCCCGAAAGATGCCAAGAACGCCGTCATTCTCTGGACCATCGGAACGATTTTCGTAGAAACAGTGGTTGTGGTTATCGCTGTTTTTTCTTATAGCAAATTCAGGGATCAGATTGATCTGACGATTCCCAAGGAGGGTGGAAAGGTTGTTTTGATGGCCGCCAGAAATCTCGTGCCAGCGCCGGTGGGTGTTCTCCTTCTCGGCGCTGCCTGTGCCGTCGTCATCAGCACCGGCATGAATTACCTTCTTTCACCCTCAACAACCATCATGAGAGATATTTATCAGCGCTTTATCAAAAGGGATGCTGACCAGAAAACAATGGTAGCTCTGCAGAAAACCCTGGTGACTATTCTCGGCGTCATCGCCTTCCTTCTGGCGACCAGACTCAAGTCAGTTCTGGAGATGAGTTACTTTGCCTATACTATTTATGGTGTAGCAATAACTCCGGCCCTGGTAGCTGCCCTGGCCTGGAAAAGGGCCACCAGAGCCGGCGGTCTGGCCTCAATTGCTTCCGGTACAGCGGTCTGTATATTCCTTAAAATTATGGCTGAGGTTCTTCCTCCGGAAAAAGTCCCGGAAGGTGACCCCTGGGGAATACCCCTGATTTATCCGGCCTTCGCTGCTTCCCTGATCACGCTGATTGTGGTCAGCCTTTTAACCAAAAAACCCAGACCAGAAGAACTGGAAAAATTTTTCCCCGAGAAAAAATAAACATGGTGACCGGCGTCGTTCGCGACTGGCGTTATCTAAATCATGATATGGGGCCTCATCATGTGGAAAGCCCGGCCCGTCTCGAAGTCATTTACCGGATGATAGAAGCAGAACCAGCCTTTAAGATTCTCCAAACAATTGAACCAAGGGAAGCTACAGAAGAAGAAATTGCCCTGGTTCATTATCGAAGCTATATTGAAAAAATAAAGGAAACAAGGGGTAAGCCCAGAGTTATTCTTGACCCCGATACTTCCACCTGTTCACTTTCCTATGAAACTGCTCTTCTGGCTGTCGGTGGGGTGCTCGAAGCGGCTCAGGCCATCATGGAGAAAAGGCTGGACAATGCCTTTGCTCTGATCCGGCCACCAGGTCACCATGCTGAATCTTCCCGGGCCATGGGCTTCTGTCTCTTCAATAATGTGGCTATTGCGGCCCGCTGGCTAAGAAAAAAATACGGGCTTGAAAGAATTTTGATTGTCGACTGGGACCTCCATCATGGCAATGGCACCCAGCATGCCTTTTATCGAGAAAGGGAAGTTTTTTATTTTTCCACCCATCAGTTCCCCTATTATCCTGGAACCGGCCACTGGGATGAGGTGGGGGAAGGCGAAGGCCTAGGCTTTACCTTCAATGTTCCTCTTTCTCCCGGCAAGGGCGATAGCGAATATCTTTTCATTTTTAAAGAATTTCTCACCCCGATTGTTTATCGCTATCAGCCTCAGTTTATTTTAGTTTCAGCTGGCTTTGATATTTATGCCGGCGATCCTCTGGGTGGGATGATGGTTTCGGCTGAAGGCTTTGCAGCCCTGACCAGTCAGCTCATGGCTCTGGCCAGAGAGGTCTGTGAGGGAAGGCTTCTTCTGGTTCTTGAGGGTGGCTACAGTTTAGAGGGGCTTAAAAATGGGGTAAGAGAAATTCTTTTTCAGCTGGCCGGCCTTAAGGACGTTCCGGCTAAGGAGCCTGTGATTTCTGCACTGGTCAGAAAAGAACTTGCTCCGGCCTGGCACAATCTGGAGCTATACTGGCCTCAGGCCTGAGGCAGGCTGGGATAATTTCTGAACAATTAAATAAATTGGTCAAAAATGGGAAAATATAAAAAGTTATTTTTCTTTCAAGAAAAATACCTTAGGCTATTAGCTGTAAGCAAAAAATTTCACCATCTGGTAATAAAAATTCAGCCCTGAAAATTTATCTTTGTTTCGAACTCCTGATTTAATTTATTAATCTAATTTTTAAATTTCAATTTGATCCAGGCTCACTCTTAAAAATTGCAATAAGCTGAGAGATTTTACATTAGAATTAAGCGGCCTTTTCCTGCTTTAATCTGCTTTTATCGCAGGCACAAAATGAAGTTCTATAAAACTTTTTCCTAGATTAATTTCGCAAAGAAAGAGAATAGAAAAGATTGTTATTCAATTTTAAAAATGCTATTACGTAACTTCTGGGACAAATACCAATTCAAGGGCATTTAAAGCTCTTTTAAATTCTCAAAACCCGTTGTTTTCGAAAAACTTTGCCTGGTTTTTAACTGGTAGACCTGAATTATTATCAATCTCCGAGAACCTTCAAAGAACCCCAAGATAAATTCTTAAAGGCGAATTGAAGCCAAATATTGCGCCTCTCATGGATATTTTTCTGAATATTGCTCTAAAATCGCCCTCTGCCACAAGGAACTGGCCAGAATTCCATCCGCCTGTGACTGCCTTAAAATCTATCGTCTTTAGCCACAAAGAGTTTGAAGAACCTGAAAGAATAAACGTGATACAAGCCTTATTGAGGGCCGCATTTTTTACGGCCAAGCCTCCAATCTAAATCCTCAATCATCGTGTTCTTCGACGGCCCTGGAGGTTCCATAATAATCGAGAATCAGAAGATGGTCCTGGCGGGTGCAGAATCGCTGGGGTTCGGTCCCGGGCAGAAAGACCTCCCGCAGTGGCCAGAGACAGTTAGAGGTGGCCAGGAGGCCAGTCTTTCGGTCAATGGTCACAAAACTGAGGTTTGGGGGCACCTCAAAATCTTCATAAATGAATTCCTGACCATTTCCTTCCGCCATTTTCTTTTCGGACTCAATGACTTTCTTAAAAAATTCAATCCAGACAGGCAGAGCCGCTACCGCGCCGGCCATTCGATCACCGATGGAGACTTTAGTATCAAAGCCAATCCAGACTCCAGCACAGAGGGAAGGAGAAAAACCAATAAACCAGGCATCGGTAAAATCGTCAGTTGTGCCAGTTTTCCCGGCCAGAGCTTTATCCTTTAGCAGCGGCGAAGCCGCCTCTGCTGTTCCCCTTTCGATTACCCCTTTCAGAAGATAGGTCATCATGTAGGCCATCTGGGGCGAGATAACCGTCTCCGTTTCTGGTTGATTTTCTTCAATCAGATTACCCTGCCTGTCTTCTATGCGGCGGATAAAATAGGGTCTGGCCCTTACGCCTTTATTGGGAAAGACAGTATAAGCGGAAACAAGCTCAAGAAGGCTTATCTCAAAGGCACCCAGAGAAAGGGAAAGATAGGGATAAATGGGTGAGGTTATCCCGAATTTTCGACAGTACTCAACTCCAAGCTGAGGGGAAATATAATCGAGAAGTTTTGCTGTAACCACATTTCTCGATTCTTCCAGGCCAATGCGCAGGGTGACCACCCCTTTATATTTCCGATCATAGTTCTGGGGAGACCAGGGCTGGCCGGTCCAGCGATCAATGAAATTTACGGGCTCGTCGACAATCTGACTGGCCGGGGTAAACCCATTTTCGAGGGCAGCTACATAAAGAAAGGGCTTAATAGCTGAACCCACCTGGCGCAGCGCCTGGGTAGCGCGATTAAATTTGCTTCGATTAAAGGAGTAACCCCCAACCATGGCCTTGATTTCGCCCGTCTGGGGTTCTATGGCCAGAAAAGCTCCCTCAAGCAAAGGCTCCTGGTCCAGGGAAGCCACAAACTTCTTACTGGCCTCGTCTACCTCTTTTATCTCAATCTGAATGACATCGCCTGGCTGAACGAGTTTTTCCAGATTGTCGGTTCTTGTCCAGGCAATATCCCTGTTGGTTATCAGGCCCTCATAATCCCTGATTCTAACCTGAGCTTCTTTTTTTGTAACGGAGAGCACAATAGCCTGAACAATATCTCCTGGCTTCAGTGGAGCCAGCCGCCAGCCTGGCAACCAGGCTTTTTTCAAATCAACTTTTTCCTCCTGGAGGAGATTTCTTTTGTCCTTTCTCCATCCCCGGAGCTTATCAATCTCCCGCAATCTCCTGAGGAGAGCCTCTTCCGCCCAGGTCTGCATCTGGGGGTTCAGGGTGGTATATATTTTCAGGCCGGAGCGATAAAGAAGATCAGCCCCGTATTTCTTCTCAACGTATTTTCTCACCTCTTCAAAAAAGTAAGCCCCGAATTCTGAACTCTGCCGGTGCAGGGGGAGAACAACCAGAGGTTTCTTTTTGGCTTCCTCAGCTTCTTCCTTGGAAATAAAGCCTTCTTCGGCCATTCTATTGAGTACATGATTACGCCTTCTTAAGGTGACCTCAGCGTTGGTGTAAGGGGAGTAAATTTCAGGGCCCCGAAAAATTCCAGCAATTAGAGCTGCCTCTTCTAAAGTTAAATCAGAGACACTTTTTCCAAAGAAGAGATTGGCGGCTGTCTCAACTCCATAAACACCATGGCCGAGATAACACTGATTGCAGTACATTTCAAAAATCTTTTCTTTGGGATATTTTCTTTCAATTTGAAGAGCCAGATAGGTTTCTTTGAGCTTCCGGCTCAGGGTCTGCTGACTGTAAAGGAAAAGCTGCCGGGCCAGCTGCTGGGTTATGGTGCTTCCACCCTGGAGACGACGGATTCGACCCTGTTTTAAATTGGCGACAAAAGCCCGCAGAATACCCCGAAAATCAACTCCATGATGCCGGAAGAAGCGAGGGTCTTCCGTGGCCACAATAGCCTGTTTCAAAACAGGAGGAATTTTTTCATAAGGAACCTCCACCCGGCGCTCAATGGCAAATTCTTTAATAACTGAACCATCATCAGCCAGGACGGTGGAAATAATATTGGGCTCAAAATGCTCAAGCTCACTGACATCGGGCAGATTGATTTTAATGGCCTTATAAACTCCGGCCAAAACCCCAGCCAGAATGGAGAAGCCAAATAAAATCAGGATCAGCCAGAAACGCGCGTGCCTCCGGCGTCCCTTTCTTCCGGAGCTCGAGGCGCTTTTCTTTATCTTCATCCCTTGAATCTTACCAAAAAGTCAGGCTAAATTCGAGATGAGTCCAGTTGAAGAAAATTCTTCTTTTTCAGAAGAAATATAAGCCGGCGCAAAATGAGCTCATTGATTCTTTCTCTGCTCTGGCTGGCCTCAAGGTGATATATCCTGCGGCCCCTGATTTTCCGGAAAATTTGCTCCACCTTCTTCAGGTATTTCTCCTGCTCAAAGAGAATATCTTTCTTTTTCCGCTGGTGAATTCTGGCCAGGCCCTCGGCCGGAGAAAGATGGAGGATAAAAACCGCATCTGGCCTGGGGGCAAAAGCTTCATTTTGTCGGCGGATATATTCGGGATCAATTCCCCTGGCCCCCTGATAGGCCATGGTGGAAAAATAATAGCGATCAAGGATGACAATTTTACCCTGGTTGAGGGCTGGTACAAGGTGCCGCCTGACATTATCCTGACGGTCCCGAAGGAAAAGTTCCAGTTCCTCCTGTGGATTTAAAGCCGTCTCCTGAAGGGCCCTGGCCCTGATTATTCTCCCCCATTTTCCCCTCGTCGGCTCCCGGAGAACAGTAACGGGCAGGCCCATTTTTCTTAATTTCCGGGCAAGCAAGCGTGCCTGGGTTGATTTTCCCGAGCCATCAATGCCTTCCAGGACGACCAAAAAACCAGGCCTTTCAGACATGAGTTCCTTCCAGAGGCCATCAATTTTCTTTTTGGCTATAATAACCATTTAGGCCTGCTCTTGCAACTTTTCTCATGGGGAAAAGGTTATTCTTTAAAAGCCCTCAAAGAAAGGAAAAGAGGCTAACTGAAAACCAAAGAAAAATATGAAAAGCCAGAAAATTAGTTTAAACTAAAATTAATTTAAACTGAATTAATTTGTTTTTTAGTTTAGCCTGTGATAATTTTATATAAGGAGGTTGTTCCTGATGAGAAAATATGCGTGGATTGGCGGGACAGGTTTTGTTCTCGGGCTTCTGGTGGCCGGTTTAATTTTAATTCAACCTGAGAATCAGAGCAGGCAAATCAGTCAACCCGTAATTTCCGGATACAATTCTGTTTCCTCCTCCCCGCTTTATGCCTCACCCCTGAACGAAGCTGTTCCTCCCTTCGATTTTTCCCGGATTGTCGAAAAAGTTGGGCCAGCTGTAGTTAAAATTGTCTGCGAGCGGGTGGAAAAAGTGAGGGGATTTGAGGAATGGCCCTTTGATGAATTCTGGGATCGCTTTTTTGGTCTTCCCAGACGACAGCCCCGGGAATTAAGGAGTACGGTTCAGGGTTCAGGCTTTTTTATCAGCTCTGACGGCTATATCGTGACCAATAATCATTTAGTCGAAGGGGCCAACAAAATTACAGTTTACACAAGTCAGGCTGATGAAATCACGGCTAAACCGGTGGGTCTTGATTCCAAGACTGACCTGGCACTGATTAAAGTTGATGGCAATAATTACCCTTATGTAGAAATGGGTGATTCCTCCCAGATAAAAGTTGGTGAATGGGTTCTGGCCATAGGCAATCCCTGGGGACTGGAACATACGGTTACCGCTGGAATAGTCAGTGCTAAGGGGAGGCAGCTGGGTGTGGCTGAGCCCGTCTATCAGGATTTCATTCAAACTGATGCTGCCATCAACCGGGGAAATTCCGGGGGGCCACTGGTTAATTTAAAGGGTGAAGTTATTGGTATCACCAGCAATATATTTTCTCCAACAGGAGCCTACGCTGGCATTGGCTTCGCCATTCCTTCCAATCTGGTTAAAAAAGTCGTCTCTCAGCTTAAGGAAAAGGGCCGGGTTATTCGCGGTTATTTGGGTATTGTACCCAAGCCTGTTGATGAAGAGTATCGCCAGGCCTTTAAACTGAAAAGCAAAGAAGGAGCGGTGGTGGAGTCAGTGGAGCCTGATAGCCCGGCTGATAAAGCTGGCCTGAAACAATATGATGTCATTGTGGAGGTTAATGGGCAGAAGGTCAAGGATGATATGGACCTTCGTTTCAAGATTGCAGAGATTTCTCCTGGTTCAAAGGCTACTATTAAGGTAATAAGAGATGGACAAGAAAAGACCCTGACAGCCACTATTGGCGAGCTGCCGGAAGAAGAAACAGCCCGGCCGCCTGAATCAAGGCCAGAGGACCTCGGTCTTACAGTAACCACGCTGACTCCAAGAATAGCTCGTTCCTATGGCCTGAGAACTCAGGAAGGGGTCATCGTCACCGATGTAGATCCTTACAGCGAGGCAGCCAAAAAAGGAATTCAGCCCGGAGACATAATTCTTGAGGTCAATCGCAATAAAGTGACTTCTGCCCGGGAATTCCAGCAGGCCCTGAGAAGAATAAAATCCGGTGAACCCGTGGTCCTCTTACTGCGGCGGGAATCAGAAGGCTTAAGCCGAGATTTCATTGTCACTTTAAGGATGCCTTAAAATTGAAATTTACAAAACTCCATTCGCTGGGCAACGATTTTCTGGTGATTGACTACCAGGAAATCAGCCTGAAGGAGGATCTGGGTCAATTTGCCCGTAAAGCCTGTGATCGTCATGTCGGGGTTGGCGCTGATGGTCTGATTATCATCACTATCCGCAATGCCCAGGAGGGAATCGTTCAGTTCCGTATTTTTAATGCCGATGGAACAGAACCTGAAATTTCTGGCAATGGCCTCCGCTGTGCTGCCGCCTGTCTCTATTATCATCAAAAGATAAATACTCCCCGAATTCTCTTCCTGACCTCAGCTGGCGAAAGAGAGTGTACTCTCATTGAAGCTTCCCTTTCGCGATATATCATTCGCATTGATATGGGTATTCCCAAATTAACCTCCCGCGATATTCCCTTTGATGACGGCTCCTACCATGAAAAAATTATTGATTATCCCCTTTCCATCAATCAAAAGATTTATCCCATAACCGTGGTTTCCGTGGGGAATCCCCACTGCGCCATCTTTGTGGAGAGATTTCCGGCCCGGATTGAATGGCATCAGCTCGGCCGGGAAATTGAATCCCATCCCTTTTTCCCCAACAGAACCAACATTGAATTTATCCGGGTTTTAAACCGCCGGGAAATAGAGGTCCTTTTCTGGGAAAGGGGCGTTGGGGAAACTCTCTCTTCAGGAAGTGGTTCCACCGCGGCCGCTGTGGCCTCAATACTGAAAGGCCTGACAGATAATCAGGTAACCGTAAAAACCAGTATGGGTCAAGTTCTGGTTGAATGGCAGGGCCAGAGAGTCTATCAAACCGGGCCAGCTGAAGTTGTTTTTGAGGGCCGGCTCGTCAGCTAAAAAATCAAAAAGAATAGGTCAGGCCCAGGCCGAGGATAAAAACTTTCATATTATATTTTTCAATGAGGGGATGAGGGCCAAATCCAAAAAGGGCTTTTTCTCTTTCTTTGCCCAGGGCGTAAATATAGGCAAAATCAATTGAGACCCGACCGGAACGGTAGCCTATCCCACCCAGGAGGCTGAATTTATCGACATCAATATTCATAATGTTCAGCGATTCATCAGGAGTGGCGCTGCGGTCATAGCCCAGGCCACCTCTTAGAAAGACCCCCTGAGGAAAGGCATATTCGAGCCCGACCCGGCTGACGATAATATTTTCAAAATTCATGGTTTCAGCTGTCCTGATTTCGCCCATTAAAGGAACATTTTTGATGGTCTTATCAACTTTATCCAGGGAAGACCAGAGAGTAAATTGAGTGCTGGCTGAAAACAATAGACGTTCACTGAGACGATAGGAGAAACCGGCTTCCAGGTCCCAGGGCAGATTGAAGGAGGTCTCGGAATCGAGTTTGAGTCTGAAGCCACCATAGGTGACTGAAGTTGTTCCGGCCAGATTCATTTTAGCCGGTCCCCTGACACTGAAACCCAGGGCCGCTTTCTCGGAAAGCCGGTAAAGAAGACCAAAGGAAGCTGAAAGAGAGGATCCGCTTTCCTCTTCCTTCATTTCTCCAAAGGGTTCCATTTCCGTATTGACGGTTAAAATTCCATGATAGAAATTAAGAGCAAAACCGAGGGAAAGTTTCTCATTGAGGTTAATGGCCAGGGAGGGAGTATAGGAAATAATGCCCAGGGTAGATTTAAAAGGAAAGCCCAGGTCTTTTTCTTCCCACTCCACACCTCCCCCGGCATAGGGGATGAAGGCACCAAACCCTACAGCCACCTTTTCATTCAGGCGATAGGTCACAAAGATCTGGGGAACAGAGCTTTCGAAGCGGCTCTGGATTTGCTGGCCGGTCGGGGCTTCATAAGTGTGGGTTGGCCAGATATGAAAGCCATTGAGGGAAAAATTGAAGGCCTGCTGCTGTCTGGCAAGACCGCCTGGATTATAGAAAATCGCACTGGGATCATCGGCCACGGCAATAAAAGCTCCACCCATCCCCATGGCCCGGCAGCCAAGCAGAGTATTGTTCCAGCCGCCGGCAAAAAGGACGTGGGGAAAAAGGATTAGAACCAGAAGAAAGCTCATGATTGCTTTAATTTTGAACATCTTTCTCTCCCCATGTTTTTTTCTTTTGCTTATATCTAATAAAAAATAAAGTCAAGAGGTCGAATGCTTTTATTTAAAATCTAAGCGAAATTGATTCGTTGCCTCACGAGAAAATCTCGACGAAATTATCTTTGCCCTCTGGCTGCTCAAGCCCTTAAATATCGGGGTGATATTAGCCAGGAAGCAAGGAAATCAGCTCAAAGATGAAAGTTAAGCTAACATTATTAAAGGAGTTAGCCAAAAGATATCAGAAAAGCACTAAGAAGGAAAAAAGTCTGATAGGGGAGGAATTTGTTGGCCTGACCGGTTACAATCATTGTTATTCGAGCTGGTTATGACGCCACTGCAATCTGAAGGCTAATTTATAAGATAATGAAATCAGGAAGCTATATAAAAATATGGAAATGGCAGAAAAGGAGATGGTCAGGGGTGAAAATGGGTGAAGCCGGCTGGTTTTAAGGGACGGCGCCTGCCTCCATCCAGTAGCCACATTCCCTGGCCTGCAATCATGCGACCAATCTCATGAAGCTGGTAGCGACGGCTCGCTTCAATCACCTTTTTTCTTTTCGAAGGCGAAACCGTGAACAGAAGCTCATAATCTTCACCCCCATGAAGTATAAAAGGCCAGGGGTCCCGGAAATTTGACCTCAGGGCCGGATGAACTGGAATTTTAGCCAGGTCAATTTCAGCTCCCACAGAGCTTTCTTCGCAGATATGATGAAGGTCTATCGACAGGCCATCAGAAATATCAATCATGGCTGTTGCCAGGCCCTCCTCAGCCAGCCATCGTCCAAGACGAAGCCTCGGCTCAGGCTCAAGAAAAGCTTTTATCAGTAAGGCGACTGAATCTGCCCTGGAAGGGACTTTTATGGTATCATTCTTTCCTTTATCTATGAAATTTTTTTCCTTCTCTAAAAAATCTTTTCCTCGCCTTTGGGAGTCTTTTCCCTGCCCAAAAATATCTTTTCCCTGCCATAAAAAATTTTTTCCTCGCCTTAGAAAATATTTTCCTTTTTCTGAAAAATAACCTTTCTTTAAAAAATAAAGCCCGGCTGCTGCCAGACCCGGATAGCCTGATATCCAGATACTATCGCCAGGCCGGGCACCGCTTCTGGGGACAAACTTCCTGGCCTTACCTATCACAGTCACGGAAATAACTATCTTCGCGGAGCGACTCAAATCTCCTCCAATCAGAGAAACTTTTTCTTCCTGACAGAGTGATTTAAAACCGGCCATAAAATCCTCAACCCAGGTGGTGGGAAGAGAACGTGGCAGACCAAGGCCAAGAAGACAGTATAGGGGACGACCTCCCATGGCCGCTACATCGCTTAAATTTACAGCCAGGCTTTTTCGCCCAAGTAGATAAGCTGACCCGAATTCGCGCTTAAAATGAGTGGACTCAATGAGGAGATCTTTGGTGACAACTAGCAGGTCCCTTTCGGCTTTTAAAACCGCAGCATCATCGCCGATACCAAAAAGAATTTTCCTCTGCAGGGGCGGAAAATCTTTCCGGAGAGCCGAAATGAGCTCAGACTCGCTGAGCCGTGACAACTTCATGACGTTTCTTGAAAGGTGAAACGACCAGGGCACTCTCGAAGACCTGATTGATATTTTCAACAAAAATAAACTCCATTTCTTTTTTAACTTTGGCCGGAATATCAACCAGGTCTTTTTTATTGGGTGCAGGCAGAATCATCTTCCTTATTCCGGCCCGCTGGGCTGCCAGGACCTTCTCCTTAACCCCGCCTATGGGCAGAACATTCCCTCTCAGAGTAATTTCACCGGTCATGGCCACATCATGCCTGACTTTGATCTCAGTACAGACCGAAACCAGCGAAGTGGCAATAGTGACTCCGGCCGATGGTCCATCCTTGGGAATGGCTCCCTCAGGAATATGGATATGAAAATCATATTCGCTGAAAATGGAAGGGTCAATGCCAAAATCGTCGGCGTGAGAGCGTAGATAGCTCAGAGCAGCCTGGGCTGATTCCTTCATGACTTCGCCAAGAGAACCCGTAAGAAGCAGCCCACCCTTACCCTTCATTTTTGTGGCTTCAACAAAAATAATCTCACCACCGGTAGCAGTCCAGGCCACACCGGTTGCAACTCCGACCTGGTCCCTGGTCAGCATCTGGTCCCGGAATATGCGGGGCGGCCCGAGAAATTCCTCTAAATTCTTCACAGTGATGTAATATTTTTTCTTCTTCCCTTCAGCCACCAGACGGGCTACCTTGCGACAGACGGCCGCAATTTCCCTTTCCAGATTTCTTACCCCCGCCTCCCTGGTATATTGAGAGATTATTTTTTGAACCGCGCCCCGGCTGAAGGAAATCAGGTTTTTATCGAGACCATTTTCCGCAATCTGCTTGGGAATCAGATGGCGCAGGGCAATCTCCAGTTTCTCTTCTTCCGTATAGCCGGGAAGCTCAATTATTTCCATGCGATCCCTGAAGGCAGGATGAATGGGGTCCAGCAGATTGGCTGTAGCAATAAACATGACCTTAGAAAGGTCAAAGGGAACACCCAGATAATGGTCCCGGAAGGAATGATTCTGTTCCGGGTCGAGCACTTCCAGCAGAGCCGAAGAGGGATCACCACGAAAATCGGCGCCGATTTTATCAACTTCATCCAGCATGAAAACCGGGTTATTGCTTCCAGCCTGTCTGATGCCCTGAATTATTTTCCCCGGCATCGCACCAACATAGGTGCGCCTGTGTCCCCTGATTTCAGCTTCATCCCTTACCCCGCCGAGGGAAATCCGGACAAATTTTCGACCCAGGGCCCGGGCAATCGATCGGCCCAGAGAGGTCTTGCCCACGCCTGGAGGCCCGACAAAACAGAGAATCGGGCCTCTTATTTTCTGGGAAAGGGACCTGACGGCCAGATATTCTAAAATCCTCATCTTGACCTTTTCCAGACCATAATGGTCCTCATCAAGGATTTTCTTGGCCGATTTAAGGTCAAGATTGTCGGGTGTGCTCTCATTCCAGGGCAGGGAAAACATCCAGTCAAGATAATTGCGGACCACCGCTGTCTCAGCCGATTCTGGATGCATCTGGCTCAAACGATTAATCTGCTTTTCCAGTTCCTCCCTGACCTCATCAGGCACCTGTAATTTCGCCAGCTTCTCCTGATAATTTTTTATCTCTTCCTGAAGTTCACTGCCTTCACCCAGCTCCTTCTGGATGGCTTTAAGTTGCTGACGCAGGAAATACTGACGCTGGAGCTTATCAAGTTCGCCCCTGGCTTCGCTGCTTATCTTGGACTGAAGGTCAAGAAGTTCCAGCTCCCGCATAAGCAGTTCATGAACCTTTCTCAGTCGTTCAACCGGGTCTACGATTTCTAAAACCTTTTGAGCCTCCTCAACTTTTAAATCGAGATTGGCGGCTGTAAGGTCAGCCAGCCGGCCTGGGTCCTCCATATTGGCCGCTATGATTAAAACTTCGGGCGGGATATTCTTACCAAGGGAGGAGGCCCTTTCCAGCCCGGAGCGAATATTCCTCATCAGAGCTTCCATTTCAATGGTTTTCTCGGTAATTTCCCTTTCATGAATAACGGTAATTTCAGATTGAATAACCCGGCCATCATCCTCAAAGGTTTCCACTCTGGCTCGCACCAGTCCCTGAACCAGGGCCCTCACCCGGCCATCAGGCAGCTTGAGCATTCTGATAATCAAGGCCACAGTGCCCATATCAAAGGCATCCTCGCGCTTGGGGTCCTCAATTTCCATGTCCTTCTGCGTTAGAAGCAAAACCATGCGGTGGCTGGAAAGAGCCAGATCAATGGCATTCTTTGATTTCTCCCGTCCGACAAAAAGCGGGACAATCATATAGGGAAAAACAACAATATCCCGGAGCATCAGAACCGGTAATTTAGATGGAATCTGAACCTTCGGCCCGCTCAATTCTGATTCGCCCTCCTGCGAGCTACCCCCTAACTCAAAGGGAGAGCCGAGCTTTTCATTTTCTGAATCACTCATCTTTTCCTCCAAACTATTATCAACCTCAAAGAGCCCCTTAAAGCCTATTTTTCTTTCTTATATTTTTTTAACCGTATTGTCAGGACACCATCCTCAAGCCAGGCCACAGTGTGATCGGGAAAGACAAGGCAGGGAAGCGGGATAAAACGAGAAAATTGGCCATACTCTCTTTCCAGGCGAATATAATGCCCTCCCTTGGCCCTTTCATCTTCCTTCTTCTTTCCCTTCAAATCAATTCTGTTGGCATGAACAGTAATAGAAATATCATGGGGTTCAACTCCGGGCATTTCTATTTCAACGACAAGTTCCTCTGACCGCTCAAAGATATCCACTCGAGGAATCCAGGGGGAGGGCCAGGAAGGAAAAACCTCTCTCAAGCTTCTTTCTTCAGTCTCATGGCGGTAGGAAACCTCTATTTTTCTCGCACCTTTGCTGGCTTTGTGTCTGGGAGTCATGGCTGGATTACTTTTCCTTAAGCAGATTCTCAAGCTCCTGTTTGAATTCGACCACATCCTTAAATTCACGATAGACTGAAGCGAAGCGAACATAAGCCACTTTATCCAGCTCCTTTAATCTGTCCATGACCAGAGCGCCAATTTCAGCGGAACTCATCTCCTTTTCAGGCTTTTCCTGAAGCTTATTTTCAATTTCCTCAACAATCTCCTCTAATTTGGAAACCGGGATGGGCCTCTTTTCACAGGCTTTGAGCATACCCCGAAGAAGCTTCTGACCATCAAAGGGCTGGCGGCTGCCATCCTTTTTTACCACCATAAAGGGAACTTCTTCAATCTTTTCGTAGGTGGTAAAGCGACGCTGGCAGGCTGAACACTGGCGGCGGCGACGGATACTCAGGCCCTTTTTGCTTTCCCTTGAATCAATCACCCTGGTCTCGGGATGCTGGCAATAGGGACATTTCATTTAAGCATCCATCTCCCTTAACTGGCTAATTTTAAACAAAGATAAACCCTCTTTCCATAATATAACAT
>Ga0315298_1001881_pt1 | contig 37378 bp, 30 predicted proteins | sample WHS_1_MG_FD_203077 | JGI IMG/M metagenome (GOLD analysis project Ga0315298, IMG submission 203077) | Extremophilic microbial mat communities from Washburn Hot Springs, YNP, Wyoming, USA - WHS_1_MG | ecosystem: Environmental > Aquatic > Thermal springs > Hot (42-90C) | place: USA: Wyoming...
TCACATGCCACTTCTGCGAGTGCACGATAGCCGTTTCTGTTCGCGTCGTCTCGCTTGAGAAGCTGGTGGCTTTCATTGACGTTCCGGAGCACCGCGAGATCGAGCTCTGGCACGTTGCCCGGGTGGAGGCTAACTACATCGGGACAGGTGTGCCGGGGTGGTCCATCCAGTCGAGACACGAGCCCATGATCCTCTGGGATACCTACCGCCCCCGGGGGCACGGGGATTGGCCTGAGCAAGGTGTGATGTACCACGGTGACTTCTGGCGCGGGCATAACCCGCTAGATTTCAGTCACCGTCCAGCATGCAACAGGTGTGCGAATCGTCTGAGGGAACTGGGTAGGGAGAACGAGGTGTCTGACAGGGTGATCTTCCCGCATCCCGCGTAGGGAGTTCTGCCGCATCCCAGTGCCGCCCCTCCAGGGCTCGGAGGCGCTTCCGGGGGCTAGCGCGCCCCGGCTACTGAGCGGTCGCCCATTCCGGGCTAGAGGACTCCCCCATGCAGGGCAGGAGCAAGCTCCCGCCCTACGAGGTGCAAGGTACCGCATGCCACCGGGCAGAAGTAGCGGGGGCTTGCCGGTCTGAGGCGAGCGAGATTTCCCGGCGGGGACCCTCGCGGGCTCGGGGTTACCGTTCAGAATGACACACCCATAGGAGCACGACCCATGCATTCACTTCCCCTCGTCCTTTGCGCGCTGTTGGTATTGGCGCTGGCGGTGCCGCCGGCCCGGGGGCAGCAGGCGAACACCATGCCTGGCACCTGGAACGTGATGGATTTCGGCGCCAGGGCCGACGGCAAGAGCGATGACACCGCCGCCATCCAGGCTGCGCTGGACGCCGCGGCGGCCACCGGGGGCACGGTGAACCTGCCGCCGGCACAGTACCTCGTTGCCGGCAGCCTGCGCGTGCCCACGGGGGTGATGCTGGCCGGCGCCTGGGAGATGCCCCACCACGGCGCCTATCAGGTGGGCACGGCGCTGCTGGCCACCGGCAGCCGGGGGAACGAGAAAGGCCCGGCGCTGATCGAGTTATCCCAGTCGAGTGGGGTGCGCGGTCTCACCATCCTCTACCCCGAGCAGGTGGCGGACGCCATCGTGCCCTACCCCTGGACCATCCACGGTCAGGGCATGCATAACACGGTGGAGGACGTCACCCTGGTCAACTCGTACAACGGCATCGCCATCGGCCCGGAGGGCAACGAGTTACATCTCATCCGCAACGTCTTCGGCTGCGTGCTGCGGCGGGGCATATTCATTGACTCCACCACCGACATCGGGCGCATTGAGAACGTGCACTTCAACCCGCACTACTGGCCGCGCAGCGGGCACCCGGGCGGAGCGGACGGGAACAAGGTGCTGGCCTACATGCGCAGTCACCTGGAGGCCTTCATCTTCGGGCGCACCGACTGGCAGTATTGCACCAACACCTTCGTCTATGGGGCGCGGGTGGGCTATCGTTTTATCAAGACCGAGCACGGCGCCTGCAACGGCAACTTCCTGGGGATTGCCGCCGACGGGGGGGACGCCTGCGTGGTGGTGGAGGACATGCAGGCGCCCGGCATCCTGATCACCAACGGTGAGTTCGTCTCCTTCGGGGGCGACTGCATCGTGACCACGCCCACCTATCAATCTGGCTCGCTACTGTTGACCAACTGCTCCTTCTGGGGGCCCATCCGCCATATCGCCCGGCTGGAGGGTAAGGGCGCGGTCAACCTGCAGCAGTGCAACCTGCTGCAGTACGAGGACAAGGCCATCGTGGCCGAGGCGGGCGAGATTACGGTGATGGCCACCCGCTTCAACCAGCCGCATCCCGCGCTGAGCCTGGGGGAGGGGGTGGCCGCCGCCGTCTTCGTGGGCAACACCACCCGGGGCAAGGCGATCATCGAGAACCCGCACAAGCGGCAGTTGAAGATGAGCGCGAATGTGGTGGTAGGCGAATAGGCAGCCAAAACCAGGGACTGGCAGCCGGTTTCCCGACGTTTCACCAGGGAAACCGGTGCCTGTCCCGGTTTTGGCCTACGCGGGAGGCGGGCAGCGGAGTGCCCGCCCCACAGAAGACCCTCTACTTCCCCAGCGCCTTGTTCAGCGCCAGCAGGGCGTCGGCGAGCGCGCGGCGGTTGCGGCAGAGCACATTCCAATCCAGGACGGGCTCATCCGTACCGCCGGTGATCTCCTGGAAGGCGGTGGCCAGCGCTTGCCGGCCCTGCTCCACCACCGCGGCAGGGACCCCGGCCTTTTCGGCCTCGGCGATGGCCCGCTGCAGCAGGATGGCCGCCACCACGTCCTGCACGCCGTCGTGGGCAGCCCGCCAGCGTCGGGAATCCACCACTTCGCCCCGGTCAATCATCACCGTGCCGTATTCCGGTTCCTTGGTCAGCCCCACGTCCCACAGGTTGTGGTAGTAATAGACCCAGAAGCCCGAGCCTTCGGCGCCGTCGCGTAGAGCGATCCAGGGCTGGCGCCGGTAAAAGCCCAGCGGGTCGAGCACGCGCACGTTGCCCGGTGCGTCATACATCCACACCCGGCGGCCACGGGAGGCCATTACTGCGTGGAAGTCGGGCCGGTCGGAGAGGCCGCGAGAGGGCTGCCACACGTCCACCCAGGGGTCCAGTTCTTTGATCCAGTCGAGGGTGTAGGCGCCGCCGGCGGGGTCCGCGTAAATGGGCGCCTGGGGGTCCGCCTCGCGCAGGACCTTGGCGGCGGCGATCAACTGCTCGATGCCGGTGTGGCCGGAGTTGCCCGGCTCATCCACCGGGTAGAAGGCGTAGTCGCGGCGGGTGATGCCCCGGGAGGCCAGGTGGTCCACAAACTCGGCCATCCACGCCCGGTACGCCCGCTTCCACTCTGGCGAATCCTGGCTCATGCCCTCGGGCGCCTGCAGGGAGAGCGACCCGAAGTAGAAGAACGGATCGCCGGGCTTGGCCACTGCGATCAACCGGTCCAGGTCGCTCCAGTCCACCGTGCCCACCAGGTTGCCCTGGGCGTCACACTGCCGGGTGGGGTTGGGGGCGTACATCACGTTGGAGCCGTGGCTGATCAGGTTCTCGACGACCTTGGTGCGCAGCGGCTCGGGGAAACTCGAGGGCCAGGCCCAGTTGCACATCTTCCAGGGGTAGGGGTAGGGCAACGCGACCGGGAGCACCTCCAGGTCCAGGGTGACATCGCAGGGGGCGGCGGTCATGGTCAGCGGCTGCAGGTGAATCTTGGCGCTCCACTTGCCGGGGGCCAGGTCCTTGGTATCCACCACCAACCAAAGTTGGGCGAACGCGCCCGGGGCCACCTGCACGGTGCGGCCCGCATTGAGGCGGGGTAGCATGTCGGGCACCGGCACGTCGGAGTAGCGGCTGGGCATCCACACCACCTGCAGCAGGTCCAGGTGCTGGTCCCAGGGGGCCTTGGCCTCGCCCGGGCCTACCAGGTCCTCGGGGTCCACCCGCACATCGAAGGGCTCTGGTCCCAGGCCGACCAGGTTCAAAGCGAAATCCTCCTTCTGGTTACCGTAGGCCCAGGCGGAGAGGGTGACCGCCGCCGCGGGTGCGGCCGGCAGTTCGTCCCGGGGGTCGGCGTAATCCCAGGGGTTGGCATCCGGCCAGGCCGCGAGTAGCATCTCGGGCTTGGCCCCGCCCTGCGCGAAGTCGGCATAGCGCTCCTCGCGGGCGACCCGGGCGCGCAGCCCGGCCGCCGCCAGCAGCACGTCCCTGGGAATCGGGGCCGTCGCCGGCACCGCCCGGTAGCGCGCCTCCAGGGAGGCAAAGGCGGCCTGCAGGGCGGAGCCCCGACGCTGTAACTCGGCGCACAGAGGCGCGGCGGGGGGCATGGCCGAACTTGCCCGGTCCAGCCGGGCCAGGGCCTCCTTCACCAGCCGGCTCTCGGCCGCGAGCGCGGTGTAGGCCAACTTGCGGCTCTCCTGCGCGATGACCAACCGCCGGCCCGTATCGAGCAGGCGGGCGGCAATCTCATAGTTGCCGGTGTGGGCAAAGGGCAAGGTCACCGTAACCTCGTCGTTGCCCTCCGCCAAGCGGAAGGCCTGGGTAAGGCGAGCGCCCTGAGGATCGGTCAGGCTGACCTCCAGGTAACCCGGTGTGGCAGCGCCGGGGACCCTGGCGGCAAAGGTGGTGTCGCCCAGGATGGGCGAGATGGTGGCCGGCAGCAGGCGCCCGGCGGGCGCGGCGACCGGGACCTGCTTGCCCACCGCCCTGGGTACGGGCAGCAGGGAGCCGTTGCCCCAGGCATTGGCGCGGTAGCAGGACCAGAGTGCCGGGCCCTTCCCCCCCGGCCCGAAGTGGTAGGCAAAGACGGTCTTGTTGGAGCAGTTGATCACCTCCAGCAGGCCGTCGCGGTCGAGATCGGCCACGGTGGAGGCGCAGTTGGCATCGCCCTCCTGGGGATAGGAGCCCAGCACCTTCCCTGCGGTATCGAGTACGAAGAGTGAGTTGCCGTTGATGTCGCTCTGGCGCACCCCCACCACAATCTCCAGCGCGCCGTTGCCATCCACGTCGGCCACCGCGGGGCTGGTGAAGATGCCGTTGCCGCCGACCTGTGCCGTCCACAGCGGCTGTCCGGCATTGGTGTAGGCGTGGACGGTGCCAAACTTGGTGCCCGCCAGCACCTCGTCCTGGCCGTCGCCATTGATATCGGCCACGGTCACTGCGCAGTAGCACTTGGCCTCCAGGGGCTGGCTCCAGCGCAACTTGCCGGTGGGGCCGTCCAGGGCAAAGACCATGCTGGTGGCCCCGGCGCGCAGGATGTAGATCTCCGGCACCCCGTTGCGGTCGGCATCCGCCACCACCGCGAACTCCCGCCCGAACTCCTCCGGGTGCTCGAACTCCCACAGCAGGTGGCCGTCGGCGGTGACGGCGATCACGCGCTGGGCGTCGATGCCCGAGACGAACTCGATCTGCCCGTCGCCATTCAGGTCGGCGGCGGCAGGCGAGGAGATGTGCCCGGGCTCGGCGATGCGGAAGGCCCAGCGCTGCTTGCCGGCGCCGTCCAGGCAGAACAGGTAGCCGTCCTTGCACCCCACCAGCACGTCGAGCCCGCGCTCGCCCGCCCGGGGGGAGAGGACCACGTTGGCCATATCGGAGAAGTCGTGGCCCAACTCCCGGGTCCACTTGGGCTTGCCCTCCGGGCTCAGGGCGGCCACCCGCCCGAAGGTGGTGCAGGCAACAATCTCGACCTTGCCGTCGCCGTCAATGTCGCCGCAGGAGGGGATGCCCCCCAGGTTGTTGCCCAGGTCGTACGACCAGAGCACCTTGCCCCTGGCATCCAGCAGCGCAACCGCCTTCCCCGAGCCCACCACCAGGCGATCGGGCGCCTGGGCGGTCGGGTAGGGGATGGGGTTCATGGTCCCGCCCTCGAGTCTGGTGCTCCAGACCACGGTGCGCGGCAGGTCGGCGGCAGTGCTACACCCCGCCGCCAGCGCCAACAGGCAGGCCAGTAACAGCAAGGCGCTGAGGAATTCAGGCACGGCTATCCCTCCACAGGGGTTTGGGGGTGTAATTGCCCGCGGCGAGCAAGAGTCCTTTTATAGGGAGCACAGCGCTGGAGCGGCCAGCGCAGGCGAACGGGCGCAGGGGGGCAGTGAGGGGCAAGCGGAATCCCTCAGGCCCGGGGGAAGGGGGCTTGTAGGAACCCCATATGCCTCCGGGGAAGTAGCCGGGCAGTATCCCACCTGAGGGAGGCCAAGGTGAGCGCGCGCTATTACTCCCCGTATCAGAGCATCCACGCCTGGATGGCTGGCGAGCGGCCGGCCCTGCCCTGCGAGGCGACGAACCGGCAGGAGTTCGCGCGCTGGAAGCGGGCCTTCCGCGCCCGGCTGCTGCGGCTGTTGGGCCCCACCCCGCCGCCGGCACCGCGCAACCTGGAGGTGCTGGAGGAGAGCGACCAGGGGGACTACATACGGCGCAAGGTCGTCTTTGACTCCGAGCGCTATGCCTCGGTCCCCGCGTACCTCCTGATTCCCAAGGATATCAAGCCGGGCGAGCGGCGGCCCGGCATCCTGGCGGCGCACGGGCACGGGCGGGGCAAGATAGATGTTTGCGGCGTGGTCGAGAGCGAGGAGGAGTTCCAGAACCAGGTCGCGCCGCTGAACTATGCCTACGCCGTGGGCTTCGTGCAGCAGGGCTACGTGGTGCTGGCGCCCGACTGGCGCTGCTTTGGCGAGCGCGCCAACCCGGCGGACTGGGTGCGGCCGGGGCGCGACACGTGCAACGTCTCGTACCTGGCCCTAGGCTATGCCGGCTATCACCTGCTGCGGCTGCAGGTGTGGGACGCCCAGCGCTGCCTGGACGTGCTGCAAAGCCTCCCCATGGTGGACGGGCACCGGCTGGGAATGGCGGGGCTATCTTTCGGCGGCACCATGACCACCTACACCACCGCGTTGGACCCCCGGATCAGGGTGGCCTGCATCAGCGGGTACGTCTCCACCCTGGACGACGCCATGGGTGACCGGGGCCTGGGCAACTTCTGCGGCTCCCAGTACATGCCGGGCCTGCGCACCATCGGCGACATAGCCGACGTGGCCAGCCTGATTGCCCCTCGCCCGCTGGTGGTGGAGATGGGCGAGCAGGACCAGTGCTTCGTGATTGACGACGCCAAGCAGGCCTTCGCCCGCGTGGCCCAGGCCTATAAGGCGGCAGGCCACCCGGAGAGGTTGCACGCCGACATCCACCCCGCCGGCCACGCCTGGAGCGGCAAGGTGGCCTATCCTGTGTTCGCCAGGGTGCTGCGACACCGAGGAGGGGCGTAGCGGTGTGGAGGCGCCCGGCGGTGTGGCAACCCCTCACCCTGACCCTCGCCCAGGGGGAGAGGGCGAGCCACTGGCAGGCCTGGCGGCTGGTATTGCTGGCCCTGTCCTGCCTGATCGCCTGCCCGGCTTTGCCCCACGCGGCTGAGAGGAGACCCATGCCCACCATCTATCCTTACCTGCTCGACCCGGCGGCCTATCCGGACTACACCCGGCGGCCGGTGAAGGTGCCCACCTGGGCGACCTTCGACAATCAAACCCAGTTCATTACCTTGCGCTCCTTCCCGCAGGAGGGGAACCGGCTGGTGCGCGTTGGAGAGGAACTGGACCGCTACAGTCAGGAGTGGGGGCTGGGGCGGGTGATTTGGCCCATTATCCACCAGTTGCAGTGCGAAAATGCCAAGGAGATGGTGCAGGAGGTCAAGCGGCGGGGCCTCTATCTCTTTGACTTCTGGGGGCATGTGCCGGGGAGCGGCATGGAGGGCTTTTGGTCGCACATCGTGCCGCCGCCCGGCATGGTGGAGTACATGGAGCAGGAACTCGGTGACCACTTCCTGGGCATTGACAACGGCGAGCAGGATGGCCGCTATGTGGGGGGCTACGCGCCCCAGCAGTGCCCCAGTTACCAGAGCCGCTACGAGCAGTATCTGAACTTCCAGCGGCACTTTGAGCGCATGGGCAACGATCTGGGCAACCATATGAGCGCGCTCACCTCGCTGTGCTTCGGGCACTATTGGCTCAAAGACGGCAACCACGTGCTCCTGGGGGCAGAGACCGCCCAGGCCCTGCCCAATAGCCAGGTGTACTACGCCTTCATCCGCGGCGCGGGCAAGCAATACGGCGTGCCCTGGTTTGGCAATGCCTCCGTATGGAACCGCTGGTCATTCAAGAACTATGACGGCGAGGGCAAGTCGGACGGGGTCCCCTACGGCCCGGACTGGGGTACCAGCACCAACCTGCTCAAGCGATTGATGTACACCCACATCTTCTACAACAGCGTGGCCGTGGGCTTTGAGAGCGGATGGACGCAAAAGGGTGGCGGCCTGTCGCCCATCGGCAGGATTCAGCAGGCGGCGGCGCGCTGGGTGGCGGAGCATGGCTCGCCGGGGGTGATGCACGCACCGGTGGCCCTGATGCTCGACCACTACGCGGGGTGGGCGATGCCCCGGCACCTCTACACCGGGCGGGTGTTTCAGGTCTGGGGGGGCATGCCCTACGATGAAGGCGATTACCTCACCGACGGCGTGCTCTCCATGCTCTACCCGGGCTACGAGGACAGTGGCTTCTACCATGACGAGCGGGGGTTCCTCTCCCCCACGCCCTACGGCGACATTGCCGACTGCGTGCTCTCCGACATTCCGCTCTGGGCGCTGCGCCAGTATGGGCTGGTGATCGTGGCGGGCCGGGTAACCATGACCGCCGAGGTGCGGGATACCTTGCGCCGCTTTGCCCAGGGCGGGGGCTGGGTGGTGGTGACCGGAGGCAATGCCGACGGTCTGGTCCCCGGGCTGGAGGTGGGGCAGCCCGTGCGCATGCGCGCCAAGACCGTGGTCCACTGGCAGGATGGGACCCGCCAGGTCGAGCCGCATACCTTCTTGATCAGCCCGCTGCACCTGCCGCGGGGGGCCTCGGCCATGGCCGTTACCGGCAGGCACCCGCTGGCAGCCACGGTGCCCTGCGGCGACGGTGGCTTCGTGGTGCTGGCCAGCGCTTTCGGAGTCAACGCCGAGCCGCTGGTGACGGGGGTGAAGAATGAGGTGGACCGGCCGCTGGCCCGCCCCTACCTGCTGCTGGAACACGTAAAGCGGGCCCTGGGTGAGATGCTAAAAAGGGAGGCGCTCTTCCGGCCCGCGCCGGGGTTGGGGCTGATAACCTGCCGCAAGGGGCCAGGGGAGTATACCCTGTGCATCTTCAACCCCGGGCTCCAGGCGCGACCCCTGGGGCACCTCGAGTGTCAGGCCGGCCGCCTGCTCTCCATGCGCGAGATTCCGCTCGACCAGTCGGAGAAGGGTCAGCCCGGCTACTGGCCGACCGGGATGAGCAAGCATGACGGTGGCAAGAGCGACCGGGAGACCATCGCGGGCGGGGACGTGCGCGTCTTTGAGGTGCGGGTAGACGAGAAGCAGGTCCGCGTGCTGCCTCGGCTCAAGCCCCCGCCGCGGCCGCACGGGCGCATCCTTGCCATCCGTCCGGCGGGCACCATCCAGGAGGCGATCCTGGCCCGGCCCACCTTCTTTCACCATTTTGACGGGGTAAAGGTGGACTGGGGCTACCTGCACGGGCGGGACGCCGCCCAGGTGGCGCGGGAGCGGGGGTGGCTGGGCCGCCAGCAGGTGCGGGTGGTGGTGGACTTCAGCCATGGTCTCAATTTCTATCCCGACCTCACGCTGTTGGATACACTTGACGTTCGCTACCAGGAGAGCACGGCCGCGATTGACGACGTCTTTGCCAAGATGGCGGCGCTGGGGAGCACGGATGCCGTCTTCACCCTGCACCGCATCCCCGAGAACCAATGCGATGGGCCGCGGGCCGACGCCCGCTTCCTGGCCTGTGTGCAAGACCTGTGTGCCCGCGCCGCGCGCCGGGGGATCACCCTCTACCTGCAGCCCCACCCGGAGAAGTGGTATGGCGGGCGGGTGGAGGGCATTGCCGAGTTCATCACCAAGGTGGGCGCCCCCAATCTGCGCCTGGCGGTGAACACGGGCCACGGGGCCATGAGTGACGAGAGCCCGGCCGAGGCGCGGGAGGCCGGGGACAAGCACCCGGGGATGCTGGGCATGGTGCTCTACTCGGCGCCTGCCCGGGACGGGCTGGGACAGACCTATGACGCGCACCGGCCGGTGTGGGGCAGCGGGCTCAAGACCGCGCCGCTGGCCGCGCTGGACGTGCCGCAGGTGCTGGACGCCGACTACCCCGACCTGGACGCCGAATATCGCGACGGCAAGACCATCTGGCTCAAGGAATACCGATGACCCACAAAGCGCGCATGCATGCCTGTTATCGGGGCAAGCCATACGACCGGCTGCCACTGCTGGTCAACATGGACCACTGGTACAACGTGAACACGGCCCGGGGCACCATCCCCACCCGCTACCGGGGGCAGCGGCTATGGGATATCCAGCGCGACCTGGGAGTGAGCATCTGGCAGCGGGTAGGGGTGCTGCGGTTGGTGGGCGAGGCGGAGGGGGTGATCCACCGCCAGGAGGAGACCGCGAAGGGCATCCGCCACATTTGGGAGACGCCCCACGGCCCGCTCACCGAGGAATACACCATTGCCCCCGATTTCACCCAGGCGCACTTTCGCACCAAGTGGCGGGTAACCTCGCCGCAAGAACTGCGGGCGGCGGTCTATGTGCTCGAGGGCGAGCGCTGGGAGGTGACTGACGACGCCTACCGGGAAAACCTGGCGGGGGTGGGTGAGGACGGCATCGTGCTCTCCTCGGCCGCCACCGACCCGGTGATGTGCCTGCTCTCACACTGGATGGGGGTCAAGCACTTTTCCTACGCCCTGGCTGACTATCCTCAGGAAGTGGAGTGGGCGCTGGAGATCATCACCCGCAAAGAACTGGAGCGGGCGGCAGTGGCGGCCACCAGCGAGTGTGAGTTCTTCCAGGTGGGGGGCAATATCACTGCCCAGGTGGTCAGCCCGCGGCTATTTGAGCGCTGGGTGATGCCCTTCTTTCGGCAGGTGACCGAGATCTTGCATCGGCGGGGCAAGATCGCGCAGTACCACTTCGATGGGTGGGTGGGGCCGCTCTTGCCCATGATTGCCGAGAGCGGGCTCGACTGCATCGAGGCGCTCACCCCCAAGCCCTCGGGCGATGTCACCCTGGAGGAGGCCGTGCAGGCCCTCGGGGGCAAGGTGATGATTCAGGGCGGCATCCCCGCGGCGCTGGTCACCCATGGCTTCTCCGAGGACGAGTTCACGGCGTATATGCGGGAGACCATCCGGGTGGCCAGGTCGGGCTGGGTAGCGCTGGGCATGGGCGACAACGTGCCCCCCGACGGCGACCTGTCCCGCGTGCGTCGGCTCGTGGAGATGGTGGAAGAGCACGGGCGCATGAGCGGATAGGCGGATAGGTTAGTGTCATCTCGAGCGGTAATCCCGAGCGCAGCGAGGGATCTCCGTCGCGAGATCCCGCTCCTGCCTGGCTGCTGAGCGTGGTCGCCGCCTGCGCACAACCCGGGTGGCGGACTGTGCCGGACATCGCGGGCAGGAGGGACGGTTTGGGGATGCGCCGTTTCTATTCGAGCGCGAGTTGGCCGGCATGTAGGCGATTGGGGCGGCGCGTCGCGCCGGGGGACCTGAACCCCGGTCGCCCGCCCCTATAATCGCGGCATGACCGCACGCCTGCCCCTCACTATTATCCTCGTCAACGTGTTCCTCGATCTCTTCTCATTTGGCATGATCATCCCGTTGCTCCCCTTCTACGCCCAGGAGCAGGGCGCGAGTGCCCTCATCATCGGGGCCCTGCTCACCATCTTCTCGGCGGCGCAGTTTGCCTTCTCACCCATCTGGGGGCACCTTTCTGACGTGGTGGGGCGCCGCCCGATTATCCTGGGCAGCCTGATCGGCTCGGGGCTATCCATGCTGCTGCTGGCCAACGCCTACAGCATCCTCCTGATCTTTGCCGCCCGCACGCTGGCCGGGGTGACCTCCGCCAACGTGCCGACGACCGAGGCCTATATCGCCGACACCACCGAGCCCGGACAGCGGGCCAAGGGGATGGCCTGGTTGGGGGCGGCGCAGGGGCTGGGGCTGGTCTTCGGGCCCGCGGCGGGGGGATTCTTGCTCACCTGGGGCTATGCCACGCCGTTTTACCTGGCGGCGGGGCTCTATTTCGTGGATAGCCTGATGGCTCTCTTCCTGCTGCCGGAGTCGCTCCACATCGGCCGGGGGCGGCCGGAGCCGGAGGAGCGGGTCTCGGTGGGCGAGATGCTCTCGTTGCTGCGGGACGCCCAGTTGGCGGTGATGCTGGTGATCTCGTTCCTGATCGGCCTGGGCTTCGCCCTGATCTACGGCATCCTGGCCATCTTCTTCGAGGCCCGCTTTGGCTTCACGGGCAAGGTGAGCGGGTACATGTTCACCTTCGTGGGGGTGGTGGCGGTGCTCACCCAGGTTTTCCTGGTGGGCCCGCTCGTGCGCTGGATGGGCGAGCGTCGGCTGATGACGGTGGGGCTGATCATGGAGACCGTGGGCCTGCCCGCGCTGGGGCTGCCGCGCACGATTCCCGGCCTGCTCGCGGCGCTGGGGGTGCTGTCGGTAGCGGTGAGCGTAATCAATCCCGCCATCACCAGCCTGGTGTCGCGGGCCACCCCCGCGCGCTATCAGGGCGGGATTCTGGGGGTGATGCAGTCGCTGGCCAGCCTGTCGCGAATCGTGGGGCCTGTCCTCGGGGGCTTCATCTTCGACCGGGAGGGGCCGGTCTACCCATTCCTGTGGGCGGGGGTGGTGCTGGCGGTGGCCCTGCTGGGCGGGGTATGGCTGATTGGCGCCTGCGGGGCCGCCTGCCAGGACCGGCCGCTCCCCGAGCAGGGGCAGAAGGCGAGTGGCCGATGAGGCGCGCGCATGGCCGCTGAGCATGGCCGGACGGAGGCGGCTGCCACCCCCCGGGAGCCTCTGCGCGCCCGCTTCCCCGTCATCGTCATCCTGATCAACGTCTTCCTCGACCTGCTCTCCTTCGGGGTGGTGATCCCCCTGCTGCCCTTCTATGCCCTGCACCTGGGGGCCACGCCCTTTCTGATCGGGCTCATGCTCACCTCCTACTCGGCGGCGCAGTTCATCTTCTCCCCCATCTGGGGACGGCTTTCCGACCGCATCGGGCGGCGCCCCATCATCCTGGGCAGCCTGCTCGGCTCGACCGCCTCCTTCATCATCCTGGCGAATGCGCACACGCTGCCCATCCTCTTCCTTTCCCGGATTGCGGCCGGGGTGGCGACGGCCAACGTGGCCACCTCGCAGGCGTATATCGCGGATATCACCCCGCCCGCCCAACGGGCGCGGGGAATGGGCTGGGTGGGGGCGGCGATCGGGTTCGGGTTCATCATCGGGCCAGCGATTGGCGGAGTGCTCGCGCCCTTCGGCTACGCAGTGCCTTTCTATGCGGCGGCGGCGCTGTCGTTTGGGGATTTCCTGCTGGGGTCCTTTGTCCTCCCGGAGAGCCGGCGAACGGGACGCCGGGAGTCCTCCCGTCCGGGCTGGCGGCAAATGCCAGCCCTGCTGCGGCGGCCGGAACTGGGCCTGCTGTTCGCGCTCGCCTTCTTGCTCTCCTTCGCCTTTGCCAACATGGAGGCGACGCTGGCCATCTTTACCCAGGCCCGGTTCGGCTTTGGCGCCCGGCAGAATGGGTGGCTGTTTGCCTACGTGGGTCTGCTCACGGTGGTCAACCAGGCGGGCCTGGTAGGGCCACTGGTGGGCTGGCTGGGGGAGCGGCGGCTGGTGGTGATCGGCATGGCGACGATGGCGGTGGGGATGCTGACCATCCCGCTGGCCTTCGTGCTGGCGACGCTGCTGGTGGGGATGGCGGTGATGGCGTTTGGCAGCGGCGTCAGCAACCCCTCGCTGGCCAGCCTTGTCTCCCGCTGCAGCCCGGCGCAGTACCAGGGCGGGGTGCTGGGGGTGATGCAGGCGCTGGGTAGCCTGGCCCGCATGACCGGCCCGATCTGGGGGGGATATGTCTTCGGCCGCTTTGGTCCCAACTATCCCTTCGTGAGCGCCGCCGCCTTCATGAGCCTGGCTGCCCTGGTCTCGCTGCGGCTACTGCGGCCCCCCGCGGTGCCCTGCGAGGAGGGGGAAACTCGACCTATGGGTTCAGCGTGAGATTTGGAGGCTTGTCCGGCCTTCCCAGGGCCGGAGGCCCGGGGTAGGAGAGCCCACGGCGCCAGCCGTGGGTCCAGGCCAGCACCACGGCCGAGCCCCGGAGGGGCGGGACAGGCCTCAGTCCCAGAGGTACTCCTCCTCGTACTCCACCCCGTGCCTGTGGAGCAGCGCGAGCAGTTCCTCCTTGAAAGGCACCGTGCGGTGGTGGTCCTGCTGCCCCGCAATATCGGCGAGTAGCTCACCCTTGGAGTCGTAACCAATGCTGAACACCGAGTAGCCGGTCTGCCACCGGAACTGGGGGGTGAACTTCCGTCTGGCCCAACGGGAGGAGTTCGCCTTCAGCACCGCCCGCCTACCCATAGCTGGCGCTATGGGCTCTCCTACAACGCCCCTGCGGGGCTGAGCAAGAGACGCCTGGGGAGCGCTGGCACCCGCCTGCAATGCTCCCGGAAGTACCTGCTTAGCCCTTCCACGAGATGGAGGCGTGTGCAGAGAAGGCTACGGCGCCAGCGTGGGTTGGGCGGCATGTCCGAGCGACCCCCTGAGGGGCGAGATACGCGTGAGTCTCTCCTATCACGCCGTTGCCCGTCTCCCGACCGACATCCCCGAGACCCGGAGACCCTAATGCCGTTTCCTCAACTCTTCCGGCGGCATCAGGTCCTGCTCCCAGCGCAGGCCGAGGGCCACCAGGTCGGCGGGGGTGGCGCTGTAGGCGGGGTCGTAGGCCAGGTTGACCAGGCGGTGGGCATCGGTGCCCAGAGTGAAGCGCATGCCCGCGGCCTGGGCAGCGGCGATCAGGCGGCGGAAGAACTCCGGCTCCGCGCGCACCATGCGCGGGTTGAGTTCAAGCGCCACGCCATGCTGGGCGGCCAGTCCACACAGGTGGGCCAGGGCCTGGTCGGTGTATGCCCGAGTCATCTCCCGGGTGGTGAGCGGCACCGAGCCCCGGAGCAGGGGGTGCGCGATCACGTCGCAATAGCCGCAGGTGATGGCGGCGGCGGTCATGCGCAGGCAGTGGGCCGCGGCAACCGCCGGTTCCAGGCTCTCGGGCTGCTCCACGAAGTCCAGGTGGTAGTGGTTGGCGGAGATCATCACGTAGTCGAGGCCGCGGGCGGCCTCGGGCGGCAGGCTGATCTCTGCGGGCGAGATCATCATCGCCTCCACCCCCACCAGCACCTCCACCGGCAGCGTCAGGCGGTCGCGCTCCTCCAGGTCGAGGGGCAGGTTGGCGATTTCCCAGGCGCGCGCCAGGTTCACGTGATCGGTGAGGCCGACCGCGCGCAAGCCGAGCGCGCGGGCGGCCTCAGCGATGGCGGGGATGGTCATCTCCGGCTGGGCGCACTCGGAGCGATAGGTGTGGACGTGGAGGTTCCAGAGGTAGTCAGCCAATTCCAGATCCCAGATTCCAGATTCCAGATGGGGAAGGCAAGTCCCTCACCCCCGGTACCCCGCCTCCCGCATCAGCAGCCAGATGGGGTAGTTGGAGCCCGACTGGGGCATGATGCGCACCGGCACGACGCGGGTGCTGCGCGGGGCCAGGGGGAAGGAGGCGACCATCTGCTCACCCCGGGAGGTGACCAGCCCCGTCTCATACTGGCGGCCGTCGGCGACGACCACCGCTCGGCAGGGGCCACCGGCGGCCATCACTCCCAACTCCACCACCGCGGCGCGGTCGGTGGGGTTGTTCAGGGTGAAGCGCACGTCGTAGAACACGCCGTAGTTGCCCCGCAGTTTCTCCCCATCCCGCTCGCCGGCGATGGCGTGCCGGCCCACGGTGACGAAGGCCCAGTTGCCGCCCAGGGTGTAGGAGGCCTCCTGGGTCTTGGTGGGGGAGGGGAAGACGAACTGCTGCCCCACCTGGGAGGGACGATAGTCACCCAGCCCGCTGTAGATGTAGCCCGAGCCGGGTGGGGCCAGACGCAGGCGGAGGGTGAGCCCCTGGCCCTCAAGCACCGTGAAGTCGTCCACACCGCTGGCCACCTGGCCGTTGGGGATAGTCTGCCGGCTTACCAGATAGCGCATGCCCGGAGGCACGGTCACGATGAAACCGGTTCCCGTGCGCTGCCGGGCCATGTAGGCCGCCGCTGCCACGTGGCCTACCCAGATTTCGTCCGTGGAGGGGCCGGCCGAGGACTCGATCACCCGCAGCCGGGCGGGCGTCTGGCTGAGGTTGGCTACCTCGACGTGCAGTTCAGCGGTGGCGCCGCTGGAATTGACGTGATGGAAGAGGAAGCGGGCGGGCTTGGTCGGCTCCAGCCGGGCCTCGTACCACAGCCCCTGGGCACGCAGGCGCTCGGGGTTATTGCTGACCATGAGCACGGCCGCATCCTGGGGTGGCAGGGCCAGCGTGCTCACGGCAACCGGCACCCGGCCGGTTACGGGGAGATAGCCCTCCCCGGTGATGGTGAGCGGGGTCTCGGTCATGCAGCAGGTGCCCCCGGCCAGGGTGGGGCCGGGGACCCTGGTTTCGCCCCACACGACTTCGGCACCGGGCTCCACCTGCACGCCCAGGGCGGCCGCGGCGCGTGCCGCCCTGGCCACCATCCAGGCGGAGGCCTGGGCCCCGGTAACCTGCGCGGTGGCGCCAGTGGGGATGCGTCCAGCGTACTTCATGACCTGCAGGGGTATGGTCAGCGTGGCCGGGCCGCAAGTGAGCAGTAACTGCGCCGGGCCGGGCGCGGCCCCCGTCACTGCCACCTGCGAGGTGGTCGGTTCCACCACCACGGAGGCGAGGCCGGCTGGCTGCAGCACGGCCTGGGGGGGACTGGGCAGGTTGCCGCGCAGGGCCAGGCGGCGGGTTTCCCCCACCGGGATGACGGCGCGCTCGATCGGCACGGAAAGATATGGCCGGCGGAAGGCCTCCTGAATATGCGAGTGCCAGGATGCTGCCAGCCCCTCCAGGGTGGAACCGGCGGCGAAGGCAGTCTTCTTGTCTATGGTAATCAGATCAACACCGCCGATGGCCAGCGTGCGGCTGGCCCCCTCCCCCCTGATCACCACCTGGTCGGGGGGAGTGCCGCGGATGGCGGCCTGGGTGAGGCGGGCGGCAATATTATCGGCCTCGGCCTTGGCGCCTGGCCCCGTCAGCGAGAGGATGCGGATGCCCCCTGCATAGACCGCAGCCTGCACCTTCCCTCTTGCCACGGGCTCGGAGACGGCGGCGAACTGCAGGCTGGTGAGGCCGGCGGCATGGAGAGCACCAGCCGCAAGGGCGAGTGCAAGGAGGACAGCGGTCGCACGAAACATCAACAAGACCCCTGTTGCAGAGTAGCCGGCTAATGGTGCGTTGGCGCCGCCGACGCGGGCGGACGGCGATATCAAACCATAAAACGGGGGATGGGGCAAGGCGGCCACAAGGAACGATACCCGGTATGGTCAGCAGGCCATCCCCGCCGAAACCCCAGGGTTCAACCCCGAAACCCTACCAATAGCGAAGCGCCCGGAGGCAGGGCCGGGCGCTTCTTGCGGGGGAGTCACCCGCGGGGCAGTGTGTGGCTGCCGACGTCATGCCGGCGCCGCCCTTCATATATCACCTCCAGGTCGCATTGCGCTTGGCGGATGAAGGGCCGCTTGTAAGTTGTCGAGACCAAAGTAGCGAAATGTATACAAAACCGGTGGGAATTCCGCGCCCAGGCCTCGGAAGAGCCAGGACCGGCGGGCTTCTTTGACCGGCCCCTGGGGCACGCGTGGCAGGCGAGTGGCGAGGTCTGTGTCGGGATTTGCCCTGGGCCCGGGCCCTGTGGCACACTATGCAGGGATGATTACCAGGAGCAGGACATGCCGGAGCGCGCACAACCGGGGCGGGAGCGAACAGCAGACGGGGCAGTGGGTCGCCGCCGCACCATGCTACGCCTGTTCACCCTCGCCCTGTTAGCGGTGGTGGGCGTATGGTGGTGGGCGATCCTGCGCCAGGGAGCACCGGCCGCGCTGCCGCGGCCGGTGGATGCGGAGGCCACCATCTCCCATCTGCTGGCGGCGCGGCGCGAACTTGGCCTATCCCCGGACCAGGTGTACCGGCTACAAGCCTTGCAGCGGCGCCTGCGCAGCGTGTTGCAGCCCCTCGAGCGTGCGAATGCCGAGGAGTTGCGCCGGCTGGGCAATGAGACCCGCAAGGGCAAAACCGCCGCCGACGCCGGCCTGCGGCGCCGGGCACAGGTGACGAGCGCGCTGGGGGGAGCCGAGCAGGAGATCAACCGGCGCTACCAGCGTCAGGCGCTGAGCATTCTCACCGCTCGCCAGCGGACCCGGGCCGCCCGCCTGGGGGTGACCCAGCAGGGGGCGTAGGGCGAAGCGCTGTGACCAGCCCCGCATGGCGCGCAGGCTGACAGGTCCGTAGGCAAACCATACCAATCCTCTCCAGGCCGCGCCGGCCCGTCCCCTTGCCGGTGGTACCATCAGCCGCGGAGCGACAGCCATGGCGACGCACACTTTCACCCTCGACATCCAGGCGCCGGTAGCGGAAGTGTTCGCCGCCTGGCGGCGGCCCGAGGACTTCCCGTTCTTCATGCACCATGTGAAGGCGGTTCGACGCACCGGTCCCCGGCGCACGCACTGGACGGTGACACTGGCGGGCAGCACCCTGGAGTGGGAATCGGAGGTGGGGCAGGTCGAGGAGAACCGCAAGATCGCCTGGCGGTCTGTCTCCGGCCTGCCCAACCGCGGCGAGGTGCACCTGGAGCCCAGTGCCGGGGGTACCCACGTCAAGGTGATCTTCAATTACGACCCGCCCTACGGACCGGCCGGGGACCTGGCAGAGGCTTTGGGGGCGGGGCGAGCATTCGAAAACGCGGTGGCCGCGGACCTGGCCCGGCTGAAACAGCGGCTGGAGACGAGAGTGCCCGCGGGAGAGGGGGTGCGGTAGTGGCAGTGGCATCGGGCGTGACCATGCTGAACCTGTGGGAGATGGCAGAGTTCTCCCCCGATCACGTGGTCGAGAAGAGTGTAGCAAGTACCGACAGCCTGGAGGTCGAGTTGTACTGCTTCGAGCCGGGGCAGACGCTCGACATGTACAGCGACGAGGCGGACGAAGTGGCAATGGTGCTGCAAGGCGAGATCACACTGCTTTCCGACGGCATGGAGCAAACCCTGGCGATGGGGCACGCGGCGCTGGTACCCGCCGACACCATGCATGGCTACCGGAATCACACGTCGCAGCGAGCGATCGTGTACCATGTGAGCGCGCCGTGCTTCTGAGGTTGAGGCACGCGTGGCAGGGGAATACAAGACGGACTATCGGTCACACACCGAAGCAGGCGCGAGGGGCCGGGCAACCGGCCCCGTCTCTTTTGCGCCCTCCGCCAGGAGTGTAGGCTCCCGCAGGCTAAGTATGCTAATGGGGCATTCCTGGTAAGGAGGGTACACCCATGGTCGCCAGTTTCTCGGTCATTCCCCTGGGGGTCGGCGAAGAACTGAAGGAGCACATCGCCGCCGTGCTCCAGATCGTGGCCGATTCCGGCATCCCCTACAAACTGGGGGCCATGCAGACCACCCTGGAGGGCGACCGGGAAGAGGTGATGGCGCTGATCATGCGCTGCCATGCCTACCTCACCGAGCACGCCCCGCGTGTGGTTACGCACATCGCCATTGACGACCGCCGGGGCGCCACCGGCCGCCTGGAGGGCAAGGTGTGGGACGTCGAGCAGGTGCTCGGGAGGTCGCTGTCTCATGAGTGAGCGCATCGTTGGCAAACTCTCGCCCACCCGCATGCAGGCGCTGATCGCCGGGCATGTCGGCGCGTCCTGCCCAGGGCTCAAGGTCGGTCCCGGCCCCGGCCTGGATGCCGCTATCCTGGAGATGAGCGGGGGGCGGGTGATGGCGGTGGCCGAGGACCCGATTTTCCCGGCTCCGGGCCTGCCCCTGGAGATCATGGGCTGGTTCACGGTGCATATCGGGGCCAGCGACGTGGCGGTCACCGGCGTACGCCCGCAGTTCATATCCTACACCCTGCTCCTGCCCACCGCCTCGCCGGTCGCCGAGGCCGAGACCATCGTCGCCGCCATCTCCGAGACCGCCCGCGACCTGGGCATCAGCATCGTGGGCGGCCATACGGGGTGGTACGACGCGGTGGCCGTGCCCCTGGTGGGCGGGGTGACGGTGTGGGGGTTCGCCGGACCAGGCGAGTGGATCTCCCCGGGCGGCGCGCGGCCCGGAGACGCGCTGCTCATGACCAAGGGCCCGGCCATTGAGGCCACTGCGCTGCTTGGCATCCTGTACCGCGCGCGCCTGCAGGGGCAGATGCCCCCCGCCCTGCTGGAGCGAGCGTGTGCCCGCAACCGCCAGATCACGGTGGTGCCGGACGCCATGTCGGCCTTTGCTGCCGGGGGCGTGCATGCCATGCACGATGCCACCGAGGGCGGGGTGCTGGGCGGGCTGTGGGAGATGGCCGCGGCCTCGGGGCTGGCGGTGCAGGCCGACCTGGACCAGGTGCCGGTGCCCGACGACGTGGCCGCCCTGGCCGGGGCCCTGGATTTTGACCCCTGGCAGGCAATCAGCGAGGGCACGCTATTGGCAGCGGTCTCCCCCGAGTCGGTGCCTGTGGTGCTGGCCACCTGGCAGGCGGAGGGCATCCCGGGCTGGGAGATCGGCCGCTTCCTCCCCGGCCCGGCGCGGGTCACCGTCACCCGTCACGGCCGCGCTGCCGACCAGCCGGAGCCCAAGGAAGACCCCTTCTGGCGGCTGTTCTTCGCGGGGCTGGGGTAGGCAAGCAAGCCACTCGCGGCAGTGCCATCGCAGTGGTGCAATGCTGCACCCGATGCGCGGTTACCGGCGGACGCACAGCAGCGCGTCCCTACAGGGGCCTCCCCAGCGCCTCCTCGTACAGTGCCAGCACGTTCTCCAGCGGGGTATCGGGCTGGATGCAGTGCGCCGGGCTCAGGATGTATCCGCCGCCCTTGCCGATGACGGTCTTGCGGTGGCGCACCTCGGCCCGCACCTCTTCGGCGGTGCCGTGGGGCAGGGTCTGCTGCGTGCTTACCAGCCCGCAAAAGGTCAGCCGGTCGCCAAAGTCGCGCTTGATGCGCTCCGGGTTCATCCCCGCGGGCTCGGGCTGCATGGCGTCCAGGATGTCGAGCCCCATCTCGATGAAGATGGGCATGATCTCGTGCGTGTCTCCGCAGGAGTGCAGCATCGCCAGCGCCCCATGCTCGTGTGCCAGGTCTATGAATGGCTTGAGCCGGGGGACGAAGAACTCCCGGAACACCCGCTCCGAGAATAGCCGCCCGTTTTGGGTGCCGCAGTCCTCGCCCAGGCAGAGGATGTCTATCTTCCCGCCGGCCGCCTCCAGCCCCCGCCGGCAGTACTCGTACTCAAAGGCCACTCGCCGGTCGATGATGGCTACTCCCACCTCGTCGCCAGTCATGATGTCAGCCAGCACCTGCTCCATCCCGCGACCCCGGGAGACGCCGTTGACGATGTCGGGGGTGCCCGCCCCGGCAAAGCAGATGGCATAGTCGGCCACCCGGGCGCACTGCTCGCTGAGGTCGGAGAAGTCCCAGGCCGCGGGGTCGGGCCAGTCGTAGGCTTGCACCTGGTCCATGGTCTGCAGGCGGGCCAGCGCCAGGTCGCAGGCCTCGTGGTAGGTGCCGAACTCGTTTTGCACCGCCCGGTACCCCACCCCCCACAGGTCGTAGAAGTCCGCGGGGCCAGTGCGCTTGGGGCCCTGCCAACGCCCGTGCACCCCGCGCAGGTCGATGCCCAGCGCCTCCAGGACGTTGCGGCCGGCGAAGTGCTGCTCCAACTGTCGCCAGATTTCGGGGGTGAAGTATCCCTGCAGGGGCACGCGGTCGGGCTCCCGGTGAGCGCAGGCGGTCTTGACGCGTTCCTTGGGGGTAAGCATGGCGGCGGTATTCTCCCGTAAGTGTTACAGGGATATTGGCCGCCGGGAGCCAGGCTCCTGCGAAAACAGCGGCGGCTGCCGGGGGGGGGAGCCGGCAGCCGTTATGCTGGAGAGAGACTGAGGCGGGGAGGCCCGAGGCCTCCCCGCGCAACCCCTGGCCGGTGCGTCAGCCCGCTCGGTCGACCGCGCAACCGGCCAGAGGCTACCTGCAGGCGGCAAAGCCGCCTTGAACGCGCAAGGAGCAGGCACCGGCAATGCCGGCGGGAGGCGGGGTGGAGGGAAGGGGAGCCGGGCCGTGGGAGGCAGCCCTGGGGCTCCAATCCATTTATTCCATGATTCCAGGGCCGATAGAGGAGTGGCTTGCCCTGAGGGACGGTGCTTTTTTTGGAGCAGCAAGGGAGAAGAGCGCGATTCCTCACGGTGGTCCCTCGCATGCTCGGGACTACCGTTTGGAATGACACACCGGTCCTTAGCCCAGACCCCGAACCCTATCCCCCAGACCCCTCTGCCTTACACCACCTCGAGCATATCCTTGTCCGGCAGCGGGGGGAAGGGGGCGGTGGGGAGGGTCTGATACCAGTAGGCGACGGAGGCGATGTCATCCTGCAGGGGCAGGTAGCGCCCGCCGCTGCGCCAGCCCAGGGCCTGGATGGTGACCCGCAGGTCCTGGCGGAAGCGGATGGGGTCCATGATATGCCAGCGGTAGAGGCCAAAGCGCTGCTGCGAGTCGTACAGCCCATCGGGCCGGATCACCTGGGGCAGGCCCGAGTAGGGCGTGGTGAATTCGCGGTAGCCCCCCTTATCCTTGCCCACGTCGAAGTTGTAGGAGCCGCAGAAGTAGTCCTCGGTGCCCGTGCCGCAGATGGTCGGCCACTCACGGTCGCCATCCAGGTAAAACTTGATCTCCCCCTCGCCCCACCAGCCTGTGTTATTCACGCCCCAGGCAAGGTAGGTGCCCACATACTGCCCCTGCCCCCGCACGCCATCCAGCAGGGTGTAGACCTCCTTGTAGGGCAGGGGGTTGACCCGGCGGAACTGGGCATGAAAGTAGGCCGCCTCCTCGGGCACCGTGGTGAGGGTGTAATCCACCTGGTAGTAGAGGGTCATGGGCTCGGCGGCAATGTTGGTCAGGGTCATGCGGCAACGGCGGCGGAAGGGCATCTCCCAGTAGCAGTTGAAGGCGCTGCCGGGGTTCACGCACACGGCCAGGCTGCTTACCTGGGCATAGCGCCCCCAGCCGCATGCAAAGAAGTCGCCCACCGGGCACTCTACCGAGGGCTGCTCCTGATCGTCCCACCAGATGCGCAGGATAGCAAAGCGCCAGTGGCCGGTGGGAGTCATCCAGATGTGCTGAATGGCGCCCGGGCCCTCGATGTCGGCGATCTCGAAGGTCTGCCCGGGCTCAATGCGCACGCAGGGAGATATCTTCCAGCCCTGGCCCAGGTCGCGGGCGCAGTTGGCCCCCGTGCCCTCGGTGGCCATGCCCGCCTTGCCCTTCTCGCCGGTGAAGTTCTCGGCGCTCAGGCTGCGGGTCTCGGCATTCGAAAGCCGCGCCAGGTTGCCCAGATGCATTCCAAGTCCGTCAAAAGCCATTGCTTTGATCTCCTGCTACCCCCTCTCCCCCGGAGAGAGGGTTGGGGTGAGTCGGGTTGCCCCTGCAGGGCACTCCCGGGTGGGTAGTTCTACCGGGCGAGGGGAAAGCCCTACCCCTGGCTGCGGCCGTGCGAAGCCGAAGAGACAAGACGCTTGGGGGGAGGGAGCAAACCGGAGCGCTGGGCAATTGGCAGGCCCTTGCTATCCTAACCCCTCCCATTCCCCCCCTCCTCATGTGGAGAGGGGGAGAGTAGGAGCGGCAGCCGCCCGCCCCGGGCCGAAGTTGGGCTACCCCTGCGTGGCCCCTGCGGGGGGCAGGGACGGCATCAGGAGAGGATGGGTAGCCCTACAGCCCGACCAGGGCATTGAGCGGCTTCTGGTATTGCTCGACCTGCAGGTTCTCGATCTCGCTGGTCTTCACCGGGCGGCCCGCGACGGCAGACTCATAGACGGCGTAGCACACGGCCTCAGCCTGGAAGCCCTCCATGCCGTCGATCTCCACTTTGCCCTTGCCCCGCACGGCGGCCAGGAACTCCTGCAGTTCGCTGGCAATGGTGTCCGTGACTCCGCCGGGGAACCAGCGCGCCTTCTCCTCTTCGGAGGCCTGGGCCATGTACTCTGCGACCAGGGTCTCGATGCTGGTGGCCTCCTCCTGGCCCCGCAGGCGCAGGCCATTTCGGAAGTCAATCGAGCCCTCGGACCCGTAGACGATGCGCTTGCTCCACTTCTCGCCGGGAGCGGCCATGGTGGAAGTCCACTGCCCGACCACGCCGCCGTCGAACCACAACTGGGCCATCACGCAGTCCTCGACGGTGGCGGCGATAGGCCCCTCCATGGTGTCAGGCTTTTCATAGCGGACCGGGTGGTAGGTATTGCTAATAGCAGCCACCTGGCGCACCGGCCCCACGTGATAGCGGAAGAGGTCGGCAAAGTGCACCCCGCCGTCGAGTACCCAGCCACCGCCGGCGAGTTCCTTGTGGTCGCGCCAGGCCCAATACCAGAGGCGCTCCTCCACGTCGATCCAGTAGATCATGCGGAGATCGCCGATGCGGCCGCTGCGCAGCGCCCAGTGGATGGCCCGGTGGTCGGGGGCCCGGCGGTAGTTTTCGGCCACCTGGAAGACCTTGCCGCTGGCCTGGGCGGCGTCGAGCATCATGCGCCCGGTGCGCATAGTAAAGGCGAGCGGCTTCTCGATGGTGACATGCTTACCCGCCTGCAGGCAGGGGATGGCCACGGAGTGATGGTCCTTGTGGACGATCACGATGTCAACCGCCTCCAACGACTTCTCGGTGGCCAGCATCTTCTCGTAATCGGTGTAGACCGCCGGCCGGCTACCCTGGAACTCGGCCAGGTCGTCGGCGAACTTCCGGGCGCGGGCCTCGTCCACGTCACAGGTGCCCACCACCCGGAAATCCCGCAAGCCGGCCTCCCACAGCCGGTGCAGACCCCGCACGTGCGCTCCGGCCATGCCGCCGCATCCGATCAGGCCGAGGGCCACAGGTTCGCTCACTGCCGCTACCTCCAGGTGAATTGGCAATCACTTCGCTGGGGCGGGGGGATTTCCTATCGGAAGCAGACCCAGGGCGGCGGGTTTCGAGGGGGAGGGGGAGAAAAAGCGGCACTCCGTCCGTGCGCAATCCTGCGGCGCCAGGGGCATGGAGCCAGAGGGGCCGGCGCGACCGCGCCCGCATGATGCGGAATCCCCGGCACTGGTCTCCCGCGTCGAGCACATCCCTGGAGCAGGCGTGACCTTGCCCTACTCCTGCTTCCCTTCCTTGCCTCCCGGCCGGACCAGCACACGGGTGACGATGTTGCCGTCCTCGGCGTCCACTGTCACCCGGTCGCCGGGCTGGAAGGTACCCTCCAGGATGCCCTTGGAGATGGGGTTCTCCACCAGGCGCTGGATGGTGCGCCGCAGCGGGCGGGCGCCATAGGTCTCGTCGAACCCCTGCTCAGCGAGCAGGTCGCGGGCGGCCTCGGTCAGTTCGATGCTGATCTCGCGCTCTGCCAGACGCCGGCCCAGGGCGGCGATCATCAGGTCCACGATGGCTTTGATCTGCTCCCGGGTGAGGGAGTGGAAGACCACCACCTCGTCAATGCGGTTGAGCAACTCGGGGCGGAAGGTCCGGCGCAGGTCCGCGAGCATGCGCTCGCGCATCTGCGCGAACTTACCGCCCTCCTCGCCCTTGCCAAAGCCCAGCGGCCGTGACCACTCGCTACCGATGTTGCTGGTCATCACCACGACCGTATTCTTGAAATCCACCACCCGGCCCATATTATCCGTCAGGCGGCCGTCCTCCAGGATCTGCAGGAGGATATTGAAGACGTCGGGGTGCGCCTTCTCGATCTCGTCAAACAGGATGACCCGGTAGGGCCGGCGGCGCACCGCCTCGGTCAGTTGCCCTCCCTCTTCAAAGCCCACGTAACCCGGGGGGGCGCCGATAAGGCGGGAAACAGAGTGCTTCTCCATGTACTCCGACATGTCGAGCCGGACCATCGCCTCCTCGTCGTCGAAGAGGAATTCGGCCAGGGCCCGCGCCAGTTCGGTTTTGCCTACCCCGGTCGGCCCCAGGAAGATGAAGGAGCCGATAGGGCGCTTGGGGTCTTTGAGCCCGGCGCGGGCACGACGGATGGCCTCGGCAACGGCATTCACGCCGTCCTCCTGCCCCACCACCCGCTCGTGCAGTTTCTCCTCCATATGCAGCAACTTGGCGGCCTCGCCCTCGAACATGCGGGAGACAGGGATGCCCGTCCAGGTGGCCACGATCTGGGCGATGTCCTCCTCGGTGACGGTGGTGCTGCGCTCGTCCGGAACGGCCGCCTGGCGCGCCTGCTCGAGTTGCTCACGCAGGGCCTCGGCGCGCTGCTTGAGTTGCGCAGCCTGCTCGTAATTCTGGTCGAGCGCGGCTGCCTCCCGCTCGTCCTCGAGGCGGCGCAACTCGGCCTCCAGCCGGCTCACCTGGGGCGGGACGTAGGTGGCCTCGATGTGCTTCTTGGAGCCCGCCTCGTCCATGAGGTCGATTGCCTTGTCGGGAAGAAAGCGGTCGGTGATATAGCGCGCCGACAGTTGCGCCGCGGCCTGCAGCGCCTCATCGGTGTACTTCACCTGGTGGTGCTGCTCATAGCGGTCGCGCAGGCCGCGCAGAATCTCGATGGTCTGCTCGACCGTAGGCTCCCCGATGTACACCGGCTGGAAGCGCCGCTCCAGTGCGGGGTCCTTCTCGATATTCTTGCGGTACTCGTCCAGTGTGGTGGCGCCGATGCACTGCATCTCGCCCCGGGCCAGCGCCGGCTTGAGCATGTTGGAGGCGTCTATGGCCCCCTCCGCGGCGCCGGCTCCCACCACGGTGTGCAGTTCATCAATGAAGACGATGATCTGGCCACTGGCGCGCTTGATCTCGTCCATCACCGCCTTCAGCCGCTCCTCGAACTCCCCCCGGAACTTGGACCCGGCTACCATGGCGCCGAGGTCAAGCGCGACCAGGCGCTTGCCGCGAAGGGTCGCCGGGACCTGGTCGGCCACGATCTGCTGCGCCAGCCCCTCGGCGATGGCGGTCTTGCCCACGCCGGGCTCGCCGATGAGGGCGGGATTGTTCTTGGTGCGCCGGGAGAGCACCTGGATGGTACGCTTGATCTCCTCCTCACGCCCGATCACGGGGTCCAACTTGCCCTCGCGGGCCAGTTGGGTGAGGTCACGGCTGAAACGCTCCAGTGCGGCGTAGGTGCTCTCGGCAGATTCATCGGTCACGCTCTGCCCTCCCCGCAGGTTGCGCAGGGCGCGGTCCAGGGCGTCCTGGGTGACCCCCGCCTCGCGCAGGATGGTGGAGGCTCCGCCCGGTCCTTCGAGCAGCGCCAGGAGCAGGTGCTCCACCGCGATCAGGCGGTCATGCAGGCGCTGCGCCTGCGCCCAGGCGCCATCCATGAGGATACGCTGGGCGGCCGGAGTCAGGTACACCTGGGCCTGCGGTCCGCCATGCACCTGCACCTTGGGGGTGCGGGCCAGCGCCTGCTCGGTGCGCCGGCGCACCAGGTCGGGGTCGGCCCCGGCCTCCCGCAGCAGGCGCGGAATCACGTCCGCCTGCTCCAGCAGCGCGAGCAGCAGGTGCTCGGTATCCAACTGCGATTGGGAGTAGCGCTGCATCACCTGTTGCGAGCGCAGCAACACCTCTTTTGCCTTCTCGGTAAACTTGTCCAGGTCCATTTCGCCCTCTATTCCTGCTCGCCCGGGCTTGCCGTGCGGCGGCGCAGGCGCTCGATTTCGGCTTCCATCCGCTGCAGTTGCTCGTCCATCTCGTGGCGCATGCGCGCCATCTTGTCCAGCAGGTCGAGGATAACCTCGACCCCCGCCAGGTTGACCCCCATGTCCTGGGTCAGCCGCTGGATCTGCAGCAGCCGGCGCACGTCGCGCCCGGAGTACAGGCGAATGTTGCGCCTGGAACGGGCCGGGCTCACCAGCCCCAGCCGCTCGTAGAGCCGCAGCGTCTGCGGGTGCATCTCTACCAGTTTGGCCGCTACGCTGATTACGTAGACCGGCTCTTCGTCCTCGTGTGTCATGCGCATTCGCCTTGCCTCCCGTCAACTTTGCGCTAAGCAAAATCGAGTTTGGCGCCCGGCACTGTCTGCAGGGCGGGGCTGCCATGCCCCAGCGGTGCCCTATCTCGCCCGCGGGTTCTCCGGTCGCAGGTCCCGCAGGCGCTCGACCAGCTGCCGCTCCTCAGCCGAGAGGTTACGCGGCACGGTTATCTTCAGTCTCACATACTCGTCGCCAGCCCCGCCGCCCCGCAGGTGGGGCATGCCCATGCGAGCAAGGCGCAGCAGGCGGCCGCTGCTGCTCCCCGGGGGGATGGTCACCGTCACCCGCCCCTGCATGGTGGGAACCTCTACCTGCGCCCCCAGCGCGGCCTCCGGGAAAGTCACCGGCACCTCCACATACAGGTCGTCACCCTTGCGCTCGAACTGCGGGTGCGGCAGCACGTGCACCACCAGGTATAAATCTCCCGCCGGCCCGCCCCCGATGCCGGGGCCACCCTGGCCCGCCATGCGTACCCGGGAGCCCTCAGCCACGCCGGGCGGAATCTTCACCTCCAGCCGGCGCACCCCGCCCTCGGGCGTCTGCATGGCAATCACCCGCTGCGTGCCCCGGTAGGCCTCCTCCAGGGTGACCTCCACCGGGTACTCCACATCCTGGCCGCGGGCCCGGAACATCTCCCCACCCATGCCCCCGCGCTGGCCGAACAGGCTCTCGAAAAGATCGCCCAGTCCCGCGCCGATGTCGAAGCCAGGCGGGGCCTGCTGCCAGCCCCCGCCCCCCGATGCGCCCGGGCCGGCCTCGGCCATGCGCTCCCAACCTGCCCCCAGGTGGCCAAACTTGTCATACTGGGCCCGGCGCTTGGGGTCGCTAAGTACTTCATAGGCCTCGGAGATGTCCTTGAACTTTTCCTCGGCCACCTTGTCCCCGGGGTTCACGTCGGGATGGTACTTGCGCGCCAGCCGGCGGTAGGCTTTCTTGATCTCCTTCTCGTCCGCCTGCCGGCCCACGCCCAGTATCTGGTAATAGTCCTTGGCCGCCCGCATCGTTCCTACCCGGGAGGGGGCGCCAGCCCCCTCCCGCTCCATCCGTTAGTCAACCTGCACCTTGACCTGCTTGGGCTTGGCCTCCTCAGCCTTGGGCAGGGTGATCTCCAGCACGCCGTCCTTGTAGCGGGCCTTCACCCCCGCCTGGTCGATCGGCGTCCCGATGGTAAAGGACCGGGAGAAAGGCCCATAGGGCCGCTCCACCCGCACGTAGTTGCGCCCCTCCGTATCCTTGCGCTCGCCGCGCAGGGTGAGGGTGTCGCCCATCACCTGGATCTCGATGTCATCCTGCTTCACGCCCGCCAGGTCAGCCTCGACCACGATCTCCGCAGGTGTCTCATAGATGTCCACCAGCGGCGCCCAGGCCCGGGCGGGAGATTGCTCCCGCCGGTCCTCCGGCCGCATGGACTCCTCGAACACCCGGTTCACTCGCTCTCGCAGGGAGGCGAGCTCAGCAAATGGATCCCAGCGCAAGACGCCCATGACTCCACCTCCTGTGTGTGTTGACCCCGCGGTTCGGGTTACTGTTCGTCGGTCTTCTTGAACTCGGCGTCGATCACCTCGCCGCCCTCCGGTCCCTGCTGCGACCCGGGCTCAGGGCCGGTCTGGGGGCCCGCGCCTGGCTGTTGCTGCGCCGCCGAGGCATACAGCCGCTCCCAGGAGGCCTGCAATTCCTCGGTAGCCTGCTTCATGCGCCCCTGGTCGCCTGATTCCACGGCCTGCTTGGCCTTGGTGACCGCGGCCTCCACCGTGTTGCGCACGTCAGCCGGCACCTTGTCCCCCAGGTCGCGCAGGGTGCGCTCGGTCTGGTAGATCACGGTGTCGGCCCGGTTCTTCACCTCCGCCTCCTCGCGTCGCTTGCGGTCCTCCTCGGCATGGGCGGAGGCGTCGCGCACCATCTTGTCAATCTCCTCCTTGCTCAACTGGCTGGAGCCGGTGATGGTGATGCTCTGCTGCCGGCCCGTGCCCAGGTCCTTGGCCGAGACGTTCACGATGCCGTTGGCGTCAATGTCAAAGGTGACCTCGATCTGGGGCACCCCCCGCGGCGCGGGCGGAATGCCGGTGAGGTGGAAGCGGCCGAGCGTCCGGTTGTCCCGGGCCATCTCCCGCTCCCCCTGCAGCACGTGAATCTCTACCTCAGACTGCCCGTCGGCGGCAGTGGTGAAGGTCTCGCTGCGACGCGTGGGGATGGTGGTGTTGCGCTCGATCATCTTGGTGGTCACCCCGCCCAGGGTCTCAATACCCAGCGACAGCGGGGTCACGTCGAGCAGCACCACCTCGCGCACCTCACCCGCCAGCACCCCCGCCTGGATGGCGGCGCCCACAGCCACCACCTCGTCGGGGTTGACGCTGCGATTGGGCTCCTTGTTGGTGAGACGCTTGATCAACTCCTGGATCTGGGGCATGCGGGTAGCGCCGCCCACCAGGATCACCTCATCGAGCGCGCTGGCGTCAATCTTCGCATCCGCCAGGGCGCGCTCGAAGGGCGCCCGGCAGCGGTCGGCCAGGTCCGCGGTCAACTCCTCAAACTTGGCCCGGGTGAGGGTGGTATCCAGGTGCTTGGGCCCGCTCTGGTCGGCAGTGATGAAGGGCAGGTTGATGCTCGTCTGCACCACGCTCGACAACTCGATCTTGGCCTTCTCCGCCGCCTCCCGCAGGCGCTGCAACGCCTGCCGGTCGCGGCGCAGGTCAATGCCCTGCTCGCGCTGGAACTCGTCCGCGATGTAGTTGACAATGCGCTCGTCCCAGTCGTCGCCACCCAGGTGGGTGTCCCCGCTGGTAGCCTTCACCTCGAAAACCCCCTCGCCCACTTCCAGCACGCTCACGTCAAAGGTGCCGCCGCCCAGGTCCCAGACCAGGATGGTCTCTTCCTTCTTCTTGTCGAGCCCATAGGCCAGCGAGGCCGCGGTGGGCTCGTTGATGATGCGCTTGACCGTCAGCCCGGCGATCTCACCCGCGTTCTTGGTCGCGGTGCGTTGGGCGTCGTTGAAGTACGCGGGTACGGTGATCACTGCCTCGCTTACCGGCTCGCCCAGATATGCCTCGGCGTCGGTCTTCAGTTTTTGCAGAATCATGGCCGAGATCTCCTCGGGCGTGTACGTGCGCCCCTGGATCTCCACTACGGCCATGCCGTTGGGCCCCTCCACTACCTTGTAGGGGACCATGCTGCGCTCGATCTCCACCTCGGCATAGCGGCGGCCCATGAAGCGCTTGATCGAGGAGACGGTGTTCTCGGAGTTGATCACCGCCTGCCGCTTCGCCGGCTGCCCCACCAGCCGCTCGCCGGTCTTGGTGAAGGCCACCACGGACGGGCAGAGCCGCCCACCCTCTGCGGTAGGGATCACCACGGGCTCCCCGCCCTCCACTACCGCCACCACCGAGTTGGTGGTGCCCAGGTCGATGCCAATCGTCTTCGGCATGCGCATAACCTCCGCTTGATCTCGTGCCTTGCCCGGCCCTGCCCCTGCCGGCTTGGCAGTCGGTGGCCGATGGTTGGCAGTTGCCAGCGCTCATACGATATACCTTGATAGTGGTATTGTCAAGTAGGTTGTAACAAAAACTTCACATGCCGGGAGGGAGGTGGAGTGGTTGGGGGGGAGGGGCGGTCATCCTGAGCGGAAGCGAAGGACTCGCGCCCGCAGGGCGACCTCGCCGGAATCGCCTGTCGGCGCGAGGCGCTTCCGCCCGGGGGCCTCAGCATGACCGGCGGGGGCACGGGCGGCCGGGGCGGGGGTCTCTACTTCGCCTCCAACGCCTGGCGGATCACGTCGGGGACGTTGGTGGTGATGCCGTCCACGCCCAGGGTTGCCAGGCGGCGGGCGGTGGCGGGGTCGTCCACCGTCCACACGTAGAGGCCCATGCCGGCGGCGCGCAGCGCACGCACGAAGCCGGCCTCCACCTCGGCGCTGGCCTGCACATCCAGCCCGTTGGCGTTGATGCCCCGGGCGCGGGGGATGAGGGCGGTAGCCCCGGGTACCGCCGAGCACAGCCAATAGGTGGGGACCTGCGGTAACTTGCGCTTGGCGGCCTGGATGGCCTCCGCGTTGAAGGAAATGATTGCCACCCGCACCTCGGGCGCGCCCCGGAGCGCGCGCACCAGGGCAGGAACGAGCGCGGGCCCGGATTTGATCTCGATGAATAGCCGCTTCCCCCTGGGGACGGCCGCCAGCACCTGCTCCAGGGTGGGGATGCGCTCGCCCGTCCAGCGCGCGCCCTTCCACTTACCCACGTCCAGCGCCTGCAGTTCGGCCAGGGTGCTCTCGGCGATGGTCAGGTCCACGCCCGCGGTGCGGCCGGTGGAGCCGTCGTGCATCACTACTATATGCCCGTCCCTGGTCAGGTGGACGTCCACCTCCACCGCGTCCGCCTGCAGCCGCCAGGCCGCCCTCACTGCGGCCAAAGTGTTCTCTGGCGCCACCGCCGAGGCGCCGCGATGGGCGATGATCTCCGGCATCGCCCCTGCCGCTGTGCCCAGCGCCAGCGCCGCCAACCCCACCAGCATGCCCGCCCACTCGAAGTGAATCACCGCCCACCTCCGAAAGCGCGATGGGGAGGTCTTCCGGGTGGGTGGGCGGGGAACCTGCCACGGCCGGCGGGCGAAGCATCTCGCGCCCGGAGGGCGACCGGGTGCGCGCCCGCTGCGTGCGGTCGGGCCGGCGCCGCCCCGGCGTGGGCAACCCTATCAGGCGGGAAGCGTGCGCTGGGTCTCCTCCGGCTTGCTTGGTCCAAACCGTCTCCCGACGGACGCACTGCGGTGCGTGCCTACCGGGAGAGGGAGAAGCGTACCCCGGGCTCGATGCCGACGCCAGCGGCGCCCGGGGCGGGAACGCTATTCACTTGTGACCGGCTGCTTAGCGGGAGGCCCTGGCCGCCGGAGCGGGAGGGCGCTGCAACTCCCGCTCGACCTGGGCCACCAGGCTTTCGATCAGGTGCCGCAGGCGGCTTGCCGGCAGCCCGGTGCGCTTGGCCAGGTAGTTGGTCACATACTCCAGCCGCTCCGGGCCGGTGGCAAAGCGCCGCTCGGCGTACACCATCGCCTCCCAGGCCAACTGGCGCCAGCGCTCATCCCGGATACGCGCCAATGCCTGGCGCAGGTAGCCGATGCCCAGCGCCGCCAGCACCGGGCTGAGCGCCTCGGCCAACTGCAACGCGGCCCCGGCCAACAGGTCACCAAGATGCATGTTTGCTCCTTTCAGGTCTCGAGTTTCCGGTCTCGGGAGGGACAGTTTCGTGACGGCATCCGGCACCGTCCGTGCAGGCGGTTGCTCTCGGGTAAACTGTCCCTGTCGTCTTCGTGAGCGTGCGTCCTCACCGCGAAGAGTGGAAAAGCACGAAGTTGAGTCGCGCAGGTACTGGCTTTCCCCCGCCCTACCCCCTGCCCACCGGACCTGCTCTCCTTGTGTTCTCAGTGCCCCCTCTCTGTTGGCGGAGAGGGGGCTAGGGGTGAGGTTGGTTCGGGTTTCGGGTCTGTTCACCGGATCAGCCGCAACCCAATGGGATAGACCACCAAGATTGCGCAGGGGCGCCTGCGGCCGGGAGAGGAGAGCGGGCCTGCCGGTTAGGAACGGCCGCGCACGGGTCGCTCGGGATCAGCGGAAGTCGCCGGGGAGGAGGGGGAGGGGTAGCCGCCGGGGGACGGTTAGAGGACGAACACGCGGAAGGCGATGGCGAAGCAGAGGATGCCCAGCGCCAGCGAGGCTACGCGCAGGGCCGTGCTGGTCTTGTGCTCACGGCAGTGGTGCCACACGTCGGGGATCGCGGTGAAGCTCACGAGGGCGCAGCCCGCGATGAGCATGAAAGCGCCGTATAGCATGGCGTTTACCCTCCAAGCCTTGCGCTACCAGTTAAACATTCCACACCCAGGTGGCAAACAAGTCAAGGGCGGGTGCGGTACCAACGCACCAACCCGGGGACGCCGGCCGACACCGCGCCCAGCGAGAAGAAGAGACCTACCGAAAGGGCGACCGTAGCCCACTTGCTATCCCGCCGCGCTTGCTCGCGGGCCTCTCGACGCGCCGTGTCCTCGCGCATCCAGGCGTCTATCTCCTGGGGGGTGGCAGTATCCGGCAGCCTCTTGAGAGGGGCTGCAGCCAGCTCTTGCTGTCTCGAGCGGCGCCTGCTATAGACGCCGACTCCCACGCAGAAGAGACCGGCTACCACCACGGCCAGGAAACTGCCCGGCCCGTGCTTGTACGTGTTCTCTTGGAGGGCATCCCAGCACAGCACCACCAACATGGTGGTGAGGATCATGGCCAAGCCCCAGATCAGCTGGTGCGCATAGTCGCTTGGATTTCCCCCGTCGTTCAACAGCAGACTCCCCTCAGGCCGTGCTGGCGCCACAGGCCAAATGCACGCACCCCAGGCGCGGGCACACAAAATGACCCAATCGGAGGCACGGCCGGCGGTAAACGGTAAAGCGAAGCGGCGGCTCCCCTCTGGGGACAGCCATCCGACTAGCCAAGTTATTGGGCGGAAGCGCTTGACCTCCTTCTTTCACCCTTCCGCCGGGCACTCCTTGCCAGGGGCAATCCCCCCCGTTCCCGGGGCGAGGCAACGGCCCGCCGCAGGCCCGTCGGCGGCCAAGCCAGTCCTCCACCCACCGGGCACAGTGGCACCAGTGGAGCGCCCAAGCCATTCGAAGCGGGGCACAGGTGTCGCACGCGCTTTGTCACCCCCGACGGCCATGTGGCGTGCTTCCGCCCCCTTCCGGAACTGGGATGCACACTCCCCCGGCGGGAAGGTATGCAGTTTGCCGGCCCCCAGTCTGCGAATCCGCTGCAAAGGAGACCGTCTGGTGCGACCGAGCATAGCCACAGCCTGCATTGCCGTCCTCCTGCTGGCCATCTCACCGGCCCTCGCCTTCCATGCCCGCGTCAGCGGGCCGTTCGCCAGCGAACCTCCACCCTTTGGGCGCGTGCTGGAGGCCCGGCCCGGCCAGGCCCCGCTCATGGAACTGAGCCCGGGCCAGTTGCGGCACGCCGAGGCCCTGGGCTACGACGCCATGATCGAGCCCGCTCCCGGTGACAGTCTGCCGCTCGGCCTGGGCAAGGGGGGCAAGCGAACGCCCAGCCTGGGATCCGAGGCGCTAGCCGGCGCCCGCGTGGCAGCCACGCCCAATGACCCCACCCGCCCCATCCGGGTGATGAGCGTATGCTATCCGCCGGCCACCACCCCCGGCTACTCGGTCGGCTTCCCGGTGACGGTGCATTCCTATGCCACCAGCACCCTTTACATCGCCTGCGGCCTGTACGAGGAGACCCCCACCGGCACCCGCCAACTGGCGATGAATACCGGCTACCTGGGCGCGGGCCAGGAGCGCACGTACAACTTCTCGCTCTCCCCGCCCTACAGTGAGGTGGCCACCTGCTACATAATCGGCACCTTCTACAGCCTGTGGGGCACGTGGGTGCAGTCGGATGCCTGGCGCTTCCCGGTGAACACCGCCGCCAGCCCGCCCACGGAGCGGGTGGCCATCCTGGTCAACAGCAGCATCTACAATCCTGCCCAGCCGCTGCTCGATGAGTACTGCCAGCAGGTCGCCGCACGCTTCTCCGCCCAGTGCACCATCCACCGCGTGAGTGCCACCCGCCGGCAGGACGTGCGCCGCCTGCTCCAGGACCTGTACTCGGGCCAGGGCATCACCGGCGCCATCCTGGTGGGCTTGCTCCCCTGGCCGGCCTGGGAGTTCCCCTGGGGGGACAACTGCCCCGCACCCTACTACTACGAGGACCTGGACGGGGTCTGGGGCAACGTGGACGGCGACGCCTACCTGGATCACCACCGTGATGGTCCGCACCCCGGCCCGGAAATCTGGGTGGCCTGGATGCGCCCGCCCCAGAGCGACGAGAGCAGGGTGCTGGACTTCCTGCAACGTTGCCTGGATTACTATCGCGGCGGTGACAGCCACCTGCAACAGGGGCTGGTGCACATCAGCAGCGATTGGGGCTACCAGGCCCGGGTGATGGGCCAGGCGGTCGGCAATATCTTCGGCGGCAGCCCGGTGGTGGTGGGCGGGCCCGACGTGAAGGTCTCGGCCGCCACCTGGCTGGGCGGGCTGGGCGCGGGCTACTCGGTGTGCAACGTCTGGGCCCACTCCAATGCCCTCTACCACCGCTTTGACCTGGGCACTACCCCCCTCACCTCCTACTGGTACGAGGTGGCGGCGGTCGCCCCCGGGCCCCTGCTCACCGTGAACTACGGCTGCCACTGCGCCGACTTTGCCACCTCGCCCGACGGCAACTTCTCCCTGGGCTACGTGCAGTTGAACCCGGGCGGGCTGGCCCAGCTGGGCGTCACCCGCAAGGCAGCCATGGGCAACCAGTCGGTCTTCTTCAACGCGCTGGCCGCCGGCCGTTGTGTGGGCCGAGCCTACATGGACTTCATCCAGTTCCATTACCAGCCGCAGTGGATCTCCTACTGGTTCCCGGGCGAGGACCAGCAGACGTTCATCTGGGACTACGCCCTCAACGGCAACCCGTTCCTGGAGTTTCCGTGAGGGAGTAGCGGCTCGGGGAGGGGACGGTGTGTCATTCCGACCGGAGGCGGCCCGAGCCTGCGAGGGCCGGCGCCGCAAAGGAATCTCGCTCTCCTCCCCCTCGTGCTCACCACGACGAGCACGAAGTGGAGGCAGGGGGAGAAGGGGATCTGGGGTCTGAGATCTGAGATGGGAGCCGACCCCCTGCCCCACCCCCCTGCCCCACCCCCCTGCCCCCCTCCCCGCCAACGGAGAGGGGGAGGCAATACGGCACCCTCGACCCACGCCTGCGCTGCGCTTGGTGCGGGCTAAGTTCCTGAGCCCCTCCGGGGCCCCTCCCTCACAAACCCATCCCTCTTCGTGCTCTCGGTGTTCTTCGTGGTTGAGACACGGTTGGCAGGATTGCGATCGCCTGTGGCGCGAGATGCTTCGCTACCGCTCAGCATGACCCCCATTCCCTCCCCCACAGGCCGTCCCTCTCTGTGAACTCTGTGTCTCTGTGGTTAGCCCATACCTACCGCGCGCTGCGCATCTCCTCGCTCAACTCCCGCACCGCCGCCGCCAGGTCCACCAGGGCCGCGGTGTTATGGGCCAGGTGGTTCTCCACCAGGGTGGTGAAGCGGGCGATCTGCCCCTGCAGCCCCGCCACCACCGTGCGCAGCAGCCACGCGAACAGCCCCATCACCACCACCAGCGTGGCGCCGGCCGCCCCGAATTCACGCATCAGTTCGGGCATCTTCCCCTCCCCCGAAAAAATGGCAACATCCCCGGCGCACACCGTCCCGCCTCCCCGGCAGCCGGGGCCCCCTGCCCGGCAGCGCCGCTTGCCTGTGGTATAATGCCCCCGCAAGGGAGGCCGGGTGCGGGAGAGGCTGAAGGCGGTTGGGACACCGAGGGTAGCCGCGCTCGCACTGTTCGCGATATTCCTCGCCTTGTACCTGGCCCTCGGCGCACGCCTCTTCGTCGCCAGCAGTGCGCTCGATCTGTTCTATGGTGACGGCCCTCGAGTGGTCCATGACATGACCAGCCTAAGCGGCCCTCACTTCCGTCTCCGGCCGCACCCCCTCTTCATCGGGTTGACTGCACCCCTCGGTAGCTTCCTGGCTGGGTTCATCGGTGTCCCCTGGATGGCGGCCGTCATGCTGACTGCTGCCGCAGCTGCATCGTGCGTCGGTCTGCTGTTTGCCCTGCTAGTGTTCAGTCCCATTAATACTTAGTTGTGTAGAATGCCGTTGTGTGGTATCCTGGCGGCAGGAGGACAACAGCTATGCCTCGGCCGCCTGAAGTGGTGTTGAGCCCGGAGGAACGCACCGTGCTGGAGGGCCTGTGCCGCGCCCGC
>Ga0315298_1001884_pt1 | contig 37298 bp, 38 predicted proteins | sample WHS_1_MG_FD_203077 | JGI IMG/M metagenome (GOLD analysis project Ga0315298, IMG submission 203077) | Extremophilic microbial mat communities from Washburn Hot Springs, YNP, Wyoming, USA - WHS_1_MG | ecosystem: Environmental > Aquatic > Thermal springs > Hot (42-90C) | place: USA: Wyoming...
GCAGGCGGGATGTTACAATGAAAAAATCAGTTCGGAAGGGGGATAGTCACCCAACGTCTGAAATTCGCACACTCGTCCTGCAGGGTGCCCGTTATCGGGTCGTTGAGACGGGTGGAAGTCATAACCCTAATGGAGAAATCAATGTCGGTTACAATGCGTCAAATGCTGGAGGCTGGTGTCCATTTCGGGCATCAAACCCGTTACTGGAATCCGAAAATGGCTCCCTACATTTTCGGACATCGCAACAAGATCCATATCGTCAATCTCGAGAAAACCCTGGCAATGTACCAGGAGGCGATGAAGTATGTGCGCCAACTCGCTTCCAACAAGGGAACGATACTGTTCGTCGGCACCAAGCGGCAGGCTCGCGAGATTGTCAAGGAAGAAGCCGCACGCTGCGGCAGCCCCTATGTCGATCATCGCTGGCTTGGCGGGATGCTGACCAACTTCAAGACGGTCAAGCAATCGATCAAGCGTTTGCATGACATGGAAGCCATGATGCAGGACGGGTCCATAGACAAGCTTTCCAAGAAAGAAGCGCTTGAGCTGCATCGTGAATACGAGAAGCTTGAAAGGAGCCTCGGCGGAATCAAGGACATGCCGGGCCTTCCGGATGCGATTTTCGTGATCGATGTCGGGTACCAGAAGGGAACGATCGTGGAAGCTGCCAAGCTGGGCATTCCCGTGGTCGGGGTTGTTGATACCAACCACTCCCCCGATGGCGTCGCCTATGTCATTCCGGGCAATGACGATTCCAGCAGGGCGATACGCCTCTATGCAAGAGGAGTGGCCGATGCGATCCTGGAGGGCAGAAACCAGGTCATCAAGGAACTGGTCAGCGACGAATTTGTCGAAGTGAGCGACCCGACGGAAGCGGGCGAGTAATCCTGAAAAAAGGGGCGACAGCCCCTTTTTTTAAACTTTTAATTTTGGGAGTCTTGGAAATGGCGGAAATTACCGCAGGTATGGTCAAGGAGCTGCGCGAGTTGACCGGTCTTGGCATGATGGAGTGCAAAAAGGCGCTGAGCGAAACGGATGGCGACATGAAGGCCGCCGAAGATCTGCTTCGCATCAAGAGTGGAGCGAAAGCGAGCAAGGCTGCAGGCAGGGTCGCTGCAGAAGGCATGATAGGCGCCTTCATCTCTGCAGACAAGAAATCCGGTGCCCTGGTTGAACTCAACTGCGAAACCGATTTCGTTGCGAAGAACCAGGATTTTGTCGATTTTGCAAAAGCGCTGGCAGAACTGGTGAGCAAAACCGGCATGACCGATGTCGCCGCTTTGTCTGGGTGCGAAATGGATGGCGGCAAGACAGTCGAGGAATTGCGCCAGGCGCTTGTCATGAAGCTCGGCGAAAACATCAGCATCCGCAGAATGGTGCGCTTCCAGACGCAAGGTCAGCTGGCCTATTATCTGCACGGCTCGAAAATCGGCGTGCTGGTCGATTATGCCGGAGCGGACGAGGCGCTGGGCAAGGATATCGCCATGCACATTGCCGCTAGCAAGCCGGTATGTGTTTCCAGAGACGAGGTTCCGGCCGATCTTTTGGCGAAAGAGCGTGAAATTTATACCGCGCAAGCTGCCGAGAGCGGCAAGCCTGCCAATATCGTCGAAAAGATGGTCGATGGCAGAGTGGCCAAATACCTTGCTGAAATCACTTTGCTGGGTCAGCCCTTCGTGAAGGATCCGGATCAGACGATTGAGAAACTGCTCGCAGCCCGAAAAGCGAAAGTCAACGCCTTTCAGATGTTCGTGGTTGGCGAGGGCATCGAAAAGGCATCCACCGATTTTGTCGCCGAGGTTATGGCGCAAGTGGGGCAATCTTGACGAAAAAAACGCCTGCTTACAAGCGCATCCTGCTCAAGCTGAGCGGTGAGGCGCTGATGGGCGACGATAGCTACGGGATCAATCGTCCGACGATCGCGCGTATCGTTTCAGAAATCAAGGAAGTCGTCGAACTCGGCGTGCAGGTCGCTATCGTGATTGGCGGCGGCAACATTTTCCGGGGCGTGGCGCTTGGTGCGGCAGGCATGGATCGCGCGACAGCCGATTACATGGGGATGATGGCCACCGTCATGAATGCGCTTGCTTTGCAGGATACGATGCGCGGTGTCGGACTCGGTTGCCGCGTGCAATCCGCGCTCAATATCGAGCAGGTTGCCGAACCGTATATTCGCGGCAAGGCGATGCGTTACCTTGAAGAGGGCAAGGTTGTGGTGTTTGCCGCCGGAACCGGCAACCCCTTTTTCACGACGGATACGGCCGCCGCGTTGCGCGGCATGGAAATGAACGTCGATATCGTTCTCAAGGCAACCAAGGTTGACGGCGTTTATACCGCTGATCCGGTGGCTCACCCCGAGGCTACGCGATACAACCGCTTGAGCTTTGATGAAGCGATTCAGAAAAACCTGAAAGTCATGGATGCTACTGCATTGGCATTGTGCAGGGATCAGAATATGAATGTGAATGTTTTCAGCATATTCAAACCTTCCGCCTTGAAGCGAGTAGTGTTCGGGGAGGACGAGGGTACTCTGGTATACTGCTGATTTCAGCATATTGGGAAAGCACGAAGATGTTGGGTGAAGTCAAGAAATCTGCCGAGCAAAGAATGATCAAGGCGCTCGATTCCCTGAAAGTCGATTTCTCCAAAGTCAGGACGGGGCGGGCGCATACCGGCATACTCGACCATGTGGTAGTGGATTATTATGGCAATCCTACGCCGATCAGTCAGGTCGCCGGGGTGAGCTTGCTGGATGCGCGTACCATCAGCGTTTCTCCATGGGAGAAAAAAATGCTGGCGCAGGTCGAAAAGGCGATCAGGGATTCCGATTTGGGACTCAATCCTTCCACGGTGGGAGATATTGTGCGCGTGCCCATGCCCATGCTCACGGAAGAGCGCAGGCGCGATCTGATCAAGGTGGTCAGAGGAGAGGCCGAGAACGCGCGTATAGCCATCCGGAATATTCGCAGGGACGCCAATTCCTCCCTCAAGGAACTTGTCAAGGAAAAGGCCATTTCCGAAGATGACGAGCGGCGAGCGCAGGATGAAATCCAGAAGCTGACTGATCGCCATATCGCTGAAGTGGACAAGGCATTGCAGGCCAAAGAAGCCGATCTTCTGGCAGTCTGATGGCACAGTTTCAAAGCTCGACTTGCGAGATTCCCAATGCAAAAGCCATTCCCTCGCATATCGCGATCATCATGGACGGCAACGGCAGATGGGCGAAGCAGCGCATGTTGCCGAGAATTGCCGGGCATCAGCGAGGCGTCAAGAGTGTACGCAACACGGTTCGGCACTGTGTTGAAATCGGCGTCGAGTACCTGACCCTGTTCGCGTTCAGCAGCGAGAATTGGCGCAGGCCAAAAGACGAGGTGTCTTTCCTGATGACGCTTTTTTACAGTGCCCTGGATCGTGAAATCGACCAGATTCACAAGGATAATCTGCGGTTTAGGGTGATCGGGGATCTGGCGCCATTCAATGCCAAACTGACCACGTTGATCAAAGAGGCTGAACTGCGCACTGCAGGCAATACGGGACTGACTTTTACCATAGCTGCCAATTATGGGGGGAGATGGGATATCCTGCAGGCGGCAAAGCGCATGTTGAACGATCATCCGGAACTTGCAGGCGGATTCGATGAGTGCCATATTTCTCCTTATCTTTCGATGAATTACGCTCCGGAACCCGATCTTTTCATAAGAACGGGGGGGGAGCAGCGAATCAGCAACTTTCTTTTGTGGCAGCTTGCCTATACCGAACTCTATTTCACGGATACCCTGTGGCCGGATTTCGATTCGACCGCACTGGATCTTGCCATCGCTTCCTATCAGGCGAGAGAGCGTCGCTTCGGGCGAACCAGCGAACAGTTGCTCGCAACCCCCTGACAATGCTTAAAGCCAGGATACTGACAACAATAGTATTGATTCCGCTTTTCCTGGGCGCCTTGTTTTCACTCTCTGACGAGCTATGGATAGGCGTAACGCTGGCAGTGACGATGATTGCCTGCTGGGAATGGGGCAGGATGGCCGGCTTTTCGAAAATGCTTGTCCAGTTTTATCTCGTCCTGTCCTTCATGCTGTCGTGGTTCGTTCTCTGGCTGATTCATGTCGATTCTGCGCGCATCCTGTTTTTCTACGGGGCTTCGGCCATTTTTTGGTTGGTTGTCGCTCCATCCTGGCTTGCATTCGGCTGGCATACGCGGCACCCGCTCATCATGGCATTGGCAGGGTGGGTTGTGCTGATTCCGACATGGCTTGCCCTGATCGATCTCAGGCTTTATGGGCCATGGCTTTTGCTTGGAGTCATGGCAATAGTCTGGATTGCCGATACCGCTGCCTACTTCGCCGGGAAGCGATTTGGAGAGCACAAGCTTGCCCCCTCGATCAGCCCAGGAAAAACCTGGGAAGGCGTTGCCGGGGCTGCCGCTGGGGTGGGAATTTATGCTTGGTTTCTGGTGTTCTCGGGCAATACGGATGCCCTGGCAATTGATCCGCCTTGGCTGATTTTGTCGATCTGGGCGCTGATGGTTTTCAGCATCATTGGCGACCTTTTCGAATCTTCTGTCAAACGCAATGCAGGCCTCAAGGACAGCGGAAGCATTCTTCCCGGCCATGGCGGAATACTTGACCGCATTGACAGCCTGACGGCGGCACTTCCTTTGGCCGCACTGGGCCTGATGCTCATACAGCAGCTGCCATGACCATGCAAAACATCACCATACTGGGATCCACAGGAAGCATCGGCAAAAGCACGCTCGACGTGGTGGCGCGGCATCCCGAGAAATTCACGGTGTTCGCATTGAGCGCGAATACCCAGCATGAGATCCTGCTCGAGCAGTGCCTGAAATTCAGGCCGAAGTACGCCGTGATGCGGGACGAGTCGGGTGCGCAACGCTTAAAGGAAGGCATTGCTGGGGCGGGGCTGAATACCGAAGTCGAATGCGGGGTTGCTGCGCTCGAAAAAATTGCCTCTCTCCCTGAAGTAGATACCGTGATGGCTGCCATTGTCGGCGCTGCGGGAATGCAGCCGGCGCTTGCAGCAGCAAGAAGCGGAAAAAGAATCCTGCTCGCCAACAAGGAGACCCTTGTCATGGTAGGGCAGCTTTTTATGGATGCGGTCAAGGAAAACGGCGCCGTTCTTTTGCCCATAGACAGCGAGCACAATGCCGTTTTCCAGGTGCTGCCGCGCGAGGGTTCCCTCGGAGGGGGAGGCGTGAAGCGCATTCTGCTTACGGCTTCTGGCGGCCCTTTCAGAAATTTCTCGAGGGAAGCGCTCCAACGTGTTACGCCGGATGAAGCGTGCAGGCACCCGAACTGGGTCATGGGCAGAAAGATTTCCATCGATTCCGCGACCATGATGAACAAGGGGCTGGAGGTAATCGAGGCGCACTGGCTATTCAATGCGGGAGCCGATCAGATCAGGGTGGTCGTGCACCCGGAGAGCATCATCCATTCCATGGTCGAGTACATCGATGGCTCGATACTTGCACAGCTGGGCAATCCCGATATGCGAACGCCGATCGCTTATGCGCTCGGTTTTCCCCAACGAATCGATTCCGGCGTCGAGTCGCTCGATTTGTGCCGGATCGCGACGCTTCATTTCGAAGAGCCTGATTTTTCCCGCTTCCCCTGTCTTGCCCTGGCATTTCAGGCATTGAAAGCCGGCGGAGCGGCTGCGACCATCCTGAATGCTGCGAATGAAGTGGCTGTGCAGTATTTTCTCGAGAAGAAAATACGCTTTACGGCCATTTCTGAAATGATAGAAGAAACGCTCGGCGAATTGGGCGCCTTGCCACTCGATACGCTGGAAGAAGCGATCGAGATCGACAGGATGGCGAGGGACGTCGCCAGTGGCCTGTTTTCGAAAGTCTCATGAATATCCTGCATACCCTGGCTGCATTTGCCATGGCGCTCGGTATCCTCATCGTGATCCATGAATTGGGACACTATCTGGTTGCCAGAGCCTGCGGCGTGAAGGTGCTGCGTTTTTCTGTCGGCTTTGGCAAGCCGCTTTTTTCCAGATGCATCGGGGCGGACCGGACCGAATGGGCGATTGCCGCTTTCCCGATCGGGGGCTACGTCAAGATGCTCGACGAGCGGGAAGGGATGGTTTCGCCAGAAGAGACTCACCGCGCTTTCAACCGTCAGACGGTATACCGTCGCTGTGCGATTGTCCTTGCCGGTCCGGTCTCCAATCTTGTTCTGGCCGTTCTTCTGTACTGGGGGCTTTTCGTGCACGGCATTCCGGGGATGAAACCTGTCCTTGGGACGATCAAGCCGGATTCGGCTGTCGCCCAGGCGGGTTTCAGGGAAGGCGACGAAATCCTGGATGTCGATCATCGGGAAGTTAAAACCTGGGACGATGTGCGCTGGATTTTGATTCAGAAAGCCGTGAAAAAAGCCGCAATTGAAGTTTCGGCACGCGATGCCGAGGGGCATATCGTTCCGCATACACTCGATTTGAGCCATGCGGATATCGACAGCAAGGATCTTCTTTCCGACATGGGTTTCGAGAGAGTGCAGATATCCCTTCCCCCGGTGATCGATGAGGTAACGAAAGATGGGCCTGCCGATCGCGCAGGTGTTGCGGCCGGCGACAGGATTGTTGCGCTTAATGGCCATTCCATCACTACATGGTCGGAGGTGGCTGGATTCATCCGAAAGAATGGATCTGTCCCAGTCAGAATGGAAATTGAGCGCAATGGCTCTCGCTTATCGGTGCAAATCATTCCGGAAATTGCGACAGAAAATGGTCAGCGTATCGGCAGAATCGGTATCGAAGCGAAAATCGACCGGGACGAGATGGATAAATTGTTCACTCAGGTACGCTATCCGCCTCTTGAAGCATTTTTTCGGGCATTCGACAAGACTTGGGAGACATCCGGTTTTACATTGAAAATGCTCGGCGAGATGTTTCTCGGGAAAGTTTCCATGAAGAATATCGGCGGGCCGATCACGATCGCCGACTATGCTGGACAGTCCGCCAGGATGGGCCTTTTTGCCTATTTGAATTTTCTGGCGCTCATCAGCATCAGCCTCGGCATACTCAATTTGTTGCCCGTTCCTGTGTTAGATGGGGGGCATTTGATGTATTATATGGCCGAAATTGTAAGAGGCAGGCCCCTCTCCGACAGGACTATGGAAATCGGCCAGCAACTGGGAATGTTCCTGCTTTTCTCGCTGATGGCCCTGGCTATTTACAATGACCTACACCGTCTGATTACCGGCTGAGTTTGATGAAAATAAAACATTTGGTGGCAATTCTTTCCAGTCTTTATGCAACTTCGAGCTTTGCGATGCAGCCTTTCGTCGTGAAAAATATCAAGGTCGAAGGCATACAGCGCACCGAAGCCGGCACGGTATTCAGCTATTTGCCGGTGAAGGTGGGCGACACCATGAACGATGAGAAATCGGTTGCCGCAATCAAGGCCCTGTATGCCACGGGTTTTTTCAAGGACGTGCGCATCGAGGCCGACAAGGGTGTGCTCATCGTGGTTGTCCAGGAACGCCCCGCGATTGCGTCGATCGATATTGTCGGTGCAAAAGAAATCAAGAAGGACACGCTGAAGACCAGCCTGAAGCAGATCGGACTCGCCGAAGCGCGCATTCTCGACAGATCGCTGCTTGACAAGGCGGTCCAGGAATTGAAGAGGCAATACATCGGGCGCGGCCATTACGCTGTAAAAGTTGTCGCTACGCTCACGCCTCTTGAGCGCAATCGCGTCGATGTCACCTTCAATATTACCGAGGGGGATGTCGCCAAGATTCACAAGATCAGCATCATCGGAAACCATGTTTTCAAGGAAAAGGATCTGGTCAAGCTTTTCTCTCTCTCCACGCCGAACTGGCTTTCATGGTTTACGGACGACGATCAGTATTCGAAAACAAAGCTCTCTGCCGATGAGGAAACCCTGCGTTCTTATTATCAGAATCGCGGCTATCTGGAATTTGCCATCAATTCCACGGATGTTTCGATTACACCGGACAAGAAGGATATCTACATCACCCTCAATATTACGGAAGGGCCAAAATATACCATCAGCGGCGTCAAGTTCGCAGGAGACATGCTGATTCCGGAGCCGGAATTGCGAAAGATGGTTTCCGTCAAGGCCGGTGACATTTTCGATCGGGAGAAAATAACTGACTCCATAAAGCTGATCAGCGACAGACTGTCGGACGAAGGCTATGCTTTTGCGAATGTCAATGCCATACCCGATCTGGACAAGAAAAGCCACACGGCCACCTTCACTTTCTCGATCGACCCGGGACATCGTGTCTATGTCAGGCGAATCAATATCACTGGCAATACACGAACCAAGGACGAGGTGATTCGCCGGGAGTTCAGGCAGATGGAGGGGGGATGGTACATGGGTCAGAATATCAAGGATTCCAAGAACCGAATCGACAGGCTGGGCTATTTTTCCGATTCCAACATAGAAACGCCAGCCGTGGTAGGCACGAACGACCAGGTCGATCTCAACCTCAACGTGACCGAAAGGCCTACGGGCAACATATCGGTCGGCGCGGGTTACGCGAGCGCTGAAGGTCTGATATTGAATGGATCGATTTCGGAAAACAACATTTTCGGGACGGGCAACCAGGCATCGATATCCGTCAATACGAGCATCCTGAACAGAGTCATCGACCTTTCCTATACCAATCCCTATTATACCGATGCAGGCACCAGCCTGGGATACGATTTGTACCGAAGGGATGTCAATCCTTCCGCGCTGATGCTCGGTCAATATCAGACCAACACGACCGGCGCGATGGTACGCTATGGTGTTCCGGTGACCGACATCGACACCATCCATTATGGTTTCGGGTTGGAGGAAACGACCATCAATCTGGTCAATTATGCCGCGCTTTTCCCCTATTACGGTGCATATAATCCTTACCTTAACTTCACCTCTCCGGTATATAGCCAGTTCGTCCAGCAGTTCGGCAACTACAATACCACGGTCAAGGGCACCATAGGCTGGTCGCGGGATACCCGCAACAATGCCTTCTTTCCCACAGAAGGGAATATGATCAGTGCCTATACTGAGATGGGGTTGCCTGGCGGCTCGCTGAAGTATTACAAAGTTACGAGCCAGGACATGTGGTTCCACGATATCTATAAAGATATTACCCTGATGCTCGAGGGACAGTTGGGTGTCGGTGGCGGCTATGGCGGCAAGCCATTGCCGTTTTTCGACAATTTCTTCGCGGGCGGCGTGGGTTCGGTGCGAGGTTACGACATCAGTTCTCTGGGACCCAAGGACTCCTATTATGAGCCGATCGGCGGCAACAAGATGGTGACGGTGAGCAGCGAGGTATATTTTCCCATGCCGGGCATCAAGGACAAGAAGTCGGTTCGCCTTAGCACTTTTGTCGATGGCGGTCAGGTTTACGGAAATAGCCAGATTCCGCTTCAGGGCGGGGGGCTACGTTATGCCGCAGGGGTGGCGCTGACCTGGATTTCTCCGGTCGGTCCGCTCAAGTTCAGCTTTGCCCAGCCGATCAATCCGCAGCCTCTGGATAATATCCAGAGGTTCCAGTTCATGTTGGGCAACATATTCTAATTTGGAATCAGGAGATTAAATTGAAAAGAATCTATGCAGGTTTAGTCGCAATGGTTCTGGCTGCTAGTGCATCCATCAGTTGCGCAGACGAGATCAAGATCGGAATCGTGAATACCGAACGAGTGTTGAGGGAGTCCGCCCCGGCCATTGCTGCACAGAAAAGGATAGAGAAGGAATTCGCTGCAAGAGATCAAAACCTGCAGAAGATGGCTAAGCAAGCGAAGGATCTCCAAGCGCAGTTGGACAAGGAAGGGATGACTATGTCCGATACGGACAGAGCAGCCAAGGAGCGCGATCTTGCCAATCTGAGCCGGGATTTTCAGCGCATGCAGCGCGAATTCAGGGAAGATCTCAACCTGCGGAAAAACGAGGAGCTGGCTACCGTGATCGAGAAAGCCAACAAGGCGATCACCAGTATCGCCCAGTCCGAGAAATACGATCTGATACTGCAGGAGGCAGTGTACAGGAGCCCCAAGATAGATATCACCGACAAGGTGATCAAGGCATTGGCCAACGAGAAGTAATTTATGGGCCAAAGATTCCGGCTATCGGATATCGTCGGACGCTTTGGAGGTGAACTCATCGGCGACGGCGAAATCACGGTCTCCCGGGTAGCGACCCTTGCGAGCGCGGAGCCGACGGACATTTCTTTCCTGTCCAGCGGGAAATACAGGCAGCAGCTGGAGCATTCACGGGCAGGCGCCTTCATTCTGGGAAAGAACGATCACGATGCCACCGAAAAACCGAGAATCGTCTGTGACAATCCCTACGTCTATTTTGCGAGGGTGTCATCCTTCCTGAATCCTGCTCCAAGTGCGGAGCCAGGCATCCATCCGAGCGCAGTGGTCCATGAGGATGCCTTAATTCATCCATCTGCATCGATAGGCCCCTACTGCTGCATAGGCAGCAATGCCCGAATAGGGGAAAATTCAGTGCTCGGTGCGTCCTGCGTCATAGGCGAGAATGTTGCGATCGGCAGCAATGTAAGGCTCTATGCGGGCGTTTCGGTTTATCAGGGTTGTATTATCGGAAACGACTGCATCATTCATTCGGGAGCCGTAATCGGAGCGGATGGGTTCGGCATCGCGATGGATCAAGGCAAATGGCTCAAGATTCCCCAGATAGGGAAGGTGCTGATTGGGAACGATGTCGAAATTGGCGCCAACACGACCATAGACAGGGGGGCGCTCGACGACACGATCATCGAGGAGGGGGTTAAAATAGACAACCAGGTGCAGGTTGCCCATAACGTGGTGATCGGTGCGCATACGGCAATCGCAGGATGCACGGGCATCGCGGGAAGCACGAAAATCGGGCGGTATTGCAAGATAGGAGGAAGCGGAATGATCCTGGGGCACCTGCATATTGTCGACCATGTGGATATTTCGGCGGGAACCATGATCACCAAATCGATCGAAGCGCCTGGCGCCTATACCTCCATTTACCCATTCGCTCCCCACCGCGAATGGCTCAGGAATACCGCGCATTTGCGGCATTTGAATGAATTGGCGGAAAAGGTTCGCCAACTCGGGAAAGACATCGAAGCTCTGGAAAGGAAAAAGTCCTGATGAACATTCATGAAATACTCAAGTATTTGCCGCATCGCTACCCGTTCTTGTTGATCGACAGGGTGCTTTCTGTCGAACCCGGCAAGGAAATCACGGCCCTCAAGAACGTCACGGTCAATGAACCTTTCTTTCCCGGGCATTTCCCCCATCATCCCGTCATGCCAGGCGTTTTGATCGTTGAAGCGCTGGCGCAAGCCGCAGCGATCCTTTCTTTCAAAACCATGGACAGCCTGCCGAGCGACGACTCGGTCTATTATTTCGTCGGCATAGACGGCGTTCGTTTCAAAAAACCGGTCATTCCGGGGGATCAGCTGATACTCAAGGCTTCGATCACGCGTCATGCTCAGGGGTTGTGGAAATATGCGGTGAGGGCGGAAGTGGATGGAGCCCTGGTGACGGAAGGGCAACTGATGTGCACCTTGCGGTCGGTCAAATGATACACCCGACTGCCATCATCGAACCCGGTGCGAAAATTGCGGGCGACGTCGAGATCGGCGCCTATTCGATCATCGGCCCGCATGTCGAAATCGGATCAGGCACGAAGATCGGGGCGCATGTCGTGATCAAGGGCCATACACGCATAGGCAGGAACAACCGCATTTACCAGTTCGTGTCTCTCGGCGAAATTCCGCAGGACAAGAAATATGCTGGCGAACCGACCCGGTTGGAGATCGGGGACAATAACGAAATCAGGGAGTTCTGCACGTTCAATATCGGGACGGCTCAGGATGTCGGTGTCACCCGAATAGGCAATGACAACTGGATCATGGCATATGTTCATTTTGCCCACGACTGCCAGATTGGAAACCATACCATATTCGCCAACAATGCCCAGTTGGCCGGCCATGTCACCGTCGAGGATTTCGCCATTCTGGGCGGATTTACCGTCGTTCACCAATTCTGCAGGATAGGCGCCCATTCCATCACTGCAATGGGCACCATCCTGTTGCAGGACATCCCGCCCTATGTCACAGCTTCCGGTAATCCGGCATCCCCGCATGGCATCAATTCCGAAGGACTGAAGCGGCGCGGGTTTTCTTCTGATGCCATCCTCGAAATCAGGCGGGCTTACAAGACGCTTTACAAATCGGGCTTTAGCCTTCAGGAAGCGAAGGATGCCATCTTGCTCAAGGTCAAAGCTCATGCCGAACTTGGCCCGTTTCTTGAGTTCATAAGCGGTTCGAAACGCGGGATCATCCGCTGAATATGGAGCGGAAGAAAGTGCGGATCGGCATCGTCGCAGGGGAAGCGTCGGGAGATCTTCTGGGCTCGCACCTCGTCAGGGCGCTGAAGGAGAAACTGCCAGAGGTTGAATTTGTCGGCATCGGGGGCCCCAAAATGCAGTCCGCAGGAGTAACTTCCCTGTTCCCGATGGAGAAACTGGCCGTCATGGGTTATGTGGAAGTCTTGAAACGCTATTTCCAGATTACCGCTATCAGGCGCAAGCTGATACGCCATTTCAAATCGAACCCGCCGGACATATTCATCGGAGTGGACGCGCCGGACTTCAATCTCGATCTGGAGCGGGCGCTGAAGAAGTCGGGCATCCCCACCATCCATTATGTGAGTCCTTCGATCTGGGCGTGGCGGGGAGAGCGCATACACAAGATCCGAAAATCCTGCACCAAGGTGCTCGCGCTTTTTCCTTTCGAGAAGGAATTGTATGACAAGGCGGGAATAGACGCAGATTACGTCGGCCACCCGCTTGCCGATATGCTCCCGGAGTCTGCGGACAGGGCGGCAATGAGAAGGAACATGAAGCTGCCACTGGATGCGAAAATATTCGCTTTCCTGCCGGGAAGCAGGCAGAGCGAATTGCAATACATGGCCGATACTTTCATCCAAACGGCGATGCTGGTGCGGGAAAAATGGCCCGATGCAAAATTTCTGGTTCCGCTTGCAAGCCGCGAAACCAGGACTCTTTTCGAAGAAGCGATCTATCGCAACCATGCCGAGGGTATTGCCTTCACGCTTTTTTTCGGACATGCCGTGGATGCGATGACCGCATCCGATATCGTGCTGGTTGCATCCGGCACTGCCACTTTGGAGGCTGCGCTGCTCAAAAGGCCCATGGTGATCACTTACAAGATGGCGCCACTGACCTACAGACTCAAGAAGCGCAAGAAATACCAGCCTTACGTCGGGCTTCCCAACATACTTTCCGGGAAATTCGTCGTGCCTGAACTGCTTCAGGACGATGCGACACCGGAAAATCTGGCGCGTGCCCTGATCAATCTGATGCAGGATGAAGCGGTTGTCCGGAAGCTTGAAGCCATGTTCGCCGAAATGCAGCATAGCTTGAAGCAGAACACCGCTGAAAAGGCGTCATTGGCCATCCTGCCCCTTCTGACATGACTATCGTCTGCGGCGTGGACGAGGCGGGTCGCGGCCCCCTGGCGGGTCCGGTTTACGCTGCGGCGGTAATTCTGGACCCGGCCAGGCCGATCATCGGGCTGAATGATTCGAAGAAGCTGAGCGAGAAGAGGCGCGAGGAGCTTGCATGCTGGATCAGGGAAGATGCGCTTTCCTGGGCCGTGGCGACCGCTTCGGTGGAAGAGATCGATGCGATCAATATTCTCCAGGCAAGCCTGCTGGCAATGAAAAGGGCGATAGAGGGATTATCCGTCCTGCCCCATGAAATTCTGGTCGATGGCATTTATTGCCCCGAAGTGCGGATGCCTTCGAAAGCGATCGTGAATGGGGATGTCCTGATCCCCGAAATATCGGCCGCATCGATCCTCGCCAAAACGTCGCGCGATGCTTTCATGCTAAAATTGCATGGTGATTTTCCCGAATTCGGTTTTGACAGGCACAAGGGCTACCCGACCAAGATGCACCTCGAAGTACTCGGCAGGCTTGGCCCGTCAGCCGTCCACAGGAAGAGTTTTGCCCCGGTCAAGGCTTTCTTGAGATGAACATTCTCTGGTATTACCGCCATGAGCGGCAGGTCGTCGGGCCTGTGCCGCAGCAGGCGGTAGAGCGCTACCTCATTCTCGGCCGCCTGAAGATGGATGACGAAGTCAGGACGGGTGATGCGCCCTGGCTGAAAATCGCGGATTGCCCGGAGTTTGCATCTACCTGCGAATTGCTCCGCGAGGGGGACGAGGCGAAGCTTTCTGCAGCGAGGCGCTTCGCCGACGAGAGGAATCGCCCCAGGCGTGCCGATGGGAAAAGCCCGGTAGAGAACAATCATCGCAGGGAGGAGCGGCGCGGTGAAGAGCCCCCGGAAATCATGGAATTGCGTTCCCAGCGTGCGATTGTTTTCGAGCCGCCGAAACAGAAAAGCTGGATGGGCTATCTTCTGATCGCATGCCTCATAGGACTGGTGCTGCTTGCCATCGTGTTTTACCATCCTGTCAACCCGATCAAGGTCGGTTTTTCCGGAGATTGAACCGGTGCCATGAAGCACATCGCCTCCAAAGACAATGCGCTTTTCAAGATGCTCTCCAGGATCGAAAGTTCCGCGCGTGAAAGAAGAGAACAACGCAAGACCGTCCTGGACGGCATCCATCTCTTGGATGCCTGTATTTCTGCAGGATTCAAGCCCGAGCTTGTCATCGTCAGGGAATCCTCGCTGGATGCTGCAGGAATCACGCCTTTTCTGCAAGATGGCAATGTTGTGTCGGTGAGCGACAGCCTTTTCGACAGGATTTCGCCGGTCAAGAATCCGACCGGAATCCTGGCGCTGATTCCGATTCCGTTTCATGAGCTTCCGGAGCAGTCAGAATTCTGCATTTTCCTGGAAGAAATCCAGGATCCGGGCAACCTGGGCGCCATATTGCGTTCTGCGGCGGCAGCCGGCGCGACGGATGCCTTCCTTTCCAGGGGCTGCGCGGATCCCTGGTCGCCCAAGGTATTGCGGGCAGGAATGGGCGCGCATTTTTCGATCAGGGTTCATGCTGATTCCGACCTTGCCAGCCTCGTGCGCAATTTCCATGGGAATACGATTGCACTGAGCCTAGATGCCGATATTTCGCTTTTCGACCTGGATTTGAAGGGAAGGACCGGGTTCGTGATCGGCAACGAAGGAGCCGGAATTTCCAGCGAAATTCTCGCTCTTGCAGGCGTCCGTGCGAGGATTCCGATGCCGGGGAGGATCGAGTCGCTTAATGCGGCTCAAGCCGCTTCGGTCTGCTTCTTCGAGCGAGTCAGGCAAACGGCATGATCGTTCTGTTCAACAAGCCCTATGGCGTGCTTTCCCAGTTCAGCCGGGAGGCAAATCATGGAACGCTCAAGGACTTCATACCGATTCCCGGAATCTATCCTGCCGGACGCTTGGATGCTGACAGCGAAGGGCTGCTGGTTCTGACCGACGAAGGGGACTTGCAGCACAGACTGAGCCACCCCAGAGGGAAAACCGAGAAAACCTACCTGGCTCAGGTAGAGGGCGAACCTGACGGGGCGGCGATCTCTGCGCTTTCTCGGGGGCTTGACCTGGGTGACTTCATCACCAAGCCCGCGAAAGCCAGAGCCATCGGAGAGCCGGAATGGTTATGGGAGCGCGATCCCCCCATCCGATACCGCAAATCCATTCCCACTTCCTGGCTTGAACTCGTGATTTCGGAAGGGAAGAACAGGCAGGTGAGAAGGATGACCGCCAAGGTCGGGCATCCCACTCTGAGACTGATTCGTTATGCGGTCGGGAACTGGACCCTGGAGGGGCTCTTCCCGGGCCAATATTCAGTCCTCTGATTTGCTGCTTCTGGAATGGCGCTTTCTTTCATTTTCCGTGAGGTAGCGCTTTCTCAGGCGTATCGTTTTCGGCGTGATTTCGACGAGTTCGTCGTCGTCGATGAATTCGATTGCGGATTCCAGCGTCAGCTGGATCGGAGGGGTCAGGGTCACGGCTTCGTCCGTTCCGGAAGCCCTGACGTTGGTGAGTTGCTTGCCCTTGATCGGATTCACCACGAGATCGTTGTCCCGGCTGTGAACGCCGATGATCATGCCCTCGTACAGCCTGTCTCCGGGAACCACGAACATCCTTCCACGATCCTGCAGTTTCCAGAGGGCATATGCCACGGCTTCTCCCTGCTCGGCCGAAATCAGCACACCATTTCTGCGCGAGGCAATCTCGCCCTTCGCGGGCGCGTAGTCGTCGAAAACATGGCTCATCATCCCGGTGCCGCGTGTCAGGGTCATGAATTCGGACTGGAACCCGATGAGGCCCCGCGCAGGAATGCGGTAATCGAGCCGGGTTCTGCCCAGACCGTCGGAGACCATGTCCAGCATTTCGCCGCGACGCGTACCGAGGGCTTCCATGACCGCGCCCTGATTCGCTTCCTCGACATCCACCGTGAGCGCTTCATAAGGTTCGCATTTTACTCCGTCGATTTCCTTCATCACCACGCGCGGGCGGGAAACGGAAAGCTCGTAACCTTCGCGGCGCATGGTTTCAAGGAGAATGGTCAAATGGAGTTCGCCCCGTCCCGAAACCAGGAAGCTGTCGGTATCCGATGTGTCTTCGACCCGCAGGGCGACGTTGGTGAGAAGTTCCTTGTCCAGCCTTTCCCTGACCTGGCGGCTGGTGACGAACTTGCCTTCCTGTCCTGCGAAGGGCGAAGTATTGACCTGAAAAGTCATGGTGAGCGTGGGTTCATCCACTGCGAGGATAGGCAGCGCCTCTGGCTTGGTCACGTCGCTGATGGTGACCCCGATGCCAATCTCTTCGATACCGTTGATGAGCACGATGTCGCCCGCCTGAGCCTCATCGAGCAAGACCCGGTTGAGCCCTGAAAATCCCAGAACCTGATTGATTTTCCCCTTTTTGGCCGGCTTGTCGCCGTTCAGAACAACGACTTCCTGCCCCGGCCTGATTCTGCCGCGTGCGATTTTGCCGACGCCGATCCTGCCGACAAAGCTCGAATAATCGAGCGCGCTGATCTGGAGCTGGAGCGGTTCGTCGGGATTCCCGGAAGGGGCGGGAACATGCTTCAAAATGGTATCGAACAGCGGGCGCATGTCGACGCTTTCGTCGGCGAGGTCAAGCTTGGCGTAACCGTTCAATGCTGAAGCGTAAACGACCGGGAAATCGAGCTGTTCGTCCGTGGCGCCAAGATTCGCGAAAAGATCGAAGGTGTGGTTCACCACCCAGTCCGGTCGTGCGCCTGGGCGGTCGATCTTGTTCACCAGGACGATGGGTTTGAGTCCGAGGGCGAGCGCTTTTTTCGTCACGAAACGAGTCTGCGGCATCGGGCCGTCGACTGCATCGACCAGGAGCACCACGCCGTCGACCATCGACAGAACGCGCTCGACTTCGCCTCCGAAGTCGGCATGTCCGGGGGTGTCGACGATGTTGATGTGGGTACCCATGTAATTGACGGAGGTGTTTTTGGCAAGGATGGTGATTCCACGCTCCTTTTCGAGGTCGTTGCTGTCCATGACCCTTTCGGATACGACCTGATGGGAAGAAAAGGTGCCGGCCTGATGCAGCAGCTTGTCCACCAGGGTGGTCTTGCCGTGGTCGACGTGGGCGATAATGGCGATGTTTCTCAAAGCGCGCGACATAATCAATATACTCTGTGGATAAAAACGCTGGATTATATCATGCCGGACACTATCAAATTATTTATTATCCGGTTATAATTGCCTGGATTTGGTTGTCTTGACTTCCATTTGTTTCATCGTTCCCTGACCTTCCTTTCCAAACGGAAATTGAAAATTGCCGGTTAGCGACGATGTGGTGCGCTGGCGGCTTTTTTCTGCCCTTTCAGGCTTTATCTGCCTGCGCGCGTTTATTTCATCCATTTAGGAAAAAACACGTGTCTTTTGAAAATTTGAATCTGAATTCCCTGATCCTTAAAGCGATTGCCGAGACTGGCTATACGACGGCCACCCCGATCCAGGAAAAAGCCATTCCGGAGCTTGTTGCAGGTCACGACCTGATGGCTTCTGCCCAGACCGGGACAGGAAAAACGGCTGCATTCATGCTGCCCGCCCTGAACAGGCTGGTCGAGCCGGCCAAGGTCGCTGGAAAGGGTCCCCGTATTCTCGTCCTGACTCCAACCAGGGAGCTTGCTCAGCAGGTGAGCGCTGCCGCCGCGAAATACGGCAAGCACCTGCGTAACGCCAAAGTCGTAACGATCCTTGGCGGGATGCCCTACCCGCTCCAGAACAAGTTGCTTTCCCAGCATGTCGATATTCTGGTTGCGACTCCCGGGCGCCTCATCGATCACATCGAGCGCGGCAGGATAGACTTCTCCCGTCTGGAGATGCTCATTCTGGACGAAGCCGACAGAATGCTCGACATGGGATTCATCGACGACGTCGAAAGAATTGCGGATGCGACCCCGAGCGGACGCCAGACTGTCCTCTTTTCGGCGACTTTCGAGGGCGGCATTGCCAAGCTCGGCACCGCCCTCCTGCGATCCCCCAAGCTTATCCAGATCGCTGCGCAGACGGCAAGGCACGAGAACATCGAGCAGCGCCTGCACTATGTGGACGACATGCACCACAAGAACCGCCTTCTGGATCACATGCTGCGCGACATCAATGTCAAGCAGGCGATCGTCTTTACTGCGACGAAACGGGATGCGGACCTGCTTGCGGACGACCTTCTGTCCAAGGGATACGAGGCTGCTGCATTGCACGGCGACATGAGCCAGAGGGAGCGCACCAGGACGCTCACGCGCCTGCGCCAGGGCAGCCTCAAGATCCTGGTTGCGACCGACGTAGCGGCGCGCGGGATCGACGTGGCAGGCATCACCCATGTCATCAATTTCGACTTGCCCAAATTCGCCGAGGATTACGTGCACAGGATAGGGCGAACGGGACGGGCTGGGGCTTCCGGCATCGCCATTTCCTTCGCATCCGGACGCGATGCCATGCATGTAAAGAAAATCGAGCGATTCACCGGCCAGAGCATCGCCCCCCATGTGATCGAGGGGCTTGAGCCGAAATTCAGAAACCGCCCTGTCGTCACCCACAAGAAAGGCTATGCGGGGAGGGGCGGAGAATTCAGGAACGGCGCTCCGCCACGGAGAAGCTCGGGCGACCGGTTCGCACGCGACCGCGGCAACAGGTAGTCGAAAAACGGCCCCAGGGCCGTTTTTTTTCGCCCTATAATAGCGTCCTATGACTCACACCACGGACCATCTCATCAGGCCGGAGCAGGCGGTGACCCTGCACGGACTTTTCCTCGAACGCGCGCGAATCTCGCCGGAAGCCGTGGCTTACCGTTATTTCAATGGCGGCTCCTGGCAGGACATGACCTGGATGGCCGCGAAGAAGGAAGTGGCGCGATGGCAGAAGGCGCTGATTTCAGAAGGATTATCGCCAGGCGATCGGGTCGGCCTCATGCTCAGGAATTGCCCGGAATGGGTGGTATTTGACCAGGCGGCATTGTCTCTGGGGCTTGTCGTCGTGCCGCTCTACACTGTGGACAGGCCGGACAATATCTCCTATATCGCGAACGATGCGGAAATCAGGGTACTGCTTTTCGAAACCGAAATTCAGTGGAATGCCCTGAAAAGCGTGAAGGCGCAGTTGCATAACGTGAAGCGTTTCATCAGCCTTTCCGGAATTCGGGATTCCGGCGAGCAAAGACTGGCTTGTTCCAATGACTGGCTCCCGGAAAACGCTGAGTTGCAGGAAGGGCTCTGCAAGGATCGCGATGCACTGGCCACCATCATCTATACTTCCGGCACCACGGGCTCCCCGAAGGGGGTCATGCTTTCCCACCATAATATCGTCTACAACGCCTATGCGGGGCTGCTCGCCTTTCCCATAGGGCAGGGGGATGTCATGCTTTCCTTTTTGCCGCTTTCGCATTCCTTCGAGCGGACGGTGGGCTATTACATCAGCATCATGGCTGGATCCACCATCGCTTTTTCGCGATCCATCCAGTTTCTCCTGGACGACATGCAGGTGATTCGCCCCACCATTCTGGTATCCGTCCCGAGGATATACGAGCGCATCTACAATTCGGTCCAGGTGGCGCTCGAAAAGGGAGCTGTGCTTTCCCGCTGGCTGTTTCAACTCACCGAGAAAACTGGATGGGGAATTTTCGAGTATCGGCAGGGCAGGGCGGGGTGGCAAGCTTCCTTTCTGCTCTGGCCGGCGCTCAGGCGCCTCGTTGCCGACAAGGTGATGCGGCGCTTCGGGGGCAGGCTACGCCTTTCGATCAGCGGTGGCGCGCCCCTTCCGCCGGAAATATCGAAGCTGTTCGTATCCCTGGGGCTGCCGCTCCTCCAGGGCTACGGGCTCACTGAAACCAGCCCCATCGTCAGCGCCAACAGGATGGACAACAATTTTCCGGCAAGCGCAGGGCTGCCTCTCCACGGAATAGAGGTCAAAATTGGGGAAAGCGATGCGCTGTTTGTCAGGAGCCCCTGCAACATGCTCGGATACTGGAAAAACAGAGAAGCGACGGACGCCATGATCTCCCCGGATGGCTGGCTGAATACCGGGGATACGGCCAGAATATCGGACACCGGGCATATCTACATTACCGGGCGCATCAAGGAGATCATCGTCATGTCCAACGGCGAGAAAGTGCCGCCTGCCGACATGCAGCATGCCATTCTGCGAGACCGCCTGTTCGACCAGGTGATGATATGGGGGGAAGGCAAGCCCGGCCTCGTCGCCCTTGCCGTAATGAACCCGGAAGCCTGGGCGAAACTTGCCGGTGAAATCGGGGTCGATCCGTATGCCCCGCAGTCTTTGAAGGACAGGCGCGCCGAGAAGAAGGTTCTGGAGCGCATCGCATTCCAGGTCAGGGAGTTTCCGGGCTATGCCAGGATTTCGAGGGTTCTGCTGCTGCTCGAGCCCTGGAGCATCGAGAACGGCCTGCTGACTCCGACGCTCAAACTGAAGCGCGGCAAGGTCTTCGACAGATACTCTAAAGAGATTGAAGAATTCTATTCAAGATATTGATAATAAATGTATATTTAAAATAAAAATCCCGCGCTTGATTTATGTCGTGATTTTTATCACAATCTCTCAGTCATCAACGGTCATTTCATGCAGATTCCTCCCTTTTTCTTCCCTAATATGCCATGCGCATCCTGATCAGCAACGACGACGGCTATTTTTCTCCAGGGCTGGCCTGTCTCGCGGAGACGCTATCCAAAATCGCGCAGATTACCGTAGTGGCGCCGGAGCGGGACAGGAGCGGGGCGAGCAATTCGCTCACTCTTGACCGGCCGCTCAACCTCAAGCGCGCTCACAATGGCTTCTATTACGTCAACGGTACGCCAACCGATTGCGTGCATCTCGCTGTCACCGGGATGCTGGACGAATTGCCTGACATGGTGGTTTCCGGGATCAATCACGGCGCCAACATGGGGGACGACACGATCTATTCCGGGACTGTCGCTGCGGCAACCGAGGGATTCCTGCTGGGTATTCCTGCCATTGCGGTATCCCTTGTGAGAACCGAGAGCGGCAATTTTCAGACTGCCGCTCGCATCGTTCTGGAAATGGTGCAGCGTTGCGGTGAAAAGACGATGGGACAGCCCATGCTTCTGAACATCAACGTCCCGGATTTGCCCTATGAGGCATTGAACGGCATCAAGGTGACGCGCCTCGGCAAAAGACACAAGGCGGAGCCTGTGGTGAAAACCAAAAATCCGCGCGGAGAAACGGTTTATTGGGTTGGGGCGGCCGGGGCGGCTCAGGACATTGCGGAAGATACCGATTTCTATGCCGTTTCCCACAACCAGGTTTCAGTTACTCCCTTGCAGATCGATCTGACTCATTTCAACCAAATGGATGCGTTGAGAAAATGGCTGATCTGATCAAAAGACACAATGGCATAGGCATGACCTCCCAGCGAACGCGGGCGCGCATGGTCGAACGCTTGCGCGAACAGGGCATCCGGGATGAGGCTGTGCTGCTTGCGATGAATTCCGTTCCCAGGCATATCTTCATCGACGAAGCCCTTGCAAGCCGCGCCTATGATGATGTTTCGCTTCCCATAGGATTCGGGCAAACCATTTCCAATCCAAAAATCGTCGCACGTATGCTCGAATTGCTCAATCAGCAAGGCGAACTGGGGCATGTTCTGGAAGTGGGAACGGGGTGCGGCTACCAGGCTGCAGTCCTGTCGAGGATTGCGCGGGAAGTCTATTCGGTCGAGCGCATTGCGCCGTTGCTCGCGAAAGCCCGCGTTTCGCTCAAGGAACTGCGCATTCATAACGTCAAGCTCCGTCACGCAGACGGCAATTTGGGTTTCAGGGAAGGCGCACCGTTCGATGGCATCGTCATGGCGGCAGCGGCGACCCAGGTTCCGAAAGCATTGCTGGAACAGCTTGCCGTTGGTGGTAAAATGGTTTTGCCTCTGGGGGGGCAGGAGCAGCAATTGTGCGTCATCGAGCGCGACGAGCGTGGCTATGTCGAGACGATCATGGATGCGGTGAAATTCGTGCCGCTTGTTCCCGGCATAAACTGAGGATCAAAAACGATGAAATGGCTTTGTCTTGTTCTGCTGTTTCTGGCAGGCTGTTCCACGGTGCCCAACAGGGCACCTGTCGTTCACAGATATCCGACTGCTCCACGCTTGTCCCAAGTGCAGGCTGGGAAGGATTGGCGACCGCAAGTCTATATCGTGAAAAAAGGGGATACCCTGTTCGGAATCGCCCTTGAATTCGGCATGGATTACAGGGAAATCGCCAACTGGAACAACATCAACGACCTGAACAAAATCACCGTGGGCCGTGAGCTCAGGCTGACTCCGCCACAGAATGTGGCCGTGACGAAGCCGCTTGCCGGCATGACGATTCCACTGCAGTCTGGCGCGCCCGTTTCGGCGCAGGACATGGCCCCGGCGGCAGATCAGAATATGTTGAAAACCCAGCCTGTTGGGGTCGAATTGCCCTATTCAGACAAGGCGCTGCAGCAACTCCAGCCCACTGCGCCGCAGCCCGTTCAGAGGACTGAAGAACCTGCCGTCCAGCCGGTTGCAACGGCGGGTGCCCTGGATTGGGGATGGCCTACGAACGGCAAGGTCGTGGCAGGGTTCAGCGAAAACGCCAACCTCAAGGGAGTGGATATCGCAGGAAAGATGGGGCAGCCGATACTGGCAAGCGCACCTGGGAAAGTGGTCTATACTGGAAGCGGTTTGCGAGGCTACGGGAAGCTCATCATCATCAAGCACGACAAGACCTATCTCAGCGCCTATGCCCACAACAGCAAGATTCTGGTCAAGGAGGGGCAGATGGTCAAGAAGGGGGAGCAAATCGGGGAAATGGGGGACAGCGACGCGAACCAGGTCATGCTTCATTTCGAAATCAGGCGGTTTGGAAAGCCTGTCGATCCCATGAATTACTTGAAATCCGAACCCTATGATCAAGGTGCTCATCGTTGATGATCATGCCATAGTCAGGCAGGGTCTGAAAAGAATCCTGGCCGAAACGCCCGACATGACCGTGGCCGGGGAGGCCGAGAATGGTGTCGAGGCTCTGAAGAAGACCAGGGAAGGGGAGTGGGATGTCATCCTGCTCGACGTTTCCATGCCTGGGAGAAATGGTGTGGATACCTTGAAACAGATCATGCGCGAAAACAGGGGAGGGAAGGTGCTGATCTTGAGCATGTATCCCGAGGACCAGTACGCAGTCCGCCTTCTCAAAGCCGGCGCTGCCGGCTACATGACGAAGGAAACCGCCCCCGGAGAACTGGTGGAAGCGATACGCAAGGTTGCACAGGGAAGGAAATACATCAGCCCAGCGCTTGCCGAACGGCTGTTGCTCGAACTCGATATCGACGCTGAGAAGCAGCCGCACGAGAGACTGAGCGATCGGGAATATCAGGTTTTCAGAATGCTGGGGTCGGGCAGAACGGCGTCGGAAATTGCTTCTCTGATGTCCCTCAGCGTCAAAACCATCAGCACGCACCGCACCCACATACTGGAAAAGATGAAGCTGAAAAACAACGCGGAATTGACTCTGTACGCGATTCAGAACGGATTGCTGGACTAGAATCCTGATTCATTTCGAGCGCATCAGGCGCTGCCTCTCCCTTTCCCAGTCTTTTTCCTTTTCGGCTTCCCGCTTGTCATATTGCTTTTTGCCTTTCGCCAAGCCGATTTCCAGCTTGATCCTGCCGCTCTTGTAATGCATGTCGAGCGGGACCAGGGTATAGCCTGCGCGCTCGACCTTGCCGATCAGCTTGTTGATTTCTTCGGCATGAAGGAGCAGCTTGCGGGTTCTCAGCGGGTCAGGATGGATATGCGTTGAGGCGGTGGTTAGCGGGCTGATATGGCAACCTATGATATAGATCTCTTCTCCGCGGATCACCACATAGGCCTCTTTCAGATTGGCCCTGCCGGCGCGAATCGATTTGACTTCCCATCCTTCCAGGACGATGCCCGCTTCATATCGTTCCTCGATGAAGTAATCGTGGAAGGCTTTTTTGTTCTGGGCAATGCTCATGAATCGCGGGAAAATGGGATAAAATGCCATTTTACCAGCAATTGACCCATGGCTTTAGTCGAAAAAACGGTACTGGTTCATCATTCCGCCCAGCAGATGTTTTCCCTAGTGGACAACATAGAGGATTATCCTTCCTTCCTGCCGTGGTGCGGTGGCGCTTCGGTTGATCCCAAAGAGGAGGAGGGCTTGGTGCATGCCACTGTCATGATCGATTTTCATCATGTCAGGAAATCCTTCACCACGGAAAACAGACGGCAGGCGCCTCATCTCATCGAAATGAAGCTGGTGGACGGTCCCTTTGAAATACTGGATGGCAGCTGGCGCTTCATCGCTTACGGCGATGAGGCCTGCAAGATCGAATTCAGGCTGCATTATGAGTTTTCGAACAAGCTGCTCGAAACGCTGGTAGGGCCAATTTTCAACCTGATCGCGAACAGCTTCGTCGATGCATTCGCCAAAAGAGCAGAGAAGGTGTACAAATGACAGAAGAAATCGAAGTGGAAGTCGTCTACGCACTGCCAGAAGTGCAGACGCTGCTCAAATTGAAGGTTCCCGGCGGAACCACCGCAATGCAGGCTGTTGAGCGTTCTGGGGTCATGGGGCAATATCCGGAAATCGATCTGGAAAAGAACAAGATCGGCATCTTCGGAAAACTGGTGAAGGGTGACACTGGATTGCGCCAGAACGATAGGGTGGAAATTTACAGGGCGCTCATCGCCGACCCGAAGGAAGTCAGAAGAAAGCGTGCTGAAGAAGGGAAAGCGATGAAAAAAGGCGGGGGCGATCTGCCTACTTGAATGGGTCGCGCTTGCGTCCTTTTTTCAGGTATTCGGCGCGATCCTTTCGCTTTCCCGCATAAAGCAGAATGGCCACCAATGCGACTATTCCCAGAATAATCATCAGATAATACCCTATGTCTTCAATAGAAAAGGGCTTTATCATGACGGTATGCAGGGGTGGGGTGATGTCGTCGAGCTTTGACTCGGCAATTTTCTCCGAAATTGCATCGATTCCATCCGACAATGCCTGGGCCATCAGTCCTTTTCTCAGGAGCGGGTTGACCTTGGCGCTCAGGATGGATTTTGCTTCCGGTTCGGTAAGCGCATCCTGAAGTCCTTCGCCGATCACGAAATGCGCTGTCTTGTCGCCCGCGGAAGCGACGAAAAGTATATGCTTGTCCACTGCGTTTTCTTCTGGATACCAGGCATTTTCGACCCGATCCGCATATTGCTGGACTGACTCTTTGCCAAGCTCAGACACCACCAGGATTTCGACGTTCGCCCCCGTGGAAAATTCCAGGCTTTTCAGCTTTTCATCCAGAGCGTTGACTTGGGTTGCATTAAGAAGCCCGCCCAAGTCGGTGATGCGATTTCCCTCGGGAGGAACGTCAATTTCTGCGGATGCTATGCCCGTACAAAGCAGCATGGCAATACCTAGCAATGGCACGATTAGTTTATTCATATTTAGACGCCCGCCTGAGGTGATCGCATTGGATGCGATTATAACGCTGATGGAGGGAGAGCTGCCATGAAACCATTTTTATCTTTTTCGGTTTTTCAATTATTTCGCATAATGTATATTATGTTAAATAAATGAGACGGCGAGATTGCCGATTCGAAATGCCCTTTTCTTGACAACGACTCTCAGGCGGACTATCAATATCAATGATAATCGATCTATTTAGGAGGATGATATGAGACACGCCCTGGTTCTGGCCCTGCTGGTGCCGCAATTGGTTCTTGCGCAAGGCACCATCACCATCCTGTCCCCCAAGGACGGCGCAACCCTTTCCAGCGGAATGGGGAACAAACTCGAATACAACGTCAAGCTGGGTCCGACAGGCAATCACCTGCATGTCTATGTCGACAACCAGGATCCTATCGTAGACCGCAACGTGAGCGGTTGCCCATGCAGCATCGATCTGCCCGACCTTTCCCCGGGCAAGCATTCCATCGTGGTCAAGGAAGCGACCGCCGGCCATGTTTTGACCGGTTTGCAATCCGGGGTGACGGTGACCGTCAAATAGCCGATTGCAGCAGGTCGCTGCGAGTCAGGGGAAGCGGCAACCCTCCCCTGATCTTTTTCGCTGCCAGGATCTGGTAGACGCCCATGTAGCCGGATTCGAACTGCAGTGCGCAGCCTGCCATGTAGAGGCGCCAGACCCGGTAAACGGCTTCGGACACATGATGCAGCGCATCCTGATGCCTTGCTTCCAGCCTTTTTACCCATTCCCTCAGGGTGAGCGCATAATGCGGTCTCAGCGATTCGACGTCGTGGATTTCGAATAGACTTTTCTCCATTCGCCTCTGGATGTTGCTTACCCAGTCGAGTTCGCCGTCCGGAAAGACGTATTTGGAGATGAAATCGGTTTCGACGCATTTGTTCCAGCCGTCTTCATCGTGCGTGATGCCGTGGTTCAGGAACAGGCCGCCGGGCTTCAACAGGCGATGCACTGTCGAAAAGTAGAGGGGAAGATTCTTCAATCCGACATGCTCGAACATCCCCACGCTCGAGATCTTGTCATAGATTTCCGTTCCATCGAGATCGCGATAATCTTTCAATTCGACGCTGACCTGCCCTTCAAGGCCGTTTTCTCGTATTTTCCTGTTCGCATAATCGAACTGGTTGCGACTCAAGGTGATGCCGTGGGCCCTGACGCCGTAATGCAGGGCGGCCCACTGGATGAGCGAGCCCCAGCCGCATCCGATGTCGAGAAAATTGTCGCCTTCCTTAAGTCTGAGCTTGCGGCAGATCAGATCGAGCTTGTTTTTTTGCGCAGCATCGAGAGATTGCATTTCATCAGTGAAGTAGGCGCAGGAATAGATCATGCCCTCGTCGAGCCAGAGCCTGTAGAAATCGTTCGAAACGTCGTAGTGGAAGCCTATCGCCTCCCGGTTCATTTCCCTGCTGTGTTTCGGCGCGGATTGCGTCCAGTGCCACGACGAACAACCCGCGGATTCATGCGATTCTTCGCGCATCCTGAAGGCGGTGAACAGGAAAGCGATCTTTTCCTCGACGGAAAGACTTACTGATTTGAGATAATCCTTCAGTTCGATCGCCGGGTAGATGCTTCCTTCGATGTCGACGCTTCCGTTGAAATAGGCTTCTGCCAGACGTATCGGGTCGGAATGCAGGATCAGGTCGCGAAAAGGTTTCATCCTCTTGAAAACCAGGGTGCAGTCCGGTGCTTTTTTTCCGAAGCGCATCGTGTCCCCAGTCCACAACCGGATTGCCAGGTCGTTGCCGTAGTCGCGGAAAATGCGTGCCAGAATCCTGGCGACCCCCTCCTGTTCGGGCATGGGCAGATCCAAATCCATATTCAAATCCATCGGCTATCCCTCCTTCTCTCTTTGTATAGCCGCAATCGGCCATAATTCAAGAAGGGCTCAGGGGTCAACCTTTGAAAAGCCAGGCGCGGTGTATCTTCCTGTTCCGGAAATCTTCTGGAACGGTCTGGCTGGAGATTTCACTGTAATCGAAGCCCGAGAGGGATTCCTCGTCCAGTTTGAAGCTTTTGAGGTTGTTGGAGAAAAAAAGCTCGCCTCCCGGGGCCAGCAGTTTCATGCAGCTATGTATCATTTCCCCGTGATCGCGCTGCACGTCGAAAGTGCCGGTCATTTTCTTGGAATTGGAAAAAGTGGGCGGATCGAGCACGATGAGGTCGTACTCGCTTCTGCATTCTTCTAAAAAAACATTAACATCACTTCTTATATTGTTGTTATTAAATATTTCGTTTAGATCGAAGTTCCTTTTTGCCCATTCGAGATAGGTATTCGACAGGTCGACTGTGGTGGTGGAAATCGCGCCGCCTTTTGCTGCGTACACGGTGAAGCTCCCCGTATAGGCGAAAAGATTGAGAAAGCGCCTGCCTCGCGCCCTTTCTCCGACCATTTTCCGCATGTTGCGGTGATCGAGGAAAAGCCCGGTATCGAGATAGGCGTCAAGGTTGACGATGAATCGGTATCCGCTTTCGGAGACGACGAAATCACCTCCTATCCTGCCGGTTTTCTCGTATTGCGAGTCGCCCTTCTGCCCTTCGCGCTTCTTGAGATGGATTGCTTCAATGGGTAATTCCAGCGCCTCTGCAGCAGCTTTCACGGTTTCCTCTGAAAGCTCGCCGGAGAGGGCCTGGAGGTGGATTTTTCCCTGGTAATAGTCGACCACGAACGGAAACTCCGGGATGTCGCGGTCGTAAAGCCTGTAGCAGGATATGCCTCGCCGCCTTCCCCATTTCGCCAGGTGCTTTGCATTCTTGCGCAGCCTGTTTGCGAACATTTCGGTCACGAATCAGCCCTTTTGCGCTTCGAGTTCTTCCCATCTGGAAAGAACGGCAAGTATTTCTGATTCGATCTCGCTGAAGCGCTGTTGAAGCGCCGCAATTTGTTCCGATGGCTGGCTGTAGAGATCGGGGTCGGAAAGTCTGGCTTCGAGCGCCTTCTGCTCGGCTTCCAGTTTTTCTATTTTCCCCGGAATGGACTCCAGTTCCCTGATTTCGTTGAACCCCGGCTTCTTCTGCTTGTTGCCGGGCAATGGGAGCTTGGGACTCTTTTCTCCGGCAGATATGGGCTGCTCCCTGACGGCATGCTTTTGCCGCACCCAGTCTTCATACCCTCCGACATACTCCTGCCATTTTCCCGATCCTTCGGAAGCGATCACCTGGGTCACGACATTGTCCAGGAAAGCCCGATCATGGCTCACCAGAAAAAGGGTGCCGGAATAGTCGAGAAGCAGCGATTCCAGCAATTCCAGGGTTTCGATGTCGAGATCGTTGGTGGGTTCATCCAGAACGAGGACATTGACCGGGCGCGTGAAAAGCCTTGCGAGCAGCAGTCTGTTCCGTTCCCCGCCAGAGAGGCTTTTCACGGGCGAGCGGGCGCGCTCGGGTGAAAAGAGGAAATCGCCCAGATAGCTGATGACATGCTTTTTCTCGCCGTTGATCTCGATAAAATCGCTTCCCTGGCTGATGGTGTCGGCGAGGCTTGCATCCATATCGAGCCTTTCGCGCAACTGGTCGAAGTAGGCGATCTCGAGCTTGGTGCCGAGGCGGATGCTCCCTGAATCGGGTTCGATTTCCCCTAAGATCAGCTTGAGCAGCGTGCTTTTCCCAGCGCCGTTCGGTCCGAGCAGACCGATCTTGTCGCCGCGCATGATTCTGCAGGAAAAATCGTCGATGATCCTGAGATTGCCGAAGGATTTCGCAACATGCTCCAGTTCGGCGACCAGTTTCCCCGATTTTTCGCCTTCTTCGAGATTGAAGCTGATCTTGCCCTGGACTTCCCTGCGCTTCGAACGCTCTATCCGGAGCGCTTCGAGCCGCCTTACTCTGCCTTCGTTTCTTGTTCTTCTGGCCTGGATTCCCTTTCTGATCCAGACTTCTTCCTGAGCCAGGATCTTGTCGAATTTTTGCCCATGAATTGCTTCCACTTCGAGCATCTCGGCTTTCTTCGCCTGGTACTTCGAGAAATTGCCCTCGAAGCTTGCGAGCTTGCCCCGATCCAGTTCGACTATCCGGGTTGAGACATTGTCCAGGAATCGTCGGTCGTGCGTGATGAAGAAAATGCTTCCCGTGAAGGCCGTGATGAATTCTTCAAGCCATTCTATGGATGAGAAATCGAGATGATTGGTGGGTTCGTCGAGGAACAGGATATCCGGCTGGGAAACGAGCGCACGCGCGAGTGCGACCCGCTTCTTCTGCCCTCCGGACAGGGAAGAAAGCCGTGCGTCTTCAGGAAGATCGAGTCGCCTGATCGCAGTTTCGACGCGGGACTGAACAATCCAGCCATCTTCTGCTTCAAGCTTCGTTTGCACTTCGTGGAGTTGTTCCAGCAGGAGCGTGGTGTCCCCTTCCCCGCTCGCCAGCTGATGCGATAGGGCATGGTAATCGATCAGGGTCTGCCTCACTTCCCCAAGCCCCTTGGCAACTTCTTCGAAGACGCTGCTTTCCGAGTCGAATGCTGGCTCCTGGTCGACTACAGCCATTCTGAGCCCGGGGGCATGCCATATCCGCCCGTCATCGAGCTGCATCGATTTCGACAGCACCTTGAACAGGGTGGATTTTCCCGCCCCGTTTCTGCCGATCAGCCCAACTCTTTCCCCGGGTTCGAGAATCAGTTCGGCTGCATCGAGGAGCGCATAGTGCCCGAAGGCGAGAGAAGCCTTTTCCAGCGTGATGAGGGGCATTATCTTGCGGACAGCCTCTTCAGATCGTTCAACACGTCATTGACATGGGCATATATCTGCACCTTGTCGTAAACCTTCACCAAATGTCCTTGGGGATCGATCAGGAAGGTATCGCGCTTGGCGATCTTGAACAGCACGAGATGCATCAGCACTCCATATTTGGCAGCAACTTTCCCCGAAGTGTCGGAAAGCAGCGGGAAAGGGAGATGGTTCTTTGCTGCGAATTTCGCGTGGCTGGCGGCATTGTCCAGACTGATGCCGACGACATTCGCGCCTGCTGCCGTGATTTTGGCGAAATCGTCCCTGAAAGCGCAGGCTTCCTTGGTACAGTAGGGAGTGTCATCCTTGGGATAGAAATAAAGCACCAGCCATTTTCCCCGGTAGTCCGCAAGCTTGTGCATTTTTCCGTTCTGGTCGGGCAGGTCGAACTCGGGGGCAACCTGTCCCGGCTTTGGCATGCCTCCAGTTTTGTCCACTTGATACCAGAAATATGTCGCCATGGCAGCCATCATGGCGACAAAAATAATGAACCACTTCATTCGTTGCTCCAGACTTGAAGGAGGAAATGATACCACGTAAGGCAGCCGGAACGGCTCAGAATTCCCGCGTGAGGCCGAACGAGAATCCGCTGGGCAGAATCTGCAGGGTGAAGGATTTCTGCATAGAATAGGCGTAATAGCCCGAGATCGTGCCCAGGACAAAGCCCCCAGGACATCGCTCTGCCAGTGCGCCTGGACCTTCATGCGCGCGACCATGTCGTATGCGGGAAGCGCTTCGAGAGCGTAGATCCAGGGCGTTTCCTGTCTGTATTCGAGGACGAAGGGCGTGACGAGCGCGCTCGTTGCAGCGACTTCGCCGCTTGGAAAGCGGGTGTTTTTGCGCTTCGCACGGCACCTGACATGACAAGTCCTCCAAACCGGATTTATCAATCGCGCAATTTTGCTGTAAAATTGCACTAATCGGAAAGCCTTCGTAGTTAAATGGATATAACGGGCCCCTCCTAAGGGCCAGTTACAGGTTCGATTCCTGTCGAGGGTACCACCCCCGTTTCAAGATAGTATTCCGTTCGGAAGAGATCAAACTGCATGCCCACGCCATGCTGCTACCGAAATTGCATTGACCATGTGCAACTTCAGAGGGTACAGTGGATTCCTGTAATTCACGCTGGCCCGATCCATGGACAAAGAAGAACTGAGCAAGGAGCAACGTATCCTGCGCCTGATGCGCAAGACCCTGGGCAACGTCGTCAAGGATGTGACGCCACGCGGCGGTCGAGCCAACCCGCTTTCAGACAATACCATCCTGGATATCAGGGATTGTTTTGCCCTGATATCGGAGCGCGAAAGAGAACTGGCCGAAGCGCTCGATTTCGATCGGGAAAGGCCCTATTTCGCAGACGGCGAAGCGCCGAATGCGAAAGTGATCAGCATCGTCAAGCCGCCCAAAAAATAGTCAGGGTGATGAATTAATGGTGAGCAAGTCGTTTTTCCGTTCGTTGTGCGTATGGATCGACGAAGGGTAAACGAGCAGATAGCTCAGAGTGCATGGTGTAACCATCATGGCCCGTCTCAAGCATTACCACGTCTACGTTATCGAACTGTCGAAAGACGTCCTTCTCGAAGGCCGATTCAAGCGCTGTAATCCCGGCTACGTTCCGGGCAGGCCCTGCGTGTATGTCGGCATGACCGGGCTCGACCCCGACCTGCGCTTCGACAAGCACAAGGCAGGCATCCAGTCCAACCGCTACGTCAGGGAATACGGCTTGCGACTATTGCCCGACTTGTACGAGGGGTTCAACCCGATGGCGCATGATGAAGCTTGCGAAAGGGAGGTCGAAATCGGCATCGACCTGCGGGGTGCAGGATTCGGCGTCTGGCAGGGCTGAGCGCATCGCATGCCGCCGGGTTGCCAATCCACGAGGACTGCGGCAAACTTCCAGGGCTGCATCTGGCAGCCGGCGCAATTGGACAAATCAACCAGCAAGCAACTGAATTGGAAAACATAAGCAAGCACACCCCGATGATGCAGCAGTATCTGCGCATCAAGTCGGCGCATTCCGACATGCTGCTGTTCTACCGGATGGGGGACTTCTACGAGCTGTTCTTCGAGGATGCTGAAAAAGCGGCGAAGCTTCTCGACATCACCCTCACCCGCCGCGGCACTTCCAACGGGGAGCCGATCAAGATGGCAGGTGTTCCCTACCATGCTGCGGAACAGTACCTCGCGAGGCTCGTCAGAATGGGCGAATCGGTCGCGATCTGCGAGCAGATCGGCGACCCCGCGACAAGCCGCGGCCCCGTCGAGCGCAAGGTCACCCGCATCATTACCCCGGGAACCCTCACCGACTCGGCCCTCATGGAAGAGAATCGGGACAGTTTGCTGCTCGCTTTCTGTTTTTCCGAAAAAAAACTGGGGCTCGCCTGGCTCAACCTCGCCGCCGGTCGCTTCAGTATTCTCGAAACGGAGCGGTCGAACCTGCAGAGCGAACTCGAAAGACTCAAGCCCTCTGAAATCCTGATCCCGGAAGATGCTGATTTCGACGATCCGCGATTTTGCACGAGGCGTCTGCCAGGCTGGCATTTCGAATTCGATTCCGCATCGAGAAGCCTCTCCAGGCAATTCGATACCCGCGATCTGGCAGGTTTCGGCTGCGAAGGCCACGTCCCTTCTATACAGGCGGCGGGCGCCCTGCTCGATTATGCGAGGCTGACCCAGGGGAGCGATCTCAATCATGTGAAGGAACTGAAGGTCGAGCGCATTGATGCCTTCCTCAACATGGATGCCGCGACGAGACGCAACCTGGAAATCACCGAAACTCTCAGGGGGGAGCCTGCTCCGACACTGCATGCGCTCATGGATGTCTGCGCGACGAACATGGGAAGCCGCCTGTTGCGCCACTGGCTGCATCACCCTCTCAAGAACAGATCGTTGATCGAGCAGCGGCTTGCTGCGGTATCTGCTCTGCAGACGGATTGCAGGTCCGTCCTGAAGCTGCTCAAGGGGTGTGCCGACATGGAGCGCATCACCACCCGCATTGCCCTGAAAAGCGCAAGGCCCAGGGATCTTTCAGGGCTGAGAGACAGCCTTGCGCTCATGCCTTCACTCGCCGCCATGCTGGAACAGCAGGAAGCATTGCGCCTCAGGGAGCTCGCGTCCCTGCTCGACGTGCCGCAGCCCCTGCTGTTTCTGCTGAAGAGCGCGCTCCAGGACGAGCCCTCCGCGGTATTGCGGGAAGGGGGCGTGATCCGGGACGGTTTTGATGCGGAACTCGATGAACTTCGCGCTATCCAGAACAATTGCGGAGAATTCCTGCTCGAACTCGAGACCCGCGAGAAACAGCGAACCGGGATCACGACGCTGAAAGTCGAATACAACAGGGTTCACGGTTTCTACATCGAAGTGTCCATGGCGCAATCGGCCAACGTTCCGGACGATTACAGGCGACGCCAGACGCTCAAGAATGCGGAGCGCTACATCACCCCCGAGCTCAAGGCTTTCGAAGATCGAGCGCTTTCCGCTCAGGACAAGGCCCTGGCGACCGAAAAGCGGCTTTATGAGGAACTGCTGGAAAAGCTGCTCCCCTTCGTTCAAACATTGCAGCATATCGGGAGCGCGGCAGCGGAAACCGATGTCCTCGCCGCATTTTCGGAGCGCGCGCTGGACCTCGGTTTCGTCGAGCCGGTATTCTGCGACCAACCTTCAGTCAGGATAGAAGGCGGGAGGCATCCCGTCGTGGAGAGCCAGATCGACAATTTCATCGAGAATGACGCGTGGCTCGACGCATCCAGAAGAATGCTGCTCATCACGGGGCCGAACATGGGCGGAAAATCGACTTACATGAGGCAAGTCGCGCTGATCGCCCTGCTCGCTCATGCCGGATCCTTCGTGCCTGCAAGAAGCGCGCACCTCGGCGTGCTAGACCGGATTTTCACGCGCATCGGCGCATCCGACGATATTGCCGGAGGGCGTTCCACCTTCATGGTCGAAATGACCGAAGCTGCGAACATTCTCAACAACGCCACGGAATCGAGCCTTGTCCTGATGGACGAGGTCGGGAGGGGGACATCGACTTTCGACGGCTTGGCGCTGGCCTGGTCGATCGCAAGGCATTTGCTGGAAAAAAACCGTTCGCTTTCATTGTTCGCCACACACTATTTCGAACTGACCCAGCTCGAAACGGAATATCCCCAGGCGATCAACGTGCACCTTGCCGCAGTGGAACACCAGCATCACATCGTTTTTCTGCACAGCGTGAATCAGGGGCCTGCAAGCCAGAGCTACGGCCTTCAGGTGGCGGCGCTTGCAGGCATCCCGGGCAGCGTCATCAGGGCTGCAAAAAAATATCTCATGCATCTGGAAGAGCAGGTCGCGGAAAGACAGGGAGACCTCTTCTCGCACCAGGCACCCGAAGCCGAAGCCGAACCCCATCCTGCTTTGCGCCTCCTGGAGGAGACCGATGTCGACGACCTCAGTCCGCGGCAGGCGCTGGATTTGCTTTATGAGATGAAAAAGCTATAGCAGCATTTCCTTGTGGATGCCGTTGCTGGCAAAACGCTTCCTGAGTTGCTGAAGGGCTTCGATCTGGATCTGCCTGATCCTTTCCCTGGTGAGTCCCATGCATTTCGCAAGCTGCTCCAGCGTCATGGTTTCTTCCCCATTGAAGCCGTAGCGCTTCTCGATCACCTCCCTTTGTTTTACACCGAGATCCTCTATCCATTCCACCACGATTTTCTGCATTTCGACCTGCTCCAGCATCTTGTCCGGCGGCAGATTCTGTTCGTCCTGAATCGATTCGCCGATGGATAGCATGGGATCGATGTCGAGCGGCGCATCCAGGGAAACCATCCTTTCGTTCTGACGCAGCGTCCACCTGACGGTTTCGACAGGAATGTTGAGGCGGGCTGCGACATTTTCGGCATTGTTTTCGACGTCCTCGTCGTTTTCCATGTTCCGCATCACCTTCAGGATGGCATTGAGCTCCTTGACGACATGCACCGGCAGCCTGATGGTGCGGGACTGGTTCATGATGGCGCGCTCGATGTTCTGCCTGATCCACCAGGTCGCATAGGTGGAAAAGCGAAACCCCAGCTCGGGATCGAATTTTTCCAGCGCATGGATCAGCCCGAGATTGCCTTCCTCGATCAGGTCGAGCAAGGTGACGCCGCGATTGGCATAGCGCTTGGCGATGTTGACGACGAGCCGCAGATTGTGCTCGATCATCGTCTGCCTGGCGTCGAAATCGCCGCGCTTGACGAGACGCGACAAATGCCTTTCCTGCTCCACGGTCAGGAGCGCCCGCTGCCCGATTTCGTTGAAATAAATCTGCGTGACATCGTATACCATATCGTCCGCGCAGAAGTCCGTCTGTTCCTCATCCATGGGAAGGCTTGCGCCATGAGTGAATTCGTCTTCGAGGTGGGTGTTCATGATGCGCTCTCCTTTTCGTTTTCAGCAATAATCAAAATCTATCTGTACTCATTCAACGATTTTGATTAATTATGATCACGCCGGAGGGGCGAAGTAATGAGCGTTTCGCTTAATCTGGACACGGAAAAATGGAAGAGGCGGCATCGGTGTTTGTCCTATGCGCGCGGGCTTTCGCTCAAGCCCTTCACTCGGTATCATTGCAGGTTTGCACAAGATGATGCTTCGAGGAGCGCCGATGGGACACAATCTTTACAATTCACTCAGACAATTCACCCTGGCGTCATCGGGAAAAACGGGAAGCTATTATGCCCTTTCAGCCCTGGAGCAAGCCGGACTCGGGAAAATCTCCCGCTTGCCCGTATCGATAAGGATCGTGCTCGAATCCGTTTTGCGCAATTACGATGGCAAAAGGATATCCGAGGCCCATGTGAAGCAACTGGCCGGCTGGAAGCCTAACGATGCAAGGACCGAAGAGATCCCTTTCGTCGTCTCGCGCATCGTGCTGCAGGATTTCACCGGCGTGCCGCTCCTTGCCGATCTTGCTGCGATGCGAAATGCTGCACGGCAGCTGGGCAAGGATCCGGGGATCATCGAACCGCTCGTGCCAGTCGACCTGGTCGTGGACCATTCCATCCAGGTAGATCATTACCGCTCCCGGGATGCGCTCGAGCTCAACATGGCCCTGGAATTTTCCCGCAACGGGGAGCGCTACCAGTTCCTCAAATGGGGGATGCAGGCATTCGATACCTTCAAGGTCGTTCCGCCCGGCATAGGGATCGTTCATCAGGTCAACCTGGAATATCTGGCGCGCGGCGTGCTCTCTCAGGAGAATGTCTATTTCCCGGATACGCTGGTCGGAACGGATTCCCATACCACCATGATCAACGGCATCGGCGTCGTGGGCTGGGGCGTGGGCGGAATCGAGGCCGAGGCTGGGATGCTCGGGCAGCCCGTCTATTTTTTGACGCCCGACGTGATCGGGGTGAATCTGACTGGAAAGCTGCGTGCCGGGGTGACCGCGACCGATCTCGTGCTCAACATCACGGAAAAGCTGAGGGGAGCCAAAGTAGTCGGAAAATTCGTCGAATTCTTCGGCGAGGGGGCTGCATCCCTTTCCGTGCCTGATCGCGCGACCATCGCCAACATGGCTCCGGAATACGGCGCCACGATGGGCTTCTTTCCTGTCGACGATGCGAC
>Ga0315298_1001886_pt1 | contig 37291 bp, 30 predicted proteins | sample WHS_1_MG_FD_203077 | JGI IMG/M metagenome (GOLD analysis project Ga0315298, IMG submission 203077) | Extremophilic microbial mat communities from Washburn Hot Springs, YNP, Wyoming, USA - WHS_1_MG | ecosystem: Environmental > Aquatic > Thermal springs > Hot (42-90C) | place: USA: Wyoming...
TGCTGGCATAAACGACCCTTGCCACCTCGTGCCGGACACAGCAGGCAAGCAGGTGCAGAGAGCCTAGAATGTTTGCGGAAGCGTCATACTCGGGGTCGCGGACCGACTCGGTCACGTTGGCATGGGCGGCCTGGTGGAAGACGGCTTGCGGTTTCTCGGTGGCAAAAACCTGGTCCAGGGCCTCGTCGCGAAGGTCGAGCTGATAGAAGACCGCGCCCGGAGGCACGTTTTCTCTTTTCCCGGTGGAGAGGTTGTCCACCACGCAGACCCGGTGTCCTAACTCAAGGAGGCGATCGCAAAGATGCGAGCCGATGAAACCAGCGCCGCCTGTCACGAGCACATGCATATCCGCGTCCTCCCTGGTTAAACGCTGAAGCTAATAACAAGTACGCCCACCCAGTGTAGAGCACGGCGCGGCTAGGTTCACGGTCCTAGCGGATACGCTATACTGACGCGGCCAGAGTCTGGGAGCGCGACCGTCGGGACGTGGCGCAGCCTGGTAGCGCACCTGCTTTGGGAGCAGGGGGTCGGAGGTTCAAATCCTCTCGTCCCGACCACGCCCCGACTGGGCACAGCAAAGCACGAGCGGGTGTAGCTCAGGTGGTAGAGCATCGGCCTTCCAAGCCGTTGGTCGCGGGTTCGAGTCCCGTCGCCCGCTCTATTTCATTCGGGACTTCCCTCCCGACCGAGTCGGCTTCGCGGCTGTGCGCCTGTAGCTCAGCTGGATAGAGCAACGGACTTCTAATCCGTGGGCCGCAGGTTCGAATCCTGCCAGGCGCGCCTTCCCCCTATCCTGGACCTTCGGGCGCCTCCGGGCTGCTTATGGGGGCGGTCATTCCTCAGAACAGACGGCCCGTTGATGCCCGTTAAAGAGGCATGTCGATGGGAGGAGGTCCACCATGAGCGGTCGTCGGGTCGTCTGTTTCGTGCTTCTGCCTGCGCTTCTACTCGTGCTCTTGTTGGCAGTCGCTGCAGGCGGATGCAGCCAGCCTGAGGGGGCGTCGGGTCTGCAAAGCTGGGGAGTGACAACTTCAGGCGCCATAACGACCAGTCTTCCCACTCGCGCCGATGGGTAGGTGGGGCTTGTCCCCAGCGTCCTACGCTCAGGCGGCCTGGGAGAGAGGGGAGCGGCGGCTTCGAGGGTGAGTTTCGGCCCGGGGTGCTTCCCGTGTCTTCCCTTGACCTTGAGGCTACCGTCTACGGCGCTCCGCTCGACGTGCGCTAAAGGTAACCGGCGCCCCGTGACGGTTCGGGGCAGAGCCGTTATACTGCTATGCGCTCAAATTCGCACCTGCCCCGAAGGGCGTGTCCGTCTGGGCAGTGTGTTCCTTGCTTCACGAAGAAGGGCAAGGTGTCGCGGTGAACGTAGCTCAGCCGGTAGAGCACTGGGTTGTGGCCCCAGCGGCCGCGGGTTCGAGTCCCGTCGTTCACCCCTAACACGGAAATGCGGGTGTGGCGGAATGGCAGACGCGCATGACTTAGGATCATGTGTCCTTGTGACGTGGAGGTTCGAGTCCTCTCACCCGCACCTGAGCGGCTGGTTAGCGAACGTGGCAAAGAAAGGATCGAGGTGAAGACTACTCTTAGTGAGCGCGATGGGAACACCGTCAAGCTCGCCGTGGAGGTCTCTAGCGAGGAGCTTAACGAGGCCTTCACCGCGCAGTTAAGAAAACTTTCTCGGGAGATTCGCCTCCCTGGCTTTCGCCCGGGCAAGGCGCCGGCGGGGCTAGTGCGCCAAAGGCTGGGTGACCAGGCCATATTGTTTGACGCGCTCGAGGAGTCTATACCGGAATGGTTCGCTAAGGCTGCTTTGGAGCTTGGTCTTGAGCCGGTTGACAGGCCAGAGATCGAGCTCGGTGATGACGTGCCTGAGCTGGACAAGCCGCTTAGTTTCACGGCCAAGGTGACGGTGATGCCGGAGGTGGTCCTGGGCCAATACAAGGGACTTGAGGTCGCCAAGGATCCTGTGGAGGTGAAGGACGAGGAGGTGGACGAGCAGGTCGAGCGCTTGCGGGATACCTTCTCGGAGCTGAAACCGGTGGAGGGTAGACCGGCCCAGAACGGGGACTACGTCATCGTTGATGTGACAGCCACTATAGACGGCGAGCGGGTCGAGAATCTGGAGGCGGCGGACTTCCTGTTTGAGATAGGCGGTGGGCGAATGCTTCCGGCTATCGAGGAGCAGGTCATAGGGATGAATGCTGGCGAACAGAAGACTTTTTCCGCCGAGCTACCGGCCGAGTTTCCGGAAGAGCTACGGGGCAAGACCGCGGAGTTCACCGTCAGGCTCAAGGACATCAAAGAGAAGGTACTGCCCCCGCTCAGCGATGGGTGGGTGTCCGAGATCAGCGAATTTGCCACCTTGCTTGAGTTGCGGCAAGAGATCCGGGGCCGGCTGAGAGCGGCGCGCGAGCAGGCTGCGGAGCAGCGCTTCCGGGCTCGGGCGATCAAGGAGGCTACGGATCGGGCTACCCTTGAGCTGCCCGAAGTTCTGGTGCAAGAGCAGGCCGAACAGATGCTGGCTGACTTCACTCGGTCGCTTGAGTCGCAGGGGGCGTCTTTGGAGGCCTATGTAGAGGCCACAGGGATTTCCAAGGAACAGATCCTAGAGGACATGAAACAACAGGCGGCGGCTGAGCTCAAGACCGACTTGGTGCTGAAGGCGGTGGCTAAGGCTGAAGAGCTTGAGGCCAGCGAGGAGGAGGTGGCGGCTATGGTGAGCCAGATGGCGGCCATGGCCAAGGTCGATCCCAAAGATTTTGAGACAAGACTGCGGCAGAGTGGCCGCATAGAGGCGGTTAGAGAACAAATTCTAAGAAACAAGGCTGCGGACCTGATCGCGGGTAGCGCTGTGGCGGTATCTTCTCCTTCTGAGCAGACGAAGGAAGAGAGCACCAGCGAAAGCGCGGAGTAGGGCGAGGGCGACGTTCGCACCGAGAGCGCGAAAACCAGGGAGGAAAGGAAGGCGCCATGAGTCCGCTCATACCCATGGTGATCGAGCAGACGAGTAGAGGCGAAAGGGCGTTTGACATCTATTCGCGTCTTCTCAACGAACGCATAATCTTCTTGGGCACCCCTATCACAGACCAGGTGGCCAACCTGGTGGTAGCTCAACTTTTGCATCTTGAGTCTGAGGACCCGGACAAGGACATCTCCTTGTATATCAACAGTCCGGGGGGGAACGTTTACGCGGGTCTTGCTATCTACGACACCATGCAGTTCATCAAGCCGGATGTCTCCACAATCTGCGTGGGCGTGGCCATGTCGATGGCGGCCATATTACTTGCCGGCGGGGCTAAAGGTAAACGCTACGCTCTACCGAATTCGAAAATACTGATCCATCAGCTTTCGGGAGGCTTCGAGGGGCCGGCCACGGATATAGAGATCCACGCACGTGAAGCGCTGAACCTGCGGAGGAGGCTAGACGAAATCTTGGCTCAACGCACTGGTCAGGACTTTGAGAAGGTGCAGCGGGACACGGAACGGGACTACTTCATGACTGCCCAGGAGTCGCTCGAATACGGGATCATAGACAAGATTCTCGAGCATAGGTAGGGGGTCGAGTGGTGCCAAAGCCGCCCGGAGGGTCCGATCAGCTCCTTTGCAGTTTCTGCGGCAAGAGTCAGCGTCAGGTCAAGAAGCTGATCGCTGGACCTGGAGTCTATATCTGTGACGAGTGCATCGATCTCTGCAACGAGATCATCGACGAGGAAATGGCGCCGGCTGCTCCGGTCGAACTGGAGAGACTGCCGAAGCCCAAGGAGATCTACTCTGTTCTTTGCGACTATGTGGTTGGACAGGAGGAGGCTAAGCGCACCCTTTCGGTGGCTGTCTACAACCACTACAAGCGCGTATTCATGGGCTCGCGCGACGACGATGTCGAGCTTCAGAAATCAAACATCCTCCTGCTAGGCCCCACTGGCTGCGGTAAGACCTTACTGGCCCAGACCTTGGCTCGCATTCTCAACGTGCCCTTCGCTATCGCGGACGCGACTACCCTCACCGAGGCGGGCTACGTGGGCGAGGACGTGGAGAACATACTGCTTAAGCTCATCCAAGCGGCTGACTACGACATCAAACGGGCGGAGATGGGCATTATCTACATTGACGAAGTCGATAAGATCGCCCGCAAGGCGGACAATCCGTCGATCACCCGGGATGTGTCTGGCGAAGGCGTGCAACAGGCTTTGCTCAAGATCCTGGAGGGCACGCAAGCAAGTGTGCCGCCTCAGGGGGGGCGGAAGCACCCTCATCAGGAGTTTCTCACCATTGACACCACCAATATCTTGTTCATCTGCGGCGGAGCCTTCTCCGGTCTAGAGAAGATCATTGCCCGGCGTATAGGCAAGAAAGGGGTGGGTTTTGGCGCGGAGATCGAGAGCAAAGCAGAGCGGGATGTGGGCGAGCTATTTGCCCAAGTACTTCCCGAGGACCTGTTGGAATACGGCCTCATTCCCGAGTTTATTGGCAGGTTGCCCGTCATCTGCAATGTACATCAGCTCACTGAGAGGGACTTGGTAGCCATCTTGACCGAGCCGAAGAACGCTCTTTCTAAGCAGTATCGCAAGTTCTTCGCCTATGACGGGGTGGAGCTGGTCTTTGCCAAAGATGCGCTTGAGGCTATTGCTCGGGAGGCGATCAAGCTGGAGACCGGCGCACGCGGACTACGCTCTATTATTGAGTCTGCACTTATGAACGTGATGTTTGAGCTGCCTAGCCGGCGCGATGTGACCAAGTGCGTGGTCACGCGCGAGGTGATAGAAAAGAAAATTGAGCCTACCCTGGTGACACGCTCAGCTCAAGAAGACTTAGAGCTGGACGAAGAATCAGCGTAGGCTGGACGGGTTGGTATGGTGGAAACGCGGCGGGCGGTCCCGCTTCTGGCTACGCGTGACCTGGTTCTTTTTCCGGGAATGATTGCGCCCCTTTTTGTGGAGCGCGAGAAGGGAATCCGGGCTCTAGAGCAAACCCAGCAGTCAGACGGTCTCCTGGTGCTGGCTGCCCAGCGGCTACCCTCGACCGACGACCCCGAGCCGAGCGACATCTACTCGGTGGGTACTCTGGCGAAGGTGGTACAGTCCTCGCGTCTGGCCGACGGCACCATGAAGGCGCTCATTGAAGGGCGCCAGCGAGTGGTGATCGAAGGCTATGAGACGGTGTCACCGCTGTTCGTGGTCCGGTATGCGCCGGTGGAAAGTAAGCCGGTGGAGAAAAAGGCTCGCCTGCGGGCCCTCATGGATTCGGTGGCCCGGGAGTTTGCCAGCTACGTCGGTCAGACGCCCCAACTTCCTGAGGAGGCGGAGACTGCGCTTGAACGGGTGACGAGCCCGGAAGATATGGTGAACGTGGTCGCCGCCAACCTCCTAATAGCCCCCGATCGTAAGCAGGAGCTGCTAGAGGGCGACGACCCCGAGGCCAGGTTGCTGCTTCTGCTTGAGACACTTATCCAGGAGAACGAGTTCATCGCGCTTGAGAATGAGATCTCGGAGCGCGTGCACGATAGCTTTGAGCGCCAGCAACGGAAGGTCTTCCTCCACGAACGTCTCCGGGTTCTTCAGGAGGAGCTGGGCGAAGAGGGGGAAGGCGAGACCGAGCGCGGCGCTTATCTCAAACTCCTCCAAGAGAAAAAGCTCCCCGAAGCGGCTGCGGCTGCTCTGACCAAGGAGATAAACCGGCTGAACGACCTGCCGCCTCTTTCGGCTGAGGTGGCGGTGGCCAAGACCTACCTAGACACGGCGCTCGGACTTCCTTGGGGGGCCCGTTCAGCCTCCTCAGTCCCTGATGTGGCCGCGGTGGCCCGCGTGCTTGACGAGACCCATTACGGCCTTGAGAACGTCAAAGATCGCATCATCGAGTACCTGGCGGTGGCCTCTTTGCGGGGAGGAACGCCTCCCAACACCATCTTGTGTCTGGTGGGCCCGCCAGGGGTGGGTAAGACCTCAGTGGCCATGGCGACAGCCAAGGGCCTGCAGCGGCCCCTACAACGTATCAGCCTAGGCGGGGTCCGTGACGAGGGCGAAATCCGAGGGCACCGGCGCACGTATGTCGGAGCCATGCCCGGACGGATCATCGATGCCTTGAAGCGGGCCGGGGTGGATGACCCGGTGGTGGTCCTGGACGAGATCGACAAGATCGAGTCTGACTGGCGTGGCGATCCGGCGGCGGCTCTTATGGAGGTGTTGGATCCTGTTCAGAACCGGAGCTTCCGCGACAATTACTTGGAACTGGAGTATGACCTTTCGCACGTGTTCTTTATTGCTACAGCGAACTACGAGGAAGACATTCCCGAGACTCTGCACGATCGCCTGGAGATCATCAGGCTTCCCGGCTACACCGACCGCGAGAAACTAGAGATCGCCCAGAGGCATCTGGTGCCGAAGATCGCCGAGGAGTGCGGACTAGCTGAGCTCGGTAATGTCTTCACCCTTCCCGCGCTACGCGCCATGATCCGTGACTACACGAGGGAGGCCGGGGTGCGGGAGCTGGCGCGGCTCATCGGGAAGGTGTATAGGCGGCTTGCGCGTATGAAGGTGGAAGGGAAGAGGATTCCGCGGCGTATCGGGTCGCGCGGGCTGGCTCGGTTTCTGGGTCCTGCGCCCTTCCTTGCTCCCAGACTGCACACTGAGCCCCAGATCGGGGTCAGCCTAGGGCTGGCCTATACCGGAGCCGGCGGGGACGTGCTGCGAGTGGAGTGCGTGGTCACTCCTGGTAAGGGTGATTTCCACCTTACTGGTCAACTCGGTGAGGTTATGCAGGAAAGTGTCACTGCCGCCTGGGGTTATCTTAAGACCTCGCTCGTGCGCGACCCGGTCCTATCCGCTTTGTGGGCAAACTCGCCCGGGCGGGAGTATCTTCTTGAGAACTATCAACCGCCAGAAAACAATGAGGAAAGCGGTGCCTGGCGCGCGGGCCCGGAGGGCCGGGTGTCAGGCGGGCGCGTGGTCAACTCTGGGGTGGGTGAATGGGGCTTCCGCCCGGATGACCGGAGGGGGGAGCCTTTTCGGCCCGCCGAAGGGCCAGGGGAGCCTGAGCCGCCCCAGCCCTCCGACTACGAGCTTTTGTCCGCACTTGAGGTGCGCATGCACTTCCCGGAAGGCGGGGTACCCAAGGAGGGGCCGTCAGCGGGGATCGCGGTGGCTACAGCGCTTTTGTCAGCTCTGCTGCAAATCCCTGTGCGGCCCAAAGTCGCCTTGTCCGGCGAGATAACTTTGACCGGGCAGGTGCTCCCGGTGGGTGGCCTTAAGGAGAAGCTGCTTGCTGCGCTAAGAGAGGGTGTGCAGACGGTGATCTTGCCTACCACGGTTAAGCCGGAGGTAGGGGAGCTTCCTGATGAGCTCAAGCGGGGCCTGGAGATCGTTTACGTTGACCGGTTTGTTGAGGTGCTTCCTCTAGCCCTGGTGGGACTGGAGGAGGGAAAGGAAGAAGGCCAAAAGTGAGGCAAGTGCAGATGGAGGGGCGCTACGCGCCCAGGGAGATCGAAGAGCGGCTAATGAGGCGCTGGCTGGAGCGCTCCGCCTTTCAGGCTCTTCCTGACGACCCCCGGCCTGCCTACGTCATTGCTATTCCCCCACCAAACATCACTGGGTCGCTTCACATGGGCCATGCCCTCAACAACACTATTCAAGACATCCTTATCCGCCATCACCATTTGCGCGGCTATAACACGCTGTGGATAGTGGGCACGGACCATGCAGGCATTGCCACTCAGAACAAGGTGGAAAACCAGCTTGCTGCCGAGGGCCTGCGCAAGGAGGACCTTGGCCGGGAGGCGTTTGAGCAGCGGGTGTGGGAGTGGCGACGTCAGTACGGCTCGACCATCATCCACCAGCTGAAGAAGCTGGGCTGCGCCTGCGACTACGACAACGAGCGCTTCACCATGGACGAGTCGTACCGCAAGGCCGTGGTTAAGGTATTTGTCGCGCTTTATGAGAGGGGCGATATCTACCGGGACCTATACCTGGTCAACTGGTGTGTGCGGTGCGGGTCGGCTATCTCTGACTTGGAGGTGGAGCACGAGGAGCGGGCGGCCAAACTGTACTACGTGAACTACCCTGTCAAAGATTCAAGCGAGGTTCTGACCGTAGCCACCACCCGGCCCGAGACCATATTGGGCGACACTGCGGTGGCGGTAAATCCTAAGGATCCGCGGTACCGGCGGTTTGTGGGGCGCACCGCCTTGGTGCCCCTGGTGGGTCGTGAGGTGCCGATCATCGCCGACGAGCATGTTGATATTGGTTTTGGCACAGGCGCGCTTAAGATCACTCCTGGGCACGACCCCGACGACTGGGAGATAGGCCTGCGGCACGGTCTGCCAAGCATCTCCGTTATTGGTTTTGATGGGCGCATGACCTCAGAGGCAGGGGAGTTCGCCGGACTTGACACAAGCGAGGCCCGGCAGGCTGTTGTTGCTCGGCTGCAGCAAGAGGGTCTCTTTGTCCGGGCAGAAGATTATCAACACGCTGTGGGCACCTGCTACCGCTGCGGCACTACCATTGAGCCGCTCCTTTCCCGGCAGTGGTTTGTGGACATGAAGCGTCTGGCCCAGCCGGCGATCAAGGCGGTTGAGGAAGGGCGGGTTCGCTTTGTTCCCGAGCGGTGGGCGGACGTCTATTTGGAGTGGATGCGTGGGATTAGGCCGTGGTGCGTGAGTCGTCAGCTTTGGTGGGGCCACCGTATTCCCGCCTATTTTTGCCAGCAGTGCGATCACCTCACGGTGGCTGAGGAGGCGCCGGCCAGCTGTCCGCGCTGCGGTGGGCCAGTCCGCCAGGAGGACGACGTGCTCGACACCTGGTTTAGCTCGGCTTTGTGGCCCTTTGCTACCCTGGGTTGGCCAGAAGAGACGCCACGACTCAAGGCTTTCTATCCCACCACGGTGCTTTCTACCGCCCGCGACATCATCTACCTGTGGGTGGCGCGCATGATCATGATGGGTCTGGAGTTCATGGGGGAAGTTCCCTTCCGGGACGTGATCATTCATCCCACCGTCTTAGCTGCAGACGGACGCAGGATGAGCAAGAGTCTGGGTACGGGGGTGGATCCTCTAGAGTTGATTGAGACCTACGGGGCTGATGCCACTCGCTTTGGACTCATCTACATGAGCTCAGTGCAGGACATTCGCTTCAGTAGCGAGCGGATTGAGATGGGTCGCAATTTCGTGAACAAGGTCTGGAATGCCTCTCGCCTTGTTCTGCAAGGAGCCCAGCCTCAGGCTGAGCCCCAGGTCCACCTGTCCACGGTGGCCGACCGCTGGATCTTCAGCCGCTTGGAGACTGTGAGAAGCGAGGTGGAGTCGCTGCTAGAGGCCTACGAGTTTCACGAGGTCGCTCGCCTGCTTTACCGTTTCCTCTGGAACGAGCTATGCGACTGGTATCTGGAAGTGGCAAAGATCCGTCTCTACGGAGAAGACGAGGACGCGCGTCTCGAAGTGAGCGGAAACCTTTTCACCATCCTGGAGCAGGTCATGATGTTGCTTCATCCGCTCATGCCCTTTGTCACGGAGGAGATATACAGCTATCTCCCTCAGGTGAGGGCCGGACGTCGGCCAGCGAGCCTTTTTGATGCGAGGTATCCGGAGGCTCGTCCTGAGTGGCTGGATCCCGAGGCCGAGGCGGTCATGGAGACTTTCATGGCAGTGGTGGGCGGCCTGCGTTCCACGCGAGAAGAATTGGGGCTCGACCGGGACCTGGTCGGCAAAGTTCGTTTGCAGGCGTCGGGTGCTGTTGCGAGCGCATTTCTCGAGTTAAAACAGGAATTCCGTCAGCTGGCCGGGTGTGAGCTGGCCGAGGTCGGGGCACTGGTGTCCTCAAGCGACGGTCGGGTGGCTTCGGTTCTAGCTCCAGGGGCGAAGGCCCTGCTTGAGCTAGAGGGTCTTGTCGACTTGGAGCGGGAGCGAGAGCGGCTCCAGAACAAAGCGCGCAAAGCTCAGGCAGAGGCTGAGCGGGCCAGGGCCAAACTAAGTAACGCCGGTTTCTTGGCTAAGGCTCCCGAGGTGGTTGTGGCTGAAGAGCGCAAAAGATTAAGCCAGGCAGAGGCGGTTCTCGAGGAGGTGCGTAAGCAGTATCGGGAGCGGCTGGGAGAGGAGTTGTTGCTGCCTGGCAAGGAGGGAGCTTGACTCGCCCGACTTGCAATCCGGAGGAGGTCTGGGAGTATGTGGCCGGCCTGGAGCGGCTGGGCACACGTTTGGGATTAGAGCGTGTGACCCGGCTCGTGGATGCTCTTGGCTCTCCCCACCTGGCCTACCAGACCATTCACGTGGTCGGGACCAACGGCAAAAGTTCAACCACGCGCTTTATCTCCGCTCTCCTTGAGCGTCACGGTCTAAGAGTGGGGGCATATGTTTCTCCTCACCTTATCAGTCTGGCGGAGCGCCAGATGGTGAATTCAAGGCCCGCAAGCGAGGAAGAGTTCTGTGACGTTGTGGCCCGGATCCGGCCGGTGGCTGAGGAACTGGAAAGAGATTTTGCCCCAGGGGAGCGGCTTACTCAGTTTGAGGTCCTTACTGCCGCTGCTTTTCTCTACTTCAAGGAAAAAGGCTGCGACGTGGCCGTGATCGAAGCCGGACTGGGAGGACGGCTGGACGCCACCGCCGTGATTTCCTCCCAGGTGCAGGTGGTGACCACCATTGGTCTTGAACACACCGAGTTACTGGGCGACACCACTTCGGCCATCTTGCGAGAGAAGGCGGCCGTGATCCCGCAAGGGGGAAAAGTGGTGGCTGGATTGTTAGAGGCTGAGCTCAAGTCTGAACTCAAAGGGATCTGTGCCAGTCGCCAAGCTGAATGCTGGTTCCTGGGGGACGAGTTCGTGGTACTTGCCGATCCTATTGGCGGGAGCTTTGATGTGTTTGGGCTGTACGGCTGCTACTCAGACCTACGCTTGCAGGTCCTGGGCGGTTACCAGCGGAACAACGCCGCCTTGGCTGTGGCGGCAGCTGAGGCTTTCTTGGGAGGGGAACTCGAGGAGGAGCCTGTTCGAGCGGCGCTGGCTGAGACCATTATCCCTGGCAGATTGGAAATCATCAGCAGCCAGCCGCTATGCATCTTTGACGGGTCCCACAACCGCCCGGGCCTCGAGGAGACCATGCGGTCTCTTGCCCAGATCTTGGAGAGGCGTAGACTGATAGCCGTGGTCTCAATCCTCAAAGATAAGGACGCCCTGGGCATGATGCAGTTGCTCACTCCAGTTTGCGACCTCATCTTTGCCACCCAGAGTTCCAGTCCCAGGGCCATTCCTGCTGAGGAGCTGGCTGCCTTGGTCAGCAGAGCGGACAAGCGAGCTGAAGTGTTTGTCGACCCTGATCCTCGCTCGGCGCTGATGAGCGCCTATCGTTTAGCCACCTCTAACCAAGTGGTTCTTGCCACTGGTTCGCTCACGCTAATCTCCGATTTAAAGCGAAGTCTCAGTTGAGCCGCCGACTTTGTCAATCTCACATGCTGGTGGAGCAGCTCCTGGTTGCGAGATGTCATTGAGCGAGGTCGATCCCAATAAACCTGAATGGAGGCCTGAGTCACGGCTGGGGCTCCGTGGGGTGGGGACTGGGGCTGTCCCCTTCTTCTCGGAGAGCGGAATATCAGCTTTGGTTCTTCTTCTCGTGCTGCTAATAATCATCGTGGTATTCTTTAGCGCCGGTTATGTGCTTGCGCGGGTTCTTATCTAGGAGCGGGAGTTGGACACTCTCTTTGAGACCATCAATAAGATCATCAGCTCCCCCCTTTGGACGGTTGCTCTTTATGTGCTTGTCTTCTGCCTTGGGATCTTGTGGTTGTCTCTTGTCTTCTGGACTCTTAAGGACGCCCGCAAGAGGATCGAAGACCCGGTGATTGTTGTGGTGGCAGTGCTCACTTCTTTGGTGCTGCCTTTTATGGGCACGGTGGTCTATGCCATTCTTCGGCCTGCCGAGTATCTGGACGAGGCGCGCGAGCGGGAGCTGGAAGTGAGAGCCATGGAGCAGGAATTACAGGTCATGCGCGCCTGCCCCTCCTGCGGCGAGATCATCAGACCTGATTACGTGGCTTGCCCCAATTGCCGGCGCACCTTGCGGACTACCTGTCCCGTTTGTGAACGTGTCCAGGAGCCAGGTTGGAAGCTGTGCCCCTACTGTGGCCACGATCCGCGGGCAAGACCGGTGCCTCCCCCAGTGGAGGAGCCGGTGGAAGCCTCGGCAGAATCTTGGGGCGCTCGCTAAGTCATTCTTGGGAGGATAGAGTGAACGAACGTACGCTGGTGTTGGTCAAACCTAGCGCGGTCGCAAGGGGGCTGATCGGCGAGGTGATCAGCCGGATGGAGAGGCGCGGTCTCACTATTAAGGTGGCTCGTCTGCTCCGGGTGACGCGGGAAATGGCGGAGCGGCATTATGCCCAGCACAAGGGCAAGGATTTCTACGAAGAGCTCGTGGCCCATATAACTTCCGGACCGGTTTTTGCCATGGTGGTGGAAGGCCCTTCAGCAGTAAGCGTGGTGAGAAGGATGATGGGGGCGACAAATCCGCTTGAGGCTGCGCCAGGTACCATCAGGGGAGACTTTGGGCTAGACATAAGGCGGAATGTTGTGCACGCGGCGGACAGCCTGGAGGCCGCGGAGCGGGAAATAGCCATCTTCTTCCCGGAGGGCGAGGAGCTTGCCCCACAAGGGTAGTCCCCTGTCGGCGGATGAGCGATCGTTGTGGATCGTAGGCCTCCATTCCCTAGTGATTTCAAGCTTTATCTAGCTTCGCAGTCGCCGCGCCGCCACTCGTTACTGCGTGATGTCGGCGTGCCTTTCGAGGTGGTGCCTACTGAGGCCCAGGAGTGGGAAGGAGGAGTCTCGGCCGTCGAAGTCGCGCAAGCGAACGCCGCGGCTAAAGTGAAGCAGGCCTGTTTGCCGGTGGGAGCAATGCCAGGGGCTTTTGTGCTGGGCACCGACACTGTGGTGACTGTTGACGGGGCGGTGCTGGGCAAGCCTTCTTGTGCCAAGGAAGCGACGGAGATGCTCACCAGGCTTTCCGGGCGCCGCCACCAGGTGGTCTCTGGAATCGCCCTGCGGCGTTTGCCGGCGGAGCCGAGCCAAGTGGACGCGGCGGAGCCCACGGTGGCAAGTGCGGTGACGGAGGTCACCTTTGCGGCTCTGGACCGTGACCAGATTGAAGCGTATGTGGCTTCGGGGGAGTGGCGCGACAAGGCAGGGGGGTATGCTGTGCAGGGTCTCGCTGCTCTCTTTGTGGCCGAGGTAAGAGGGGAATACAGTAACGTGGTTGGCCTACCTTTGTGCTTGGTGGCCTCACTTTTTCGAGACAAGGGCTTCGATCTACTCCGGCGGTGCTGGGTTTAATTCTGCGTACTTGAGGAGGAACGCCTGAGGAGGAGTGGGTATAATAGCCCGACCTTAGGTCTTAGAGTGAATAATAGCCTGGCCTTGGATCTTGGAGCGAACCGAGGGCTTCTGGCGGTGGAAGGCATGTGACCGCATTGCGTACGGAGGGAGTGCTATAGGCTTCACTGAGTTCATCACCGGCTTTGCCGGACGAGACATGGCCGTGGACCTTGGCACCGCCACCACCCTGGTGTACGTGCGCGGCCGAGGTATTGTGCTCTGTGAACCTTCTGTGGTTGCCGTCGATTCTCGTACTGGCGAGGTGCTTGCGGTAGGCAGCGAGGCCAAGCGCATGCTGGGGCGGACCCCAGGCAATATCACTGCCATTAGGCCGCTGAAGGACGGGGTGATTGCTGACTTTGACATCACCGAGCAAATGCTTCGCCACTTCATCCAGCGGGTCCACCAAAACCGTTGGGCTCATCCTCGGGTGGTTGTGTGCGTGCCTTCGGGGGTGACAGGAGTCGAGCGGCGAGCTGTGGAGGAGGCCACTATCAGTGCAGGGGCACGGGCGGCCTACCTCATCGAGGAGCCTATGGCGGCAGCCATTGGGGCGGGACTACCGGTAGCGGAGCCTACCGGCAGCATGATCGTGGATATTGGCGGCGGCACTACCGAGGTGGCGGTCATCTCGTTAGCTGGCATCGTGGTCTCTCAGTCCATTCGTGTGGGCGGAGATGAGATGGACGAGGCCATTATCTCCTACATCAAGAAAGAATATAAGCTAATGATCGGGACCCAGACGGCGGAGGAGCTCAAGCTGGAGATAGGTTCGGCTTTCCCGCTCGAGCAAGAGGAGCAGGCGGAGATACGAGGCCGCGACTTGGTGACCGGTCTTCCCAAAACACTTGTGGTCTCTTCGGAGGAGATTCGGGAGGCGCTGGCGGAGCCAGTGGCGGCCATTGTCGACGCTATCAAGGTGACTTTGGACAAGACTCCTCCGGAATTGGCCTCGGACATCATGGACCGTGGCATCATGATGGCCGGGGGAGGCTCGCTCCTCAAAGGCATGTGTGAGCGGGTGCGGGCAGAGACCCAGATGCCTGTTCACTTGGCAGAGTCCCCGCTCACTTGCGTGGCGGTGGGCTCAGGCCGGTCGCTGGAAGAATTCGACACACTACATCGGTTGTCGCAGAGAACGAGAAGACGCCGCTACTAGTTAGCGGAGGCATTCATGCTGCGCACTCAGGCAAGCTGGCGGAGACTTGTCTTCGTCATTCTGATAATTGCCTCACTGGCCCTTTTGACCGTGACTTTCCGCGAGTCGGACTCAGGTCCTGTGCATGCCATACAGCAGGCCGGGGCCAGTCTTGTCACGCCTCTTCAGGCTTGGGGGGCCAAGGTGGCGAAACCGTTCCAGGATGGCTACAAGTGGCTAAAGACGCTGTGGTCCGCCCATCAGCGTGCTGAACGTCTTGAGAAAGAACTCCAGGTGTTGCAAGGACGGGCGATCGCCCTGGAAGAGGCAGCCGAGGAAAATGAACGACTGCGGGCGCTGCTGGCGTTGCGCGAGGAAGGCGTATATCCCGACGGTACAGATTTTGAAGTAGCCAACGTGGTGGGGAAGTCACCCACACGCTGGCAGGCCTGGGTGTTGATTGACAAGGGGAGCCAGGATGGGGTCCGGGTGGGTCTGCCGGTCGTGGGGGCTACCCCGCTAGCGGGCGAGACTTTGGCTGGCAAGGGCTTGGTAGGCAAGGTCATTGAGGTGACTGCGCATACGGCCAAGGTGCAGTTGATAATCGATCCCGAGTCGGGCGTGAGTGCGAGGATACAGGGTCCGCGAGCGGAAGGGATCGTGGAAGGCTCGGTGTCCGGCAAACTGGTCATGGATTACGTAGATAGAGACATACCGGTCGAGCCCAAGCTGGTGGTGGTGACCTCAGGCTACGGTGGCGTCTACCCAGCGGGCATACCCATTGGGATCGTCGCCGCCGTAGGTGAGGAGGACGTGAACATCTACAAAGAGATTGAGGTCGAACCCTTTGTGGACTTCCGGGTTCTGGAGCAGGTGATGGTGCTTTTACTGCCGGAGACCCCGGCGGGGCAGGAAGCGAGTCACTAGCCATGGTCATTGCACGCCTAAGAGCTGTGGGTAAAGCCTTGCTCTTGCTGGTGGTGGCGGTTGTACTCCAGACGGTGCTTATCTCTCACGTTAGTGTGCTTGGAGTGACGGCGGACCTCTTTCTGATCCTAACCGTGGCGGTGGCTATGGCGCGGGGACCGCTGTACGGGGCGGTTTTTGGCTTCATAGCTGGACTGGGGGCGGATATCGCTTTCCTTGAGCCCCTGGGGATGCGGTCTCTGATCTTGGTGTTGGTGGGTTATGCGGTGGGAGCCGTTGGTGAGCGGCTGGGCGTGCTCAGCCCGTGGGCGGTGTTTCTGCTGGCGGGAGGGTCTTCTTTTGTAGGCCAGTTCTTCTACGCACTATTCCAGTTTGTGATCGGGCCCCGCGCCGGGTTTTTCACTGTGGTGGGAATACAGATGTTTCCCGGAGCGCTCTTGGACGGGTTGGTGACCTTGCCTGTCTACTGGCTGCTGATCCGCCTGAGGGTCTTATCCACGCCGCATGCCGAATCCAAGGGTACCAGTGGAGGTGGGGGTGAATGATCCTGGAGCCGGTTCGTAAAAAGAAACCGGTTGAGGACGACTCCTTCATCGGCATACGGGTGGGGATCTTGCTCATCTTTGCCTTTGTGTTGTTTGGGGTGTTGGGGTTCCGGCTGTGGTACCTGCAGATCCTTTCCGGGGACGAGTTTGCCGGTTCAGCCACCGTTAACCGAGTACGCACCGTGACGGTGGAGGCGCCACGTGGGGTCATCTATGACCGTAATGGGGAAAAGTTGGTCGAAAATCGGGGAGGGCTAAGTGTAGGCATTCTGCCCATGTACATGTACGACCCCAAGAAAGAGGCGGCCCAGTTCTATGGGGAATTATCAAGGCTGGCCCAACTCCTCGAGATGCCTTTGGGCGACGTGCTCAAGAAGTACGAGGAAGCTAAGCGAGACCCGTACATGACTTACCTCATTGCGGAAGATGTCTCCGAGGAGAAGGTAGTTGCCTATCTTAAGGAACACAGCTACGAGTTCCCTGGGGTAGAAGTGGAAACGACCTATCTTCGCGAGTACCCTTTGAAGGCTGTGGCAGCGCATGTCCTTGGCTACGTGGGCGAGATATCGCAGGCCGATCTTGAACGTGAAGAGTTCGCAGGCCTAAGTCCGGGAGTGCACGTGGGCAAAGACGGCGTCGAGCGCCAATATGACTCCTACCTCCGAGGTACCGATGGGTGGAAAAAGGTGGAGGTGAACGCTGCTGGCCAGCCGGTCAAGTTCATAGAGGATGTCCCGCCCGAGGCTGGCTTCAATCTGGTGTTGACTCTAGATGCAAAGCTTCAGAAAGCGGCGGAAGAAGCCATAGTCGAGGGCATTCAGCGAGCGCAACAAGATGGTTTTGTCAACGCTGCTGGGGGCGCGGTGGTGGCAATGGATCCTCGCACCGGCGAGATACTGGCTCTAGCCTCCTATCCGAATTATGACCCCTCGGTGTGGGCGGGGGGCATCAAGGCCGACAAGTACGCAGAGCTCACGGCCAAGGAGGCCAACTACCCGCTGTTCAACCGGGCCGTTAACGGCTTGTACCCGGCCGGCTCCACGTTCAAGCCCTTTGTGGCGGCGGTGGCGATGGACGCGGGGATCGTGAGCTGGGACAAGATTTTCAATTGCAGCGGCAAGTTTAGCGTCGCTGGGCAGACCTGGCGAGACTGGAAAAAAGAAGGTCACGGTGACCTTAACTTAGTGGCAGCCATTGCCCAGTCCTGTGACGTGTACTTCTATAACCTCGGGTACTTGCTCTACCAACAGACCAGCCCGGTGCTGCAGGAGGGGTTGCGTCGCTTTGGCTTTGGCAGGAAGACAGGCATCGATCTTCCTGGGGAGACGACAGGCTCGCGTGTGCCGGACAAGACCTGGAAGCGTGAGACCGGCCGCACGGCGGAAGAACAAGCGTGGAAGCCCGGGGACGATATCAACCTAGCCATCGGCCAGGGGGACTTGTTGGTCACCCCGTTACAGCTGGCGGTGGCTCTTTCCGCCCTGGTGAACGACAAGGGGGAGAACGGAGACGGGGTAGTGTGGGTCCCGCGGCTTGCTCTTCAGATCACGGATTCCACCGGGGCCGTGGTCCACCAGTTCGAGAGCGACAAGGCGGGCGAGCTGGGCATGAGCGCAGACATCTTGAACAAGGTCAGACAAGGCATGCGTCTCGTAACTTCCGACCCCTCCGGAACGGCATACAACGCTTTCCGGGGTTTTCCAGTTGCTGTGGGGGGGAAGACCGGTACCGCAGAGAAGGCCCCAGATGACGATTACGCGCTCTTCATTGGCTACGCGCCGGCTGACGGTCGCACTGAGCCTGAGATCGTGGTGGTGGCGGTAATCGAGCAAGGCGGACACGGGAGCTCGGTGGCTGCGCCAGTGGTCCGCAGGGTGATGGAGGCCTACTTCGGCTACGAACCTGGTGGCTCCCAAGTTATTCCTGTGACGGAGTAAGGGAAAGGAGAGAGGCCTACGAATCTATTCCAGAATAGCGTGACCAGGCGCGGGCCCTTGGGCTTTTCGCTGTGGGACTACCTGAGGAGCATGGACTGGCTGCTACTGGGGGCGACTCTGGGTCTGGTAGCCTACGGTTTTCTCATGATCTATTCGGCCACCCACACCGATCCGACCGTAGATAGTCCTTTCTACTACGTGCGGTCTCAGTCTCTCGGTCTAGCCCTGGGGATGGTGTTTCTACTTGTTTTGAGCGCGGTCGACTACCGGCGGCTGGCTCGCTACCAGGTCTACATATATGCCGGGTGCCTTGTGCTCCTTATCCTTACGCTTTTGGTTGGCAGCGGCGGGGAGGAAGTGGGGGCAAAACGGTGGCTTGAGTACAAATTCTTCCATCTGCAGACTTCCGAACTGGTCAAGTTTCTCCTGATCGTTGCCTTCGCGTCTGTGCTGGCCGAAGGGGTTGAGCTTCGTGGACGATTCCGCTTTGTCGTTCTCAGTGTGCTTTACGTGCTTGTGCCTGGAGTTCTTGTGTTTCTGCAGCCCGACCTGGGCACTTCTTTAGTGTTTGTGGCCGTGCTTCTCACGATGCTCGTAGTGTGGGGCATCCGGCTCACTCACCTGGGCGTGTTGTTGGGGGCAGGAGCGTTTGCGGGGGTTTTTGCTCTGCGGGTCTTGCCCAGCGTCTTCGGGGTTCACCTGCTTCGGGATTGGCAGGTTCAACGACTTATGGTCTTCCTTCACCCGGAGAAGGACCCCCAAGGGGCCGGCTATCAGCTGATTCAAAGCAAGATTGCTGTGGGAAGCGGCCTTTTCTCTGGCAAAGGCTACCTGCAGGGCACGCAGCACAACTTGGCTTTTCTCCCTGAACGGCACACCGACTTCATTTTCGCGGTCATTGGGGAGGAGCTGGGCTTCCTGGGGTCCATCTTGCTCCTTGGTCTTTTTGCCGTCGTGGTATGGCGGGCCTTCCGTATAGCTCGCTTGTCCCGCGATCTATATGGGACACTTATTGCCGCGGGTGTGGCCGGCGTCATCGTGTTCCAGGTTTTTGTCAACGTGGGCATGACCATCGGCATCATGCCGGTGACCGGGCTACCCCTACCTTTTGTGAGCTTTGGTTCAAGCTCGCTGGTAGTATTCTTGATGGCCATCGGACTACTAGAAAGCATTCACGTGCACTCAGTGGCGGGCGAAGCCAGGTGAGGCCTCCGGAGCAAGCGAAGGTGAGGCGGTCTAGGACAGGGATGCGGGGGCAGTTTGCCCAATGGCTGAGCCTGTGGAAGGAGACGCGTGCCCAGAGGCAGCTCGAGGCCACTCTTACTTTGGCCGGTGAGCCACACCTGGTTGCGGCGGCCCGCGAGCGTTTCTTTGCTCGAGACGCCGTCCCCGGCGTATGGAACGGGTCTGTGTCTGAGCTTGACCGGTTCATCTCCGATTCCAGTGAACTGCTCATAGTGTTTGTCGAAGCTCGGCACGAGGAGGCGGCTACCAGGATGCTGGCGAGATCCCATCCACAAGGCGGGGCGGTGCTGGCCGTGGATGAAGGTCCAGTTGCCACGGGTCGGGCAAGATATGTGGCGCTACGTTGTCAACGGCTGTCGTTTGCTGACACGCCTCGTGGTTGGGAGCGTCTGTTCGAGGCTGTAGCAGAGGTGGGCGGAGACCGGGCTGTGGCCCTGGGCCGCCGCTACCCTGTATTGCGCAGCGCGGTGGCGCGCAGCGTGATAGAACGGGCAGCGCTGGAAAACGGGTTGCTTGGCCTGGCGGTTTTTCTTCCTGGTGCCGACCTACCGCTGATGACACGCAACCAGGCGAGGATGGTCTTGACGCTTGCCGCTCTTTATGGGGAAAACGTCGATTTAGACCGGATCCCAGAGCTGGCGCTGGTGCTTGCTGGCGGGGTCAGCTTCCGGGCAGTGGCCCGTGCTCTTTCCCGGTTGCTTCCCGGGGTTGGCGCGCTTGTAAAGGGGGGGACGGGCTATGCCGGCACGCTTGCTCTTGGGTGGGCAGCGGCGCGCTATTTTGAACACGGAGCTCCCCTGGCGGCGAGTAGGCTGCTACCTGCCTTGGCGAAGTTGCCAGAACGCTGACTGAGCTTTGACTACGAGTATCCAGCAGCGCTTCGAAGAAGTCTTGCTTGAGGTGCGGCAACCCGCTCGTCTTCTTGGGGGGGAGTACGGGGCGGGACCGGGGTTCAGCGGGTCACCCGGGGAGTTTCGGGTGGTGCTAGGGTTTCCCGACACCTATGAGATTGGCATCTCCAACCAGGCGCTTCAGATCCTCTACTCCTTGGCCCAGACTGTTCCTGGTGTGGGAGTTGAGCGGACCTACCTACCGTGGGTGGACGCGATCGCGGCCATGCGGAAGAGAGGCGTGCCCCTGCTTACCGCGGAGACTTGGACGCCGGTGGCGGAGGCCGACCTTTTTGCTCTTACCATGCAGCATGAGTTCAACTACACCAACCTGCTTGAGATGCTCTCGCTGGCTGGGATTCCTGTTCGCGCCAGAAAGCGGTCGGAACATGATCCTTTGGTACTTATAGGAGGTCCAGCGTGCGCCAACTTCCTGCCTCTAGTTCGCTTTGTGGATGCGGTGGCGGTGGGAGATGGCGAGGAGCTTTTTGTGGAGATTCTGCAGGCGTTGGCCTCGGCCAAGGCGGCGGGCGCTTCACGGGAGGAGCAGAGGCAACTGCTCAGCGAGATTGAAGGCGTATTTGTACCGGGGATCAGTCAGAGCGTGAAACGACGAGTGCTCAAACGCCTGGAGGGCGCTGTCTTCCCAGAACACATTCTTGTGCCTCTAACGGGCGGTGTTCACGACCGGGCCTGGGTAGAGATCATGCGCGGCTGTACGCGGGGATGCCGGTTTTGCCAGGCCGGTATGTGGTATCGGCCGGTCCGGGAGCGCTCCCCCCGGGAGATCCTGCGCATCGCTCAGGCTCAGATCACTGCGAGCGGCTACCAGGAGGTCGCTCTGGCTTCGCTTTCCACCACCGACCACTCTTGTCTTGAGGACGTGTTGCGCCGTCTGGCCATCTGTTTGCCGGAGGTGCGCGTTTCCTTGCCCTCGCTCCGGGTGGATAGCGCCGCGGTGCGGCTGGCTGCTCTAGCTTCCCCCAGTGGAGGCTCACTCACTCTGGCTCCCGAAGTGGGGAGTCCGCGCATGTGGAGTGTGGTGAACAAGAACGTATGCATAGCTGACGTGCTTTCTGCAGCGGAGGAAGCCTTTGCCCGGGGTCGCACCACACTCAAGCTTTACTTCATGATCGGCCTACCTTTGGAGACGGATGAAGATGTAGCGGGCATAGCCGACCTCTGTCTGCGGATAAGAGATGTCGGCCGGAGAGTGCTTGCGGCCAGGGCCGGCCGGCTGCAACTGAATATCAGTGTGAACAACTTTGTGCCCAAGCCCTTCACGCCTTTTCAGTGGGCAGGCATGGCAGATAGAGAGACTTTACTGCGCCGTCAAGACCTTCTTCGCCGGCAACTGCGCAAGCCGGGAGTACGGCTGGTCACTCACGACGTGGACCGAAGTTTCTTGGAAGCCGCTCTTGCTCGTGGGGACGAGGCGCTGGGTGCCGTAGTCGAGTCGGCCTGGCGACGAGGGGCACGCTTTGACCAGTGGACAGAGCAGTTTTGTGAAGAAGCCTGGAGAGCGGCGTTTGCGAAGACAGGTAGTTCGGCCGAGGAGCTGGCCACGTTGTGGCTCAATGAAGAGGCTACCCTGCCCTGGGAGGTGATCGAGGGGGTAACGCGCCGGGATTTCCTGTGGAGGGAATGGGAGCGGGCGCAGGAGGGGCAGCCAAGCGGCGACTGTCGGTGGGATGAGTGTGAGGATTGTGGCGCTTGCATGAATGCTCCCGGCAACGATCTGGCCGTCACCCTTGTGTCAAGGACAGAGCGAAAGGGCGAGAGCAGCGCGCTGACTCAGGCGGCGACAGCTACGCCTCGAGGGGCCGGGTTGCGGCGTTATGTGGGGCGCTTTTCTGTCCACGGGCGAAGCCGCTTTCTAAGTCACCTGGACCGCTTAGAGGTCTTCCGGCGCGCGGTGCGTAGAGCGGGAGGAAGGCTGGCTCTTTCTGAAGGCCTGCGGCCCAAGCCGCGTCTGAGTCTGGCGCTTCCTTTGGCTGTGGGGATGGAAGCAGAAGAGGAGGTGTGCGAGTTTGTGCTCGCTGAGGCGCCTCCCCACGATTTTGTCGAGAGATTGAAGAGAAGTCTGCCTGTTGGCACGTGCCTACTTGAGCTTCGGGAACGTCAAGACACCCGCCCACTGGCGGCTGCCGTGGTGGGTGCCTCATATGAGGTTCTCGTGCGGGTGGAAAAGGAGAACGGCGCGGCAAGCTGCGAGGGCGAGGCGAGCAGCACCGCGGCTGAGAAGAGCGGCTCCGGGGCTGAGAAGGACGGCGGGGAGTTGTCCGACCCGGGGGCCAGGGTACGTCGGGCAGCTGAGCGCTTTAGGGAGGCAACTGAGCTCGTGGTTCATGACCAACGAGAGGGGAGGCTGCGCGAGCTGGACCTGAAGCGGTATGTTGACGAGGTGCAAGTCTATCCGCAAGAGGGAGACGTGGTCCTGTTGTCGTTTCAGGCTAGGGTTACGCCTGCGGGAACGGCCCGTCCTGAGCAGGTGGTGAGAACCCTGGGGGAGCTGGCTGGCATTCCCCTTCACCTGCTTGCGGCGACAAGGACCCGCATTCACTTTGCCGCGGGAGCTTAAGAAAAGCGGAGTAAGTCGTGGGAAGGCGAGGCGTTGAGAGAGCTGGTCATATCCCGGGATGAGTTTGAGACGAGAGTTGCCCTTCTTGAGGAAGGGCGCTTGGTCGAGTACTACGTGGAGCGCCCGGGCCGCGAATCGCTAGTAGGGAACATTTACAAGGGCCGAGTGGAAAACGTCCTTGCCGGGATGGATGCTGCCTTCGTTGATATAGGTCTAGACCGGAACGGCTATCTGTGCGCGGATGAGGTGCTGGTTCCCGAGGGACTGAGGAGTCAGGCGCGCAAGATTACCAACCTGCTTAGAAGCGGCAAAGAGATACTGGTGCAGGTGGTTCGTGACCCAGTGGGAAGCAAGGGTCCTCGTTTGACCACTCAGCTAGGTATAGCCGGGCGCTTTGTCGTGTACCTGCCGGTGACGCCGGTTGCAGGAGTGTCTCGGCGCCTGGAGGAGGCGGAGCGGGAAAGACTGCGAGCAATATGCCGGGCTATCGCTCCTCCTGAGGGTGGTCTTATCATCCGCACCGCAGCTGAGGGTGCAGACGAAGGGGCTATCCGGCGGGATCTGGAGTTCGTGTTGAAGATCTGGAAAGAGGTCAAGACGCGGGCGGCAGGGGCTAGCGCTCCCGCCCTGGTCTACGCCGAGGCTGATCTTGCCGTGCGGGCAGTGCGCGACCTTCTCGGGTTCGAATGGGGACGGGTGGTGGTGGACGATGCTCGTCTGCACCAGAGGCTCAAGAACTACCTGCGGGCAGTCGCGCCGGAGGTGGCTGACGAGATGGAGTTGTGCGAGGGTGAGTTACCACTAATCGAGCGGCTGGGCCTGCAGGAGGAGGCAAAAAAAGCACTTGCCCGCCGGGTTGAGCTTCCCTCCGGAGGATACCTGGTGATCGATCACACTGAAGCCATGACCGTGATCGATGTGAACACGGGGCGTTACGTGGGCAAGCGCACTCTGGAGGACACAAGCGTCAAGACAAACGTTGAGGCCTGCCGAGAGATCGTACGGCAACTGCGTCTTCGGGACATAGGCGGCATTATCGTGATTGACTTCATTGACATGGCCTCGCCGTCCAACCGTGAAGCGGTGCTTGCCACCCTAGAAGCGGAGCTAGCTCAGGACCGCAGCAAAACGTATGTGGTGGAGCTTTCTCCTTTGGGGCTGGTGGAGATGACCAGGCAGAGCACAAGTCAGGGGCTGCGCGAGGTACTGACTGTACCGTGCCTGTGCTGCTGCGGAGAAGGGCGGGTGTTGTCGCAGGAGTCGGCCTTCATCGAGGTGTATCGCCGGATCTCTGTGCTGGCTTCCGCTTCCAAGGCTCCACTTGTGCGGGTAGAGGTCCACCCAAATATGGCGGCCAGGCTGAGAGCGGACAAGGAGATGCCGCTAGCTCGTCTCGAACGCAAAACGGGGCGTCAGATCCAACTCGAGGTGGGCTCTCATGACCTGCCCCTGGAACGCGTAACGCTGGTCTCCGATTAGTGGCCAGCGGGTTCTGTTTGGAAACCTTGAGTGGCGCCTCCGCGCAAACCTTGAGTGGTGTCTATCCGGGAAGCTTGCTATACTGCATTGCTCACGGCCGCCGGCGCGGCCTTTGCTGTTGGGTGGATGCAGACGAGGAGTAGGAATGTTTGCGATCGTCGAAGTCGGCGGTAAGCAGTATCGGGTGGAGGAAGGTCGGCAAATCGTGGTCGATCGGCTTGAGGCCGCTGAAGGGAACACCGTCGAACTGCGGCCGCTACTGGTTTCCCAAGACGGTGCATTGCGGCTGCCCGGCGAAGGCGAGCAGATCAAGGTCACTGCTCAGGTGGTCGAGCATTTCCGTGGTCCCAAGATCAACATCTCAAAGTTCAAGCCCAAGCGCGGCTGGCGCAAGAGGGCAGGTTTCCGAGCCGCACTAACGCGACTCGAGGTCAAGAAGATCGGATAGGAGAAGGTTGCTATGGCTCACAAGAAAGGCGGCGGCAGCTCCAGAAACGGGCGCGACTCTGCCTCGAAGCGTCTCGGTGTTAAGGCTTTTGCCGGGGAGACGGTCAAGGCGGGAGCTATTCTCGTGCGCCAGCGGGGCACCCGTTTTCGCCCTGGCCTTAACGTGGGCATCGGCTCCGACGACACGTTGTTCGCGAAGACCTCTGGCCGGGTGGTTTTTGGGAGCAGCAAGGCCGGCCGTATCGTCAGCGTCATAGCTGAATAACCGCCTCCCGGCGGAAACAGCCGGAGCTCGCCCGTTCTAGGAGCTGCCCGTGTTCTTCGATCACGCAAGGATCTATGTGGCGGCTGGCGACGGGGGCGATGGCTGCGTCTCTTTTCGCCGCGAGAAGTACGTGCCTCGCGGGGGCCCGGATGGGGGGGACGGCGGTCGGGGAGGAGACGTGATCCTGAGAGCCGATCCCCAGCGGCGAGACCTTGAATTCTTCCGTTACCGCACTCATTTCAAGGCCGGACACGGGCACGCTGGCCAAGGAGCGGGGAAACACGGCGCGGACGGAGAGACCCTGGTTATACCCGTGCCCCCCGGGACCCAGGTGTGGACGGAATCAGACGAGGGCGAAAAGTTGATCGCTGACCTGATTGAGCCGGGTCAGGAAGTGGTGGTTGCCCGAGGGGGAGCAGGTGGCCGGGGAAACGCTCGTTTTGCCAACTCTGTGCGCCAGGCTCCTCGGTTTGCCGAGCTAGGAGAAAAAGGGGAAGCGCGGTGGCTTCGGCTTTCTCTGAAGCTGCTCGCGGACGCAGGGCTGGCCGGGCTTCCAAACGCGGGCAAGTCCTCACTATTGCGTCGTCTGTCCAACGCCAAGCCCAAGGTGGCCGCGTATCCCTTCACCACCCTGGAGCCCGTGCTAGGTGTAGTCCAGTGGTCGGCGGAGGGGGAGGCGTTCACGCTTGCTGATGTTCCTGGTCTCCTGGAAGGCGCAAGCTCGGGGGTGGGTCTGGGCCACGAGTTCCTAGCTCACTTGGAACGATGCTGCTTGCTTCTGCACGTGGTCGATCTTACTGGCTATTATGACGTCAAACCTTTGCAGGGTTTTCGCATAATACTCGGTGAACTAGAGGCCCATGCTCACGGTCTTGGAGAAAAGCCGCAGGTCGTTCTCCTGAATAAGGTGGATGCGGTCACATCGCAGGTCGCTGAGCAGGAGCGTCGAACTTTCCAGGCCGAAGTGCAACGCTTGCGTGAGTCGGGCCACCCCGCCTTCAGCTTTAAGGTAGGGGAAGAACTCCCAGCGGTCCAACACTTGGTATGGTTGGTGTCTGCAGTGAGCGGGCAGGGTCTGCCGGCTTTGCTAGCTTGGTTGGGACCTGTGGTCTCTCAGCTGCGCTTGTCTCAGAAGGCGGTAGAATCAGTCGGCCCGGAGGATGGCTGGGTAGGCCGCCCAGATACTATCGCAGCCAGGGAAACGGAGCGAGGTTATGTGGTCTACCGTCCGCAGCCGGTGAACGAGGCGGGGTTTGTGGTGAGACGCGAGAAAGATAGGTTTGTAGTGGAGGGGCCGGCAATCCGCCGCCTAGTCACTCGATTTGACCTTACCAACGACGAGGCCATCCAGTATCTTGGGGAGCGTCTGGAACGTCTAGGGGTCAACGCAGCACTGCGTGCCCAGGGAGCGCAACCAGGAGACGAGGTAGACCTCGAGGGTCACAGGTTCGAATTCCACTAAGGGCGAGAGAGGCGAGTTTCGCCAGGTTCCTGGAGGCTGGTCGCACTAGAGGCCGGAAATGGTGGCAAAGCGCTCGACAAAGACAGTGGTGGTGAAGATAGGGTCAAGCACTCTCACTAGTGAGAGGGGCACCTTCCGGCTTTCTCCCGTGGCGAGCCTGGTGGCAGAGATTTGCGAGCTGCATGCTGCCGGTCACCGCATGGTGCTGGTCTCGTCGGGAGCGGTTTCTTCTGGGATGGGGGTGCTTAAGCTGAAACGGCGGCCTACCGAGGTGGTCGACTTACAGGCTACAGCGGCGGTGGGGCAGGGCCGTCTCTTTCATATCTACACTGAACTTTTCTCGCACGAGAACGTGGTTACGGGGCAAGTGCTTCTGACTGCTTATGACATCGCGGTGCGTACCCAGTATCTCAACGCACGCAACACCTTGCGGCGCTTGCTGGACTGGAAAGTGGTGCCGATTGTCAACGAGAACGACACCACCGCAACGGATGAGCTTTGCTTTGGCGACAACGACACGCTTGCGGCGCAGGTCGCCCTTTTGGTGAAGGCCGATCTACTGGTGCTGCTTACCGATACTGACGGTCTTTATACGGCCGATCCTCGCGAGGACCCACAGGCGCGACTGATAAACCAGGTCGACGACTTTGCCGAGCTAGAACGGGTGCGGATCGGGGCTATAGGACCCCTAGGCTCTGGTGGCATGGCGACCAAGATAAATAGCGCCCGTGTGGCCACCAGTGGCGGGGTTGAAACCATCATCGCGCGCGGCACGAGGCCCGATGTTCTTAAGTCTTGTGTGGCGGGCGAGACCGTGGGCACGCGCTTCCCCGCGCGCCCGCTAGGCTTGCCTGACTACAAGCTGTGGCTGCTTTATGGGAAACCGGCTCGAGGCCGGGTAGTGGTGGATGACGGCGCTGTTAAGGCCTTGAGGGGTAAGAGCAGCCTTTTACCTGTCGGGGTGGTGGAGGTCGAGGGTGACTTTGCCGCTGGTGATGCGGTAATGGTGATAGACCGTAGTGGGGCAGAACTGGCTAAGGGCCTGGTCAGCTACTCGTGCAAGGACCTAGAACGGGTCAAGGGCCTGCACTCAAGCCAAGTGAGTGAACTACTTCCCCAGGCCTCGCCGGAGGTCATCCATCGTGATTACATGGTCTTGGTGAGCTAGCAAAGCCGGGAGGGACATGTTGAATATCAAAGAGCTTGCCTCAAAGGCGAAAGAGGCCTCCTATAGACTGCAGGGGGCAGACGCCGCAGAGAAAAACCGGGCGTTGCTTAGCATTGCTGATGCTCTCGAGCGGCGCACCGGGGAGATCCTTGCTGAGAACGCTCAGGACGTGGCGGAAGGCCGCAGCGTTGGCCTGCCCCCGGCTTTGCTTGATCGACTTCTGCTTGATGAGGAAAGGCTAGCCGGTATTGCGCGGAGCGTGCGCGATGTAGCGAGCCTGGCCGATCCGGTGGGTGAGGTGGTGGCTGGGTGGCGGACTCCAGAAGGACTTGAGATTCAGAAGGTAAGAGTGCCCTTTGGAGTGATCCTGGTGGTGTACGAGGCTCGACCCAACGTCACGGTGGACGCGGCTGTTCTGTGCTTGAAGACTGGTAACGCCGTCATCCTGCGGGGCGGGAGTGATGCCTTCCGCTCAAATCGGATTCTTGCCGAGGTGATCACTGGGGCTTTGCTTGAAGCTGGTCTGCCAGGAGACTGCATTCAGTTTGTGGCAGACAAAGACCGAACTGTGCTTGTCGAGCTGCTACAGCTGAAGGAGTACGTTGACTTGGTCATTCCCCGGGGTGGCGAGGCGCTTAAGGATTTTCTCCTTGAACACTCGAAAGTCCCCGTCATCTATGCGGCAGGGGGCAATTGCCACGTCTATGTGGACGAGTCTGCCGACTTGAAGCAGGCCCTGGCTATCACTATCAACGCCAAGTGTCAGAGACCGGGCGTGTGCAACGCGGCCGAGACCCTTCTTGTGCACGAGGCAGTGGCTCCCGAGTTCATCCCCAGTGTGGTGAAAGCTCTTCTTGACAAAGGGGTCAAGCTTTATGTGGATGCCCGCACGCGCGGACTGGCTGGCGAAGTGGGAGGCCAGCTATTCAAGGCTACCGAGCGACACTACGCCACCGAGTTCCTGGCCTTGGAGATGGCAGTGAAAGTGGTAGGGAGCTTGGAAGAGGCCATTGCCCACATCAATCGCTATGGTACTGGGCACTCGGAGGCCATTGTGACGCGTGACTTGGAAGCAAGCCGCCGCTTTGCTCGGGCGGTGGACGCAGCTTGCGTGTACATCAACGCCTCCACTCGTTTTACTGACGGGGGTGTGTTTGGTCTGGGTGCGGAGATTGGCATCTCCACGCAGAAGCTTCATGCCCGGGGACCGCTTGCCCTTCGCGAGTTGACCTCCTACAAGTACGTAGTCACCGGCAGCGGCCATGTACGCTAGTTAACAGGTCAAGTCTAGGCCCAGCGAGGATAGGCCAGCAGGCCGAAGGAGGAAGACCTTGGACCAAGACGGCCTCATTGCCAAACTGCGCGGCCGTCCCCGGCTCCGGGTGGGCATCATGGGCGGGTCGTTTGATCCCATACACATCGCCCATCTGGTTGCAGCCGAAGAGGCCCTGATGGAGTTCCAGCTCGACCAGGTGGTTTTCATGCCGGCCGGGGATCCTCCTCACAAACACCGGCGTCTAGCCCCCGCAGAATTCCGCTATCTGCTCGTGGCGGTAGCTACGGCCGGCAATCCCCGTTTTTCTGTCTCCAGATATGAGGTGGATCGACAGACGGTTACCTACACGGTGGATACATTGGAGCACTTTTCCCGTCTGCTTCCGGAAGGCTCGGAGCTTTTCTTCATAACCGGCGCCGACGCAGTGCTAGACATTCTCACCTGGAAAGACCCCGCCAGACTGCTTGAGCTGTGCACCTTCATTGCGGCTACCCGCCCGGGATATGACCTTTCCCGCCTGGCTGGTCTCCTGGAGGAGCTTCGAGCAAAGAATCCGGGCCTCGCCCCGGAGGGCAGGGTGAAGGTTCTCGAGGTGCCGGCGCTTGCCATTTCCTCCAGCATGGTACGCGCCCGGCTGGCTGCCGGAAAGACGGTACGGTATCTGGTACCTGACGCTGTGGCTGAGCTGATTGAAAAAAGCGGCTACTACGCTTCGGGAGGTGCTACTACTTGAATAACGCTTCGAGCAAGGATTCGCAGCCGGCCGCTCGGCGCTCGGTCCACCGGTCTCGACTGGAACGACGTACCTACCGGCGGGCGTTGAGGCGGCGCCAAGCGCGCAGGAAGCTGTGGCTAAGCACGGCGCCGGCCTTGGTCGTGGTGGTCGCAGTTGCGGTGTTTCTCGCTCTCGCGGGCCGCTCTGAGCCCGAAGGACTCGTGCCGAGTACCGTGCCGCCCCAGGCAGCCAAAGATGGTCTTGTTCTTGTCGAGGAGGGGCAGGAGGTGCCGGCGGCGGTTCTTCTGCATCCTGCCGGCCAGGGCGGGCTGGCTCTGGCAGTCCCCGGTGTGAGCTTGCTCTGCCTTCCTAGTCGGGGCTTTACGACTATTGCCGATGCTCACTTGGTTGGCGAGGACGACCAGCTAGGTGTGGCGCTCGGCGAGGCGCTGAGCATAGGTATAGCCGGCGTTGTCTCTGTGAGCTGGTCGGATCTCAAGAATATGGGGACTGCTTCTGCAGCGAGGCTGGGCGCATCGTCGACGAGCGAGCTTTCTGCCGAAGGTCTTGTTCAGGCGGCAGAAGGACTGGTGGACGTGCTAAGTCAAGAGAAGTCAAGAGAAGAGCTACTGGGCAAGAATCCGCCGTTGCTTAGGGGACAGGTGGACGAGTTCCGCAAGGCTCTTACCGACTTTAGGTTCTCGCCTAGGGAGGGTTGGGCTACGGCGACGGTGACAGGGCAGAGCGTGGCCGGCAAGGAGAGCGCCTACCTGGAGGCGGATTGGGGTGCGGCGAGGGCCATACTGGCTGGAGTGAGCAAGCAGGCAGAGGTGGCAGTGCAGGTGCAAAACGGTTGCGGGCTGCTTAACGTCGTCGAGCAAATTGGGGAGTTTCTGGGCTCGCTTGGCTTTCGCGTCTTAGCGCCAGCCAATGCAGAGGGCTTTCCCAGCGTAGAGCTTTCTCGAGTTCGGGCGGCCCCCGATGCGCTGCCGGCGGGGGCGCGTATCGCCGGTCTTCTGAGCATTGTCAATTTGGCTTCTGACGATAGTCTGGCTTCAGGAGAGGTGGTAGTGGTCCTGGGTAAGGACTTTGTGCCGCCCCTCACCGTCGCTGTCGAGGCTGTGGATTGAGGAGGGGCCTTGACCGATACCGATGTCTTCGCGCGCTATAGCCGGCAAATGCTGCTTCCACAAATCGGCCGGTCCGGACAAGAGAAGCTAGCTGCTGCCCGGATCGGCCTGGTGGGATGCGGTGCTCTGGGGTCTGTGATAGCAAGTCACCTGGTTAGGGCGGGTGTGGGTTTACTACGTATTATCGACAAGGACTACCCGGAACTCCACAATTTGCAGCGGCAGATTCTCTTCACCGAGGAAGATGTGGCCCGACGCGTGCCCAAGGCGGAGGCGGCTGCCGCCTACCTAAGGGCAGTTAATAGCGCAGTGGTGGTGGAACCATGCGTGACGACAGTAGACAGCGAAACCCTGCCCGGGCTGGCTGACGATCTTGACCTATTGGTCGACGGCACCGACAACTTCCCCACCAGGTTCGTTATGAACGAGTACGCAGTTCGCAGAGAAATGCCTTGGGTGTACGGCGGCGTAGTGGGGACCACGGGCATGTCTATGACCATCGTGCCGGGTGAGGGTCCCTGTCTGCGCTGTCTGGTCCGGGAGCTGCCTTCTCGTGAGGCCTCGCCTACGGCAGATGTGGCCGGCGTGCTAAGCACTATTGTGGCCATCATTGGTAGTGTGGAGGCTACTGAGGCCATCAAGTTGGTGGTTGACCCGGCGGCGCGAAGTCGGGTGCTGTTGGCTGTAGACGTGTGGGATCTGACCTTCGAGCGCCTGCAGGTGCTCAAAGATCCAGAATGCATATGCTGCGGCCAAGGCCCAGCGGGCGAGTCAGTGGGTAAGAGTTGACGGCCTTTGAGCGATTGCGTGAGCTACTTAGGGAGCTTGCTCCTCTCCTGGTAGCCTTCTCTGGGGGTGTGGACTCGACTCTTGTCCTTAAGGCGGCCTTGGAAGCTGTCGGCAGCGATAACGTGCTTGCGGTGACAGCGCACGGCCCCGTCCACTCAGCCTGGGAGCTGGAGGTGGCCCGCGGCACTGCCCTGCGACTGGGGGCGCGCCACCTGATCCTTGCCACCAACGAACTAGCTCTTCCCGGTTTTGCTGCTAATGCGCCCGACCGTTGTCGTATCTGTCGGGAGTCACTTTTTGGGAAGCTGCTAGAAATGGCTCGCCTGGAGGGGATGCGCAGTGTGGTGGATGGAACCAACTCCGACGATTTCGAGGACTTTCGGCCCGGACTTGTGGCGGCGCGGGATTTGGGGGTGAGAAGTCCGTTGGCCGAGCTAGGACTGAGGAAGCAGGACGTGCGGATGCTTGCTCGGGAGCTTGGGCTTCCCGGCTGGGAGCGACCGTCGTCGCCTTGCCTTGCTTCACGTTTCCCCTATGGTGAGCCCATCACTCTTACCGGCCTCAAAATGGTCGAGGAAGGGGAGCGGTACCTGCGGGAGCTAGGATTTCGCGAAGTCCGGGTGCGTCATCACGGATCTCTTGCCCGGGTGGAGTTGGGTAGGTCAGAAGTGGTGCGCGCGGCCGAGGAGTCCATGCGGCGTGATATCGTTAGGCATCTGCGTGCACTGGGCTACCTCTACGTGGCTCTTGATTTGGAAGGGTACCGCAGCGGCAGCCTCAACGAGGCTCTTGCCCGAGATCAAGGTTTCTAGCCGGAGCCATGTGAAAGTTACAAATGACGCAGCACAGCCTCGAGTTCAGATACTCCCATATCGCCGAGGAGCTAAACGAGCAACAGCGCGAGGCCGTTTTTCACACGGGCGGGCCGCTTCTGGTGCTGGCCGGAGCAGGTTCGGGTAAAACCCGGGTGCTCACGTACCGTCTAGCCTACCTGGTCGAAAGTGGACAGGTCCGTCCGTACGAGACGTTAGCCATCACTTTCACAAACAAAGCCGCTGGAGAGATGAGGCAGCGCGTGGCTCGGCTACTGGGGGAGAAGGCTGAGTGGATGTGGGTATGTACCTTCCATTCTGCCTGTGCCCGCCTACTCCGCCAGGAAGCGCCGCTACTTGGCTATACGCGGGACTTCACTATCTACGACGAAGAGGACTCGGTTCGCCTGATAAAGCACTGCTTGGAGGATTTGCATCTGGACACTAAGCGTTTCCCGCCACGAGGGGTCCAGAACCTGATCTCGGACGCCAAAAACAAGCTGATTAGCCCGGAGGACTTCGAGAGAGAGCTCGTGCAAAGTGGGTGGGAAAGTGAGGGGGCCTTGGGGGGCGGGCAGGCGTTCTCAATGTACCGAGAGGTGGTCGCTCAAGTCTACCGGCGTTACCAGGCCCGTCTGCTGCAGCAGAACGCGCTGGACTTTGATGACCTTCTCATGCGGATGGTGGAGCTTCTTGAGCGGTTCCCGGAGCGCCTGGCCTATTATCGGGAACGTTTCCGTCACCTTCTTGTGGACGAGTACCAGGATACTAACCGGGCCCAGTACCTGCTGGTCAAGCTGCTTGCGGAAGAACACCGCCAGGTGACGGTGGTGGGCGACGACGACCAGTCTGTCTACTCATGGCGGGGAGCTGACGTCAAGAACATCCTAAGTTTCGAAGATGATTTTCCCGACGCCAAAGTGGTCAAGCTCGAGCAGAACTACCGTTCCACCTCCAACATCCTGGAAGTCGCCAACGCTCTTGTCTCGCATAACCGTAGGCGCAAGAGCAAGAGTCTTTGGAGCCGACGGGGAGCGGGCGAGAGGGTCACGGTGCTCGCCTGCCGCGATGAGCACGAAGAGGCGCGACTGGTCTGCGAAGAGATCGTTGGTCTACTACGAGAACGCCCAGCCTCGGACATAGCCGTGTTTTATCGTGTAAACGCCCAGTCACGCGTGCTGGAGGACATGCTGGTGCGGCAAGGCATCGGCTACCGGGTAATTGGTGGCACTAAGTTCTATCAGCGCGCCGAGATCAAGGACTTGCTGGCCTACCTGCGGGTTACCGTCAACGCCGCTGACGAATTGTCGTTGCTTCGCGTCATCAACACCCCTCGTCGGGGCCTAGGCGAAGTGGCGGTGGGCCGTCTACAGGCCTGGGCGGCGGCAGAGGGCGTGCCGCTGCGTGAGGCTCTCAGGAGAGCTGCGGAGATAAGCGGTCTTACAGCTAGTGCTGCAAAGGCCTGCACGAGCTTGGGTGAGAGGTTTGCCTCCTGGGCTGAGGAGGCGGAGCAGGGTGGGAAGGTGGCTGGGCTTGTGCGGCGGGTCCTGCAAGAGAGCGGACTTCTTGAGGCACTGGAGGCGGAGAGGACTATCGAGGCCGAGGGGCGCATAGAAAACCTGGAGGAGTTCGTAAGTGTGGCTGAGGAGTTTGACCGCCTAAATCCCGGCGAGACGCTCAGCGATTTTCTGCAGGAGATCAGCCTTTATGCGGACATCGATAATTACGACGAGACCCAGCCGCTAATCACGCTCATGACCCTTCACAATGCCAAGGGTCTTGAGTTTCCAGTCGTGTTCATCACTGGGATGGAAGAGGGACTCTTCCCGCATTCTCGCTCCCTTGACGAGCAAAGGCTGGAGGAAGAAAGGCGGCTCTGCTATGTAGGCGTGACCCGGGCCAAGGACCGCCTGTATCTGTCTTTTGCGCGAAGTCGGGCTCTTCATGGCGAAGGAGGCTTTCGTCTGCCGAGCCGCTTTCTGGGGGAAATGCCTGCTCATCTTTTGGACTTGCGGGGCGAGTATGCGGTGCGGGGCGAGTGGGGGGAAGTGGGACGCCAAGCGGGTAAGGAAGTTGCCGCCCGGCCTCGGTGGTCCGATCGGCGTGCTGACGTGCACTTACATCCCGACGCCCCGTCCCGTCCAGCTGCCGGTGGGGCCGAAGGCTTCCCCCTTTCTTCTGCGGGTTTTGCTGCCGGGGACAAAGTAATTCACGCTAAGTTCGGCGAAGGAGTCGTACTGGGTCTGGAACCAGGTGGGGTAGTCAGAGTGTTCTTCTCCGAGCTGGGCGAACAAAAGCGGCTGCTGCTTGAATACGCTCCGCTACGGAAGGTGTAGCTCCTCCTGGCCCGCAAGAAGCCCCTGCCTTTTCGCCCCTGAAGTCGCAAGTTCCTGTTGGTCTCGTTTCGACGAGACGCCGCGCTTAATCTCAGCGCGGGTGCATCCGGCCAGCACCTTGAGCAGAGGCTGAACTCCTCCTCTCTTTCGCGTTACTCAGCCCAACATCCTTTCTGCCAACAGGAGGGAATTGCTCACGAGAAGGGGTGAGTGGTTCAAGAGAGAATAAAAGTGTTGCGAAGTGGGTTGAAGTGGGCTATAGTGAGGCCATGCAACGGGTACTACTCTCCGGAGAGTTCGACCACACCCTCGACGCGAAGGGCAGGGTCACTTTGCCTGCGCGCTATCGCGAGTACTTTCAGCACGGCGCGGTGCTGGTGCGGCTGCACGAAGACGAGCCGTGCATCCGGGTTTATCACCCGGACGCCTGGGCGGAATTCGATGCCAAGTACATCGAGCCGCTGAATGTGTTTGAGAACCCAAAGGACAGCTGGCGGACGCGCAAGATTTACAAGAACCAGGATTTTGTCGAGCCCGACCGACTGGGGCGGGTGGTCCTACCTTCCAAGCGCATTAAAGAACTAGGCCTGTCCGGGAAGGTAAAGATCATTGGTAACCGGACTCATCTGGAGATCTGGGATCCCGAGACCTACGAGGCGCTGGAGGCGGAGCAAGGAGGCGGTCATGCCTAGTGCCGCTGCTTCTTTTGTCAAGGAGATGGCTATGGCTCATGTACCAGTTCTCACTGAGGAACTGTTGGAACTCCTTGACGTGAGCGAAGACTCAAGAGTGATCGACTGCACTTTTGGCGCCGGGGGGCACGCAGCAGCAGTGGCAGCCAAGCTGGGGCCGAGCGGGCTGCTCATCGCTTGCGACCGTGATCCGGTGGCGGAGCTTTATTACCAGTCGTTCCAGTTGGGTCTGCGTTGTGCCACTCGCTTTCTGCGAGGGAACTTTGCCGACACGCTAGCCGAGCTTGTCTCCCAAGGGTTCAGAGCCACCCACGTCTACATGGACCTGGGAGTGAGTAGCATGCAGCTGGATACTCCGGAGCGAGGGTTTTCCTATAGCTACGACGCTCCCCTCGACATGCGCATGGACCCCTCGCTGCCGCTCACTGCGGCCGATATTCTGAACAGCTGGTCAGAGGCCGAGCTTGCCCGTCTTTTCAGCAGATACGGCGAGGAGCGCTACTCACGTCGCATTGCCCGTGCGGTTGTGGCTCGTAGAGCCGTTACGCCATACCGTCGGACCTCGGAGTTAGTCGACACTGTAAAGAGGGCTATTCCTACGCCAGCTCGCTTCGGGGCGGGGAATCCAGCTCGACGCGTGTTCCAGGCTCTTCGCATCGAGGTGAACGATGAGCTTGGCAGCTTGCGGAGGGCTCTTCCCCAGGCGTTCAGCCTGTTGGAGGCCGGGGGAGTCCTAGCGGTAATCAGCTTCCACTCTCTGGAGGACCGCATAGTCAAGGAGTTCTTTGCCGAAAAAACACAAGCTTGCACCTGTCCTCCAGATTTTCCCATCTGCGTCTGTGGAGGTAGGGCAGAAGCCGAGTCGCTCACGCCCAAACCCGTGACCCCCGGACTACGTGAGCTGGAAGCCAATCCCAGGTCGAGTTCGGCCAAACTCAGGGCCATAAGGAGGCTGTGATGCCCACGCCCACACGTTTGGCCTGGATGAAGGCCTGGGAGGCGGACCTTACGCCCTCACCCGCTGAGCTGCGTAGCCGGGCTCGGGTGGCCGCCCGGGTCAGCTCTACCCGTTACTACGGACGCAGGGTGCCTGCCACACTCTACTATGGGCGCGAAGCCACGGCCCGTCTGCCGGAGCAGGTGCCTACGCCGGGAGAAGCTGCCCTCGAGCGCAAGCCACTTCCCGAACTGAAAGTGGTCACGCGGCGGCGGCCGCGCTGGGGTATGGTGTTACTGGTGGTGATTTCCGTCGCCTTGTTGTTGGGCGCGTGCGTAGTAGCGCCGGTTATGATTCGGGCGGCCACCGCCGATCTTGAGTCCAGTCTTGGCACGCTGCAACTTACCGAGCAGAAACTAGCTGCTGCCAACTCACGGCTCTCTGCTCAGGTTTCTGCCTTGTGTTCGCCGGACAGACTGGCAGAACAGGCGGCCCGCCTGGGACTTGTGCCCGCCCAGTCTCTGGGCTATGTCGAGCTGGGGCCAGAACAGGCCGCCCCGGAGGGTGAAACTGTAGTCGCTGGTCGGTGACCATGGCCCGCCCGAACAGACGTCTGGCGCTGTTCATGGGGTTTGCTGTGGTCTTTCTTGCGGCCTTGTTCGGTCGCACCTTCTATGTTCAGGTTATTGCCGCTCCTGCCCTGAAAGAGAAGGCCAACGCTCAGGCCGTGACCACTGTCACGCTTAGTGCTCCTCGGGGCAACATCTGCGACCGCAATGGTGAGGTAATGGCCATCTCTGAAGAAAGCGCCAGTGTTTATGCGGATCCGCGGCACGTGAGCGATCCGCAAAAGACGGCGCAGGTGCTTGCTCCAGTGCTTGGCGTGTCAGAGGAAGAGCTATTGAGCAAGCTTTCGGCCGACTGCGGTTTTCGCTACTTGGCGCGCAGAGTCGACCAGACAGTAGGGGAGCAGGTGCGAGCGCTTGATCTTGACGGAATCTGGGTGAGCTCGGAGGCTAAGCGGGTGTACCCCAAGGGTGCCCTTGCTCCGCAGCTGCTCGGGTTTGTGGGAGGCGACAACGATGCAGGGATAGCTGGTCTAGAGTTGCAATACAATAAGGTTCTCTCCGGTCAGCCGGGTCAGGCTCAAGTTGTGCACAGCCTTAATGGCCA
>Ga0315298_1001887_pt1 | contig 37287 bp, 31 predicted proteins | sample WHS_1_MG_FD_203077 | JGI IMG/M metagenome (GOLD analysis project Ga0315298, IMG submission 203077) | Extremophilic microbial mat communities from Washburn Hot Springs, YNP, Wyoming, USA - WHS_1_MG | ecosystem: Environmental > Aquatic > Thermal springs > Hot (42-90C) | place: USA: Wyoming...
CCGTCGAGCATATCACAGCCCTAAAGCTCCATTGACTCTCCAGCTCATCATCCGAAAATACCATGTCAAGCCACAAAAATAAGCTTTGTTAAAAGCCATAAGAAATCTATGGGATGCGTATAACCCACTCGCACGAAACAATTTTCGGGATATTAGCTGGTTTAGGGTCTGGAGGACAGAAAACGCATTCTACCTCTGCAAAAGGGTTTACAGCCCTAACAAATCCTAGGCGGGACTCTTGCGAAAACCCAAGGTTCTTGCAGGGATACTCCGTCCCCAACTTTTTCACAGCATACTTTTGGCGAGAACAGTCAATTGTCCTCATTCTAACAGCAGTATCCGACAACTTCTCCAACGTAATGTTTTCGAACAACGCCCAATGCGAGAGGCTAAGCGCCTTTACAATTGAATCCGCGTCCTTCCCAGAAACTATCGAAAGGTCCACCAGTATTTTAGCTTCCTTCGACCCGAAATCCCTAAAAAGCTCAACAAAATCCTGAACTGAAAAACCGTCCACGCCGAACTTCTCTGCAGCTATCCACTGGCTTTTAAACCAAGCTGAACTGTAAACGTGAACCATGTTCTTCATTACTTCGAAGAGTTCCTTCCTAGAAAGTTTATCAAACATACCTGCCTTCTCCCGTCTATTATTCATTGAAGCGGGCATGATAAAACTTAAGGCTTTTGCAACGCAATCAAAAGAAGGAGTGTTAAAGTTGAAACTTTGGACATTTTTGAGGCCATTAAAGTTAGAAGGAGCATAAAAAGCTTCCAAAATTCGAGATGTTATTCAATGTTCAAACACGTTTTTCAATGACAACTAAATATGCAATGAGCAACATTATCACCAAGAATCCAAACGCAAAGAGCTATTTAAACGTCCATTGTTAAAAAGAAGCTTATTAACGGAGTTGCTATAAGATATAAAATAGCAGGCGAAATTAAAATTAAGAATTACGTCTTCCTCGTACAAGAGTTTTGAATCTCTCCCAAAAATAAGTGAATAATAATTATGAGGCTTTCAAGTAATCCAAACAGGATAAATATTTCTAGAACCAAATCAAGCTATCCATCAATTTAAGAAAATGATAGATTCTGTAGTTATTGCTTTCAGATGCGACTGGTTAAAACATAGTTAAGCTAACACAAAACATGTTATAATTGCACCTAAAAATAGAGGGATTAAACCCATAGGTAATATTCTCACAAAATTTAGAACAGCATAAAACACGGTCCATTCAAGAGCAATAAAAAAGTTGACCGCAGCAAATTCTTTAAAACCTAGTGCGAACCAGATAAAAAATGAAGCATAAACGACATCTGTTAAAAATGATAAAAACCCAGCTTTTATTAATCCAAATAGCACTTTTTCAAAATCTTTTAGAAGAAAACCACCAATCAAACCACTTAAAAACAAAATTCCGAGGTCTATTTCTTGAAAAGAAGGTCCTTCAAATGAACTATATGGTCTTACCAGCTTCGTACCGTCTATATAAATGAAATGACTTTCAGCTTCATAAAAACACACATACCTAAATATAGCTAAAAAAGAAAAAACTGCAATCCAAGCAAAGATAATTAATAAATTTAAGCCACTTTCGCCAAGTAATTTTGGAATGATCTTCAGCCAGCATTTTTGCAAATTTTAAATCTCCAATTCTGGGGCATACTTAATATTCAACAATGCTATCTAGAAAACTAAGATTTAAAAATTTTTAAGTACATCACAATTTGTAATATGCGATTTTGCCGTTAAATAGCTGAGAAAACTTTGACAGCAAAACCTCCATGAGCACTCAAAACGAACTTTTGGTTGGTAAACTTAACGTTTCAAATATTGACCTACCATCCTCAACTAAATTACCTTTCAAAAACCCGAAAGATGTTATGCCTACCACCTTCTTGATATATATGGCGAGGAGATACTGCACCAATATCAACAAGTTACTATTGTGCTAGAATTTCACGATTTCTTCCCGCTAATAATTCCGTGCTTATTGATATGTGGACAAATTGTCGATAAAATTGTAAGCAATAGGCTTTTGTACGTCTGAGATCTCTTTCGGCGTGAGCGATGAAAACTCCTAGATGCCCAAAAAGCGAAAGAAATGCCCACAATGATAAATGTTAAACCAAAAGGCAATGCAAGAATGTAAGGATATTCCTTTGTAGTCATTATCTTTGTAAAGGCTAAATATTTTAGGGTTATTTTTCTGTTAGGGGGAAACGTTGGACTAGACTCGAATAAAAGTGTGTAGTTTCCTTCTTCAGTTGTCTCGCCTATGAATTTTTTTTCAGATGAATTATCAGGAATCAGGCCATTAACCTCCAATATTTCAATCTCGTCTACAGTCCATTGAAAAGGGTTTAACCAGTATCTAAGCACATTCTTCTTTTGACTAGGCGTGATTATCGTAAAATTTATTGGAAGCAAATCTGGGATGTTCTCCATCTCATTTGGAATAAATTCTAGACTAAGCTTTTCTCCAACTCTGTATGGTCGTGTTATGTTGGTTCCGACGTTTAAGCTAAAAAGATGTCCACTTCGCGAATAATCGATTCCGTTTTCTTCTATAGTTTCAACATTTTTTGCAACGAAGGCTTGAGAGTAAGAAGTGAGGATTAACCCCGAAAAAAGCAGAGTAATGGCAAATATCGACATTTTTTTCCTCATTTTTGTTTCAGATAGACTTTTCTACATGTTTAATAAAAACCTTTAGCTAGTATGCACAAAAGAATTATTCTCTGTAGAATAAGTTTAAGGCTAGTAAATCATAAACTTTGGATATAGTAGTAGTGTGTAAGAATGATTAGGAGACGATGAAGATTGGAAGTTTTTGAAGCAATTAAAGGTAGAAGAAGTATAAGAGCCTTCCAAAACCGTGACATTCCGCCAGAAATGGTGGATAGGCTTATTGACGCGGCTCGTTGGGCGCCTTCAGCTGGAAACATTCAGCCATGGGAGTTCATAATTGTCAGAGAACCAGAAACAAGGCGCAAGCTTGCTGAAGCCGCTTTAGAACAAACTTTCATTGAAGAAGCGCCTGTTGTAATCGTTGTGTGCGCGGATGAAAACCGGTCATCGCAAGGCTATGGAACGCGCGGAAAAACCTTATATTGCCTACAAGACACGGCAGCTGCCACCCAAAACATTCACTTAGCCGCTTACGCACTTGGTTTGGGCACATGCTGGGTTGGCGCCTTCAGAGAAGACGAAGCAAAGAAAATTTTAAACATACCTAGCGGAGTGAGACCAGTAGCCATAATCCCAGTGGGTTATCCAGCCGAGAAGCCACAGCCGCGAAACAGAAGACCCATAAACCAAATAATCCATTATGAAAGCTTTTAAGCGATAAATTACATCCTTGGTTGCGAATTACAGGTTTTCTTAACAACCGAAGAATATGCTTTGCTGAAAGAAGCCGACAAAATCGTTAAGGATAAAGGTTTTGGAGAGTTGAAACAACCTAATTAAGTTCAAGAGTTAGACAACAAAATTTTTGATGTAAGAAAACTATTTAATGAAGCATTGTTTCTATATTTTGTCGGTGTTCTCTCATGGGTGAAAAGTTAACTTTTTCAAGTGTCGTCTGGAGAGAAGCACACATGTATGTTTCTTGGTGTCCCGACCTAGACATTGCAAGCCAAGGAAAAACTGTTGAAGAAGCATTAAACAACCTTAAAGAGGCTATTGAACTTTATCTTGAAGACGAAGACGCCATTATTCCATCCGAAACATCCTCACCAATAGTGACGGCAGTGAGCGTTGAAGTCCGTGCAAAAACTCCCCATAGTTTCAAGTCGCCAAGTAGTTAAGGCTTTAACCAAAGCCAGTTTTGAAATAGTTGGCAGAAAAGGAAGCCACGTTAGGCTGAAAAAGAAAACACCTGCCAAAACATACATTGTAATAGTGCCAATGCATCCAGAAATAAAACGGGGAACACTTAAGTCGATAATTAGGCAATCAGGGATACCATCGAACGAGTTTATCAAACTACTAAGATAATGAAAAACTGAAATGTTTAATCCAACAAACTCCTCAAACTATACGCTGTATGGTTTTGCTTCGGACAGCTCTGCTCTAGAAAACACTGCAGCCGTCTATCAGCTTGAAGCCTTCTTCAGCGGCGACACCACCCAGAACCACACTTTATGCGGCACTGCTCCAAACAGCTCGCAATACGCATTGTGCACTGCACTCTGGTATTTTGGTTATGAGCTGTAATTCCAGTAGGCTATTTCAGCCGTGAAACAGAAGACCAATAAGCCAAATAGTGCATTACAAAACTAGAAGGAGACTTTCCATATGAAGATGCGAAGCTATTATTTAGGCGAGCTTGCATGGCCGGATGTGAAAGAATTCCTGAAAGCCCATGATGTAGTCGTTATACCTGTTGGAAGCTGCGAACAGCACGGTCCTCACCTTCCAATAGACACGGATGCGTTTGACGCGTTTTGGCTTTCGTTGAAAGCTGCTGAAAAAGCCCAGTGTGCCCTTGTGGCGCCGCCGATTAATTATGGCGTTTCAATCCACCACATGGACTTTCCGGGGACAGTGACCCTTAACCCTCATACTCTGGAGCAGGTGGCGTATGAGGTGGCTTGTTCCCTGATAAGGCATGGGTTTAGAAAGATAATTTTTGAGAATGGGCATGGAGGGAACACTTCGGCTTTAGAGGCTGCGGCTGAGAGAATAAAGGCGGACACAGACGCTTTTGTAGCCGTTGACACTGTCAGCCTCATACCAGACTTCATCGAAGAATCAATTGAAACAGTTTATGACGCCCACGCCGGAGAGTTTGAAACCTCCACAACACTTGCAAACAGAGAGAAACTCGTGGTTAAAGAGCGAATAAAGAAATCCGCGATAAAACTTCCAAAGTCAAAGTACACAAAGATTGGGTTAAAAGAGAAGGGTCCAAAAGTTTCATGGGCTTTCCGAACAAAAGAGCTAAGCGAAACGGGCGTGATAGGTGACCCAACGAAAGCCTCAAAAGAGAAAGGGGAAGCTGCTTGGAACCTAGCCATAGAAAGGCTAGCGGACCTACTGTTAGAGGCAGATGGGATGAAGCTTTAATATTTCTCTGTCACATTTTATCGTGAGGTTAATTATTGAAATATGCAGAAATTGCTGAAGCCTACGAGAAAATTGAGGCTACAACCAAAAGGTTGGAGATGACGGACCTCTTAGTTGACCTTCTTAAACGTACGCCAAAAGAAATAATTGATAAAGTTGTGTATTTGACGCAGGGCAAGATTTACCCGGATTTTGTTGGCGTAGAAATAGGTGTTGCGGAGAGGCTTGCGATAAAGGCTTTGGCGAGGGCTTCTGGCAGAAGGGAAAGCGAAATTGAAGAGGATTTGAAGAAGAGTGGTGATATAGGTGAGACAGCCCAGAAGATGATAGCTGCTAAGAAACAGGTAACCTTCTTCCAGCAGCCGCTAACAGTTCAGAGAGTCTACGAAACCCTTGACAAAATGGCTAAGGCTTCGGGTGCGGGTGCTGTTGATGCGAAAATGGCTTTGTTAGCTGGGCTTTTGTCTGATGCGACGCCCAAGGAGGCCAAGTATATAATGCGAACAGTAACCGGGAATCTCCGCTTGGGCATCGCTGACATGACCGTTTTAGATGCGTTAGCCATAGCCTATGGGGGCGGCAAAGAAGCTCGCGAACTAATCGAACGCGCTTACAATATCTCCTCAGACCTTGGAAGAGTAGCGCGGGTTTTAGCTGAGAAGGGTTTGGAGGGGATTAAAAAGTTTGAAGTTTCAGTGGGAGAGCCTATAAGGCCTATGTTGGCTGAGAGGCTTTCTTCGCCTGAGGAAATTTTGGAAAAGCTTGGCGGAAGATGCATAGCCGAGTATAAGTATGATGGCGAGAGAATACAAGCCCATAAGAAAGGCAGCGAAATTGTTCTTTTTTCTAGGCGTTTGGAGAACATTTCCGACCAGTATCCCGACGCCGTTGAGCTTATCAAAAAACATGTTAAAGCGAAAGACGCCATTCTGGAGGCGGAGTGCGTCGCCATAGACCCCGACACTGGTGAGATGCAGCCGTTCCAAGAGCTTATGCACCGTAGGCGCAAGTATGGAATTGAGAAGGCTATGGAGGAGTATCCAGTCTCGCTTTTCATGTTTGACGCTCTTTACGTGGACGGGAAAGACTTAACCCTGGAGCCTTATCCAGTTAGACGAAAGGTTCTTGAAAAGGCAGTTAAAGAAAGCGAACGAGTGAAAATCGCCAAATACATAATTACAGACGACGCTAAAGAGCTTGAAAAGTTCTTTCTTGAAGCTATAGAAAATGGATGTGAAGGCTTGGTTTGCAAGTCTATAGCGGAAGATTCTGTTTATCAGGCTGGGGCTAGGGGATGGCTTTGGATAAAGTATAAGCGCGATTATAAAAGCGAAATGACAGACACCGTCGACCTAGTCGTTGTTGGCGCTTTCCACGGGAGAGGGAAAAGGGCTGGAACCTACGGCGCGCTGTTGCTGGCGGCTTACAACTCGGAAAACGACACATTTGAAACAGTGACCAAATGCGGGACGGGCTTTACAGACGAGGATTTAGCGAAACTTCCAGAAATGATGAAAAAACATGCAATATCTCATAAGCATCCTCGGGTAAACTCGGTTATTGAGGCTGATGTCTGGTTTGAGCCAGCCGTTGTCATCGAAGTTTTAGGCGCCGAGATAACCCTAAGTCCAATCCACACGTGCGCCATGGACGCGATAAGAAAAGGAAGTGGATTAGCCATACGCTTTCCACGGTTTACGGGAAATTATAGGCTTGACAAGGCAGCTGAAGACGCCACGACCGCAAGCGAAATAATTGAGATGTATCAGAGGCAATTGAAGAAGATTGCTGAGAGTTAAGAATTCTGATATTAAGCCTGAATGGATTTTTGTATCGAATCCTAATGTGTTGAGCATGGCTTGGCGCATGGAAAAAGGAATAATATGCCTTGTTTACCGCGTCTTCTAACGTTCCCTTTTCGAAAAAGGAGTTTAGCCGCCTTTAATCTCGCTTTGATATGATTATTTTAAATTTGCGTGGCAAGGCGGCTGAGGATGCAGTTAAGGCAAGTTAACTTTTCGGGTAAACCGTTGTCTAGAACAAATTTTCACAAAACTTATAAAGTTATAACACACGAAAGTATTTTCGGCACCCTAGAGGATTAACCGAAGGGTGCAAATAAAAGGGAAAGGAGAAAGGAAAATGAAAAACAAAATGGCCACGTTCTTGATGCTTTCATTGCTATTACTAAGCACGTTCTTGGTTGCAGTGCATATCCCCGTTGCTGCATCAAATTCGGTTTCGGCAGCAGATTATGAAAGTGCTGTAATAAAAGTTGCAGATAGACTTGTAGCATTGCAGTCCACAACCGATCATGGTTGGGATTGGATTGTTACGGATCTAACGGCACATAGTCCAGCTTCGAGCGCTGGAAATCTTTACGGCGTCACGGCATTAGAGCTTCTTGATGCTTATCAACTCACCGGGGACACGGCATATCTGGATGCCGCGAAAGCGGTGGCGGATTATCTTGTATTCTTGGGCAGTGAAAGAACACATTACCAGTTTGACCTTGAATTCTTAATAAAATTCGCGCAAATATCCGGAGAAACAACGTATTATACGTTTGCTTCTGATGTTTGGGCTTGGATGAAGACAAATGTAGATAGATACATGGATGGGCATCAAGTGGACTTATACAACTATTACTACACATATTATGGAGAAAGTCACGGTGCTGCCACATGGGCAACTGGTGATTGGGCGATAGCAGCCCTTGAACTTGGCGATGCGATATGGGCGAAAGCCATGACCGACGTTATAAAAGCAAACTGCACAAAAATGGAACCAGACCCTAACGAATATCAATATGTGGGATGGGGCAAAGCCCTAAAAGCATTTCAAGCAGTAGACCCTGAAGCCTATTCTTCTGAAATCGTAGATATTGTTAATATACTGAAGGCGAGGCAACAAGCAGATGGCTCTTTTACAGGCTGGGTTCAAGACGAAGCTTACGTAATAATGGGACTTGCTAGTGTTGGCGAAATAGAAATGGCTGAAAACGCATCTACCTGGCTAATCGAAAATCAAGGGTACGGTACCATTGTCGGCGGATGGAAACTTCCCGACGGAAACGAGTATTCAGAAGTAACCTCTGAAGCTGGTCAAGCAATCTTTCGCGTAATACAAGCCATAGGGACCGTATGTGTTGATCATGGCAGTAATGGCACTATAGACTTGAAAACTATGACCATACAACAAGCCATAAATGCCGCGTACTCAGGAGATACAATTATCGTTAATCCAGGAACGTATAGAGAAGCGCTATACGTTGATAAAAGCTTAATCTTAAAGGGATTAGGTTCACCAACGATTGAGGCTCCTGATACTGTTCCATTAAGACAATTCACAGGTCCATCTGGCACTCAAAGGTCAAGGCCTATAATCTTTGTTTATGGCGAAGTTGAAGTGACGATTGATGGATTTATCATTGATGGAAGAGGCGTTGGAAACACTAATTATGGTTTCATAGGGATACAATACTTTGGAGCGTCTGGCGAAATTAAAAATAACACTATTAAAGCGATAAGAGACACACCATTAAGTGGAGCACAACACGGAAATGCGATAGTTGTCAACCATCTATGGGACCAATACTGCAGCCATTCAGTCACGATAATAAACAATGTAATTTTTGATTTCCAAAAGAATGGCATAACATGCAACGAGCCTGGAACATACGCTATTGTCAGAAACAACATAATTACCGGCGCTGGCTTAACTGACAAAATAGCTCAAAACGGCATACAATTCGGATGGAATGCAACCGGCGTAATTGAAGCAAACATTGTTAGCGGTCATAAATACACTAACGTTGCAAGTTGGTGGTCTTGCGGCATTTTGTTGTATCTCTATAGTAACGGAACCGTGGTCCACTATAACACAGTAGCCGACAACAACGCAGGGGTTTTCGTTTATTCCTCAAGCAATGTGATTGTTCAGTACAACAATGTTTATGGCAACACCGAATATGGAGTCTATAATGAGCCGTCCGCCCTTGTTGATGCTCGCTTTAACTGGTGGGGTAATGCAACAGGTCCTCATCATCCAACACTTAACCCAAGAGGTACAGGAGATGCTGTAAGCGATGACGTTAATTTCGACCATTGGCTTCTAGAGAAATATCCTACGTCACTGCTAAGTCCAGTAATTTACATAGACCCAGCAGAGATAGAGTATTGGACCCTTGCCTGCGGGAAAACTTTCGAAGTGAACGTTAAAATCGATGAAGTTACAAACCTTACAGGTTACGAGTTTAAACTTTATTGGGATACCAATCTGTTAGACTTGGTTGATATCAAGATAACCCCACCGTGGCCTGAAGGAAACTACATGATAGCCAAAAACTATACAGACGAATCAACAGGGCTTTACTGGCTTGGTGTAGGTTCCTATATGACTGGACCCTTCACAGGCAGCACGACACTGGCAACCCTAACATTCAAAATTACCTATGACCCGGTATATCCTGAAAACAAAGAATGCGCATTGAATCTTGAAAACACTAAACTGAGCGCACCCGCTGGAGAGCCAATTTATCATATTGCTCATGATGGAAAATACAGCATTTTCTCAACAAAGCCAAAAATTGAAGTTAAACCTTCAACCTACACTGCACACTCTTACGAAGAAATCTTCACAGTTGACATATACGTTTCAGACATAGTTGATCTCTACAACTATACATTTAAGCTGCACTACGACACAACCCTTCTTGATGCGGTAAACCTTGAAATAGGCTCATTCCTCAAACCACCAATCTACGTTTACAAGTTCATAGTAGATGATGCAAACGGCGAAATATGGCTATGGGTATGGTCAACAAGCGGAACACCAGTCAGCGGAAGCGGAGTTCTAGCCACCGTAACCTTTAAAGTTGCAAAGGCAACGACGTGGACAAAATATCATCCGAACATTCTGGAATGCTCACTTGACCTTTATGATACAATGCTCATAACAGATAAAGGCATAGAAGTTCCACACGACGTTGTAGATGGCACCTACCGTTATGAACCAAAACCAGGAGACTTAGACTGCGATGGACATGTTGGTTTAGTTGACTTAAGAATAGTGGCATACTATTATGATCCAGCCTACAACTCAATAGCGGACCTAAACGAAGACGGCGTAGTAGACATCTACGACCTTCAAATAGTGGCTTACTACTACGGAGAGGATTGCTAAAATGTGCATATACTCTCCCTTCTCTCCCCTTTTTTAGTCTGAATAAAAATAAATGGAAGGTGATCAAATGAATAAAATAAAATGCCTTTCAATAATCACATTTCTGCTAACATTAACTATGCTTACACAAGTAGGAAACATAAAAGCAAACTCAACAACACTATATGTAAACCCCAACTTTACAACCGTAGAAATTTTCCAAACCGCACAAATAAACATATCAATATCCCAAGTCGTTGACCTTGCAGGTTGGGACTTCAAACTATACTATCCAAACTCAATCCTAAACGCCACGGAAATCATGGAAGGGTCCTTCCTAAAAACAGCAGGTGACACATACTTCATGATAAAAGAGTTTAACGATAACTACAACACAACTCATGGAAGAATATGGGCAGCATGCGTATTACAAGGGCAGGGCCCGGGAGCTACAGGAAACGGAACGTTGGCAACAATAACATTCAAAGCAAAATCAGTCGGAAACGCAACTATACACCTAGCAGAAACAGACCTAATAGACTCAAAAATGCCGATAGGCCACATTCCACACACAACAATAGACGGAACAATAAAAGTGTCAGGACACGACATAGCAGTGTTAAGCGTTAATCCACTAAAAACTATTGTGGGGCAAGGCTACACTATGCAGATAAATGTTACAGTTGCTAATCAAGGCGACTACATGGAAACTTTCAATGTTACGCTTTACGCCAACACAACCACAATAGAAACAAAACAAATCACCCTGACAAGCCTAAACTCCACAACAATAACCTTCACATGGAACACTGCAGGCTTTGCCAAGGGCAACTACACCATATGGGCTTATGCTTGGCCAGTTCAAGGCGAAACAGACACAGATGATAACACCTACATTGACGGTCTTGTAATTGTATCGATGGCTGGAGACTTAAACGACGACGGCATAATTGACATAAGAGACATATCCACCGCTGGAAGAGCCTACGGCAGCTACCCAGGACATCCAAGATGGAACCCAAACGCAGACATAAACAACGACAACATAATTGACATAAGAGACATATCCACAATAGGCAGAAACTTCGGAAAAACAGACCCGTAAGACTCTCCTTTTTCTAAATCAAAGTTAAGAATGGTTAAAGAAGTTTGTTAAATCACGCCAGAAATTGTAGAAGGATTTTTCTGTTTTATACGTGAATATGGTGTGATTTAGGGACTAAAAGTATATTATTCCCCATGTTTATTTGCTGTTTTCTTTTACATCGAAGTTAATATGCGGTCTTTTTATAAACTGATTGACGCGTATGCCCAAACCACTTATCCAAATTGCGGAACCACCATAATCTTGAAAATTGCAGCGAAATGGATTTTAACTAATTAACGAAGCTGCTAAAGGAACCAAGAACTTTTACCGAAGTACTTTGCATAACAAAACTTTCTCGAAAGACTCTAGTAAGGCTCAACTATGCATGAGTGCGTTGTAGTAAAAAGCGCCAGTGTCTACAACTTAAATGCCTCGTATGAGGAAGCTTCATCATAACACTTAACGTTAACAATGTAGAGGATTTGTATGATTGGCAAGTTGTTACAACGCTTAACAGAAGAAATAAAAATCTCAGCGTCTTCCTCGGAGGATTCTTAGGCAAAATTTCCACTTTCCTAAATGCTTCAAGTGCCGCCCAAATGAGTCTTGTTGCTTGGTGGCTTGGCGCATGGAGAAACTTTCTGGAAAGAATGGCAGTAGCACGCTGACATCTTCGGATATTATGTGGCTGAATACAAAGAGCCTCGTTAGATTGAATATGCAACTGTGAACAACTGAGTGCCATTAGATACTTTCCTGGGAGATTCAAAAAGCTCCCTAGTTTCCATAGAAAATGCAACGCTAACGCTTTCAGTTATTAAGAAATAAAGTTTAATAAGATTAACTCCTTCTTTTTGTATGAATAATTTTACGATAAGATTTACACTCTTGAAAGGTCTTCGTTTACCATTGGAGTAGCTTTCTGAATTATATAGTAGCAGTTCCCTAAGAAATAATCAGCGAGCAGGTCTCCATCGGTTTCCTCTTGACTCCATGCAATTCTTTCTCTTCTAATACGGTTCGCTCAATATCGAACTTGATTGCAGTAACAATTTTTCTGTTAGACGTTTACCCATTTGGGCGAAAGGAGAATAGAAAAGGTATATCACATAGCGTCCTGCTTCTTTGTTCCGTAAAGGTGGCAGGCAACAAAATGATCTTTATCCACCTCTAATAACTGCGGTTCTAACTCCTTACATATATTGCCAATATAGCTTGGGCAACGTGTATGAAATCTGCAACCAGAAGGGGGGTCGACTGGACTTGGAATTTCGCCTTTAATCACCGCCTCACTACGTTGCGATGTGGGGTCTGGAACTGGAACTGCCCGAATTAACGCTTGCGTGTAAGGATGCGCTGGTTCGTAGATTATTTTCTCAACAGGGGCTTTTTCAACGATTTTTCCCAAATACATAACTGCTATTCTGTTGCACATATGACGAGACAATGCTAAATCATGAGTGATAAAAAGCAATGACACTCCATACTTCTCAACCAAATCAACCATCAAGTTCAAAACCTCTGCTCTAATAGAAACGTCTAACATAGAAACAGGCTCGTCCGCAACTATAAACTCTGGATTTAAAACCAGCGCTCTGGCAATAGCTACTCTCTGCCTTTGCCCTCCACTTAGTTCATGAGGGTATCTAAACAAAAATTCGCTTGGTGGCGTTAATTCAACATCTTCCAAAGCCTTTCTCACCTTATCTTCAACATGCACTTCTCCTTGGACGTAAAGCGGCTCAGCAACAATGTCAGCAACAGTCATTTTTGGGTTCAATGATTCATATGGATCCTGAAAAATAATCTGCATTTTCGTACGATATCTCTTCATCTCTTTTTGAGGAACATGCGTTATATCCTTACTCTTAAAAAATATTTTGCCATCTGTAGGCTCAGTAAGTCTCAACAGCACTCTACCTGTTGTTGTTTTTCCACTTCCACTTTCCCCAACCAAACCGAATATTTCACTCCTTCTAATATCAAAACTTACTCCATCTACAGCACGAACAAAAAGCTGTCTTCTAGACAAAATACTCGACCAAAATCCCGCCGTAACCGGGAACCATTTCTTCAGATTTATAACTCTTATAATTTCTTGCTCCGTTCTTCACATCCTCCTCAAGCTTTCTCGACCAAATGGCAAGCCACTAAATGACCACGGCCAACATCCAAGAGAGCTGGTTCCTTCTCTCTACAGACTTTCATGGTATATTGACATCTTGGATGAAATTTGCATCCTTTAGGCGGGTTTAAGAGATCTGGAGGTGCACCTGGTATAGCGAGCATGCGTGATTTTTCGGATTTCACATTTGGGAACGCAGATATCAAACCTGTTGTGTAGGGATGTATGGGTTTCTTAAAGAGTGTTACGACATCACCATACTCCACTATCTCCCCTCCATACATAATTGCACACGTCTGACAAGTGTCCGCAATTATAGATAAGTCATGAGTGATTAGTATCATAGATAAATCAAACTTATCTTTCAACTCCCGAAGAAGCTTTAATATCTGCGCCTGTATAATCACATCTAAAGCAGTCCCCGGTTCATCTGCTATTAAAAGTTCCGGATTACAGGCTAAAGCCATCGCTATCATTGCACGTTGCCTCATCCCGCCACTAAATTCATGTGGGTAATTGCTTATTCTTAGAGGATCTAACCCTACCAATTCAAATAACTTTTTAGCTCTATCAATTGCCTCTCTTTTAGTGACATTTTTCTCATGAGCTAATATGGCTTCAACAATTTGATCCTCTATTTTGTAAACCGGATTAAGAGCATTCATTGCGCCTTGAAATATCAGAGAAATCTTTTTCCATCGTATTCTATCACGCATCTCCTTTTCGTTTTTCTTTACTAAATCCTCTTTTTCAAAAATAATCTTTCCATCAATTATTTTGCCTCCTGGAGGGAGGATCCTTAAAAGTGAAAGGGCAATCGTAGTTTTTCCACAACCGGACTCTCCTGCCAGTCCCATCGCTTCACCTTTTTCGACTTTAAAGCTTGCTCCATCTACGGCTTTGACGTACCCTCTAAGCGTGTAGTAGTACGTTTTCAAGTTCTGAACTTCCAAAAGCGCCATTTTTTCGCTCTCCTTTCCCAGTTAGCTTCTGATATAAAAATAGTTTAATATAAAAGCTTTCATTTAGAGCTGCCCTTGTTTTAATGTCACAACCTTTTTAAATCACTACATCTCTCTTCTCCTAAGAGTACAATGAAAGTCCAGTGGATAGGGAAGAATGTTGATTTGCAGCTTCTTTCAAACTTTGTAGAAGCCTTTTTTATTGAAAGAAACTTTGAAACAGTTAAGACGCGAAATTCTTCAGACTTTAAGGTCCATGCCTCTTTACTTACAGAATCATTGATTGTTGAGGTAAAAATAGTCGGATGCTCAAATGACTTTACGGTAGAACTCGTTCCAAAAAGTTACAGCGAAGGTTTTATAAAGACTGGCTTAATGACATTGCCGTTTGGAGGAGGCAGCTTAATCTTAAAGGGATTAAAATTTCAAGAAAAATTTAAGAGATTGGAAAAGGACTTTTGGGTTTACATTGAAAAAACGATTTGTGGTTGCGCTAATTCTTTCCACAGCTAAAACTCATCAAAATGTCAACGTCTAATTCTGAGCTTTGGGTTAAGTATTTCATCTATCGCGTATCCAAGTAGAATGAAGGAGAGAGACAACAACGCTATGCATATTCCTGGCGGAACTACCCACCACCATGCCGTGTAAGAACCTGTTGCTTGCACATCGTAAAGCATCCTCCCCCAAGACATTATGTTTGGATCGTAAAATCCAAGCCAACTTAAGGATGCCTCTAAAACAATCGCCGCGGGGACCTCCAGTGCTAATGAAACATATACCAGTCCCATTACGTTTGGAAGCACGTGTCTTGTTAGAATATGCAGTTCACTAGCGCCGATGGCTTTGGCTGCTTCGATATATGCCCTTTCTTTTAGACTTAAAACTTGTGCTCTTATGACTCGTGCAAAGCCCATCCAGCCTAACAAACCTATAACTATTATGAGGTTGTTTATTGTTGAGCCAAAAACAGTCATTAGGATCATCAATAATGGCAATCCTGGTAATACTAGTAAAATATCCGTAAATCTCATCATCAATTCATCTACCCCGCCTCCAGCATATCCGGCGACCAATCCGAAGGCTAGTCCAATAACTATAGATAAAAATGCTGAAAGTAGACCCACATACAATGAAACTCTTGCGCCATAGACGAGTTTAGTAAATACGTCTCCTCCCCAGTTATCGGTTCCCAGCAAGCCGAAACATGTTCCCCATAACACAATGTTGAGGTCGTCAATGTAGACCGTAGTTTCTACCTTGGTGTTAATCGCTGAATCCGAAAAAATTAATGTTACTCCAAATGAATAATTTCCAGATCCCGTGAAAATCAGTTTTGCTAGATCCTCTTGTGTTCCAAAATGTTGGGCTCTAATACTTTCTGACGCCGTTGAAGATATTGGGGGTCTAGGGGTTGCCCAACTTGTTAAAGTTTTAGTGAAGAAACCAAAGGCCCAATTTCTTTCCAAGCCCCATTCAAGTGTCTTGTTTTCGCCGAAATCCTGTCTTAGAAAGACAACGACTTTTACTGGTATGTTCTCTGCTCCTTCAACTAATACTGCAACATCACAGTCAAATTTAGCCGGCGGTCCTTTATATGGATAATAGAATTGTTTACTTAATGTTATGTTTATGGTTCCCAGCGGAGCCTCTTCTTTTTCTCTATAATACGTTACTGATATCGACCCTAAATCTGTCACGCTTTTGCCCATGCCTGCAACATATTGAATAAAAAATCTTTTTTCAGTAGATGATGTAGTAGTTGTCCATTCTCTTAAAGAAGACGGTTCGTTGAAATAGGGATCCTTTATTGGGTTCATGTTTTCACTTAAGTTTTCTCCGCCTGGTAAATATTTCATCCATGCAGGTACGACGGTCCTTCCAGACAACCATTCAGACCCAGGACCGGTAGGCTGAAATGGAGTAAGCAATGGGGCTCCAATTGCCATAATTGCAAAAAATATGATTATCCCTATTCCCAACATTCCTCGCTTACTATGTTTAAAACTACTCATAAATCTTTGTAGTTGTTTTATTCTGAATGCAAATTTTTCTTTTCGTGTTGCCATTTATCATCCCTAGTATTTAATTCTTGGGTCAATTACTCCATAGAGAAGGTCCGCTATAAAGTTAGCAAAAATAACACATAGGGCCATTATGTAAAAAAGCACATGTAATACTGGATAATCATATGTTACTATGGATTTCCACGTTAGCAATCCTATACCCGGCCAATTGAAAACCGTTTCTGTGATTATAGCTCCTGAAATAATCGTTCCGAACGAGAGTGCTGCGCTTGTTATTATTGGGAGAGAAGCGTTTTTTAAGGAATGTCTAAATAGCACAGTTCTCTCTTTCAATCCTTTTGCTCTTGCGGTAACTATATAATCCTCCGTAAGTGTTTCAAGCATTGTTGCTCTCGTCAATAGGAGAAAGTTTCCATATTGAAAAAGAGTTAACGTTAGTGCTGGCAGAAACAGATGATAAAGTCTTCCTCCTATTTCTGTTAACCCGGGAATAGTCATCTGCCATCCAAAAATGTTAAATGTTGCTAAAGGTTCTGGCCAAGGTCCAGGTTTTATCCATTCTTGCGGGACTGTCATTCCTGGCGGAAACCATTTTAGATTAAGAGCGAACAATCCTATGAACATCATTCCAATCCAAAAAACTGGAAGGGAGAAGAATATTAATGAAATGGTGACCATTGATGTATCAAAGGTTCCCCCTCTTTTATAAGCAGCGAATACTCCTAGTATGACTCCTATAACTATTGAGAGAATGGTTGATACTCCCATAAGTAAGAGAGTGTTTGGTAGTCTTTCTGCGATTAAGTCTAAAACAGGAGGTGTAGCGGGGGCGTTAGAATTTCCGAATTGAAATGTAAGCATGTTTATTAAGTATTTTACGTATCTTTCGTGGAGCGGCACGTCAAACCCCCATTGGTGATATAGTTTTTTAACTAGTTCGGGGTCTTTAATACCTCCAGGTCTGCCCATGAAAAATTCCATGGGGTCTCCCGGCATAAGATAGAATATGATGAAGTTTACTGAGAGTACTGCAATTATTAAGAAAAATGTGTACATAATTCTTTTAAGGATGTAGCTTCTTAGACCCATCGGGCATCACAAAAAGTTTTAAGTGAATAGTTATTTAAACTTTAACTGTGCTATTCAAAGTTTATAGCAAGTATTATCGCATTTCGGGTATTGATGATTCCGTCAATGTCTAGTCTACGCCACTGGCCTCCAGTTCTTTTCTATTTTTCGTTCATTTTATTATTTATTTCTTGGTTTTTAATAAAATCTTAAATATTTGCTGGATTTTTACATTTAAAAAGTGTGGTGATTGACTAAGATGAGATGGATGGCGGCTTTTCTATTTTTGTTGCATGTGTTTTTTATTGTTGGTGGATGTTGTCCGTTTTTTGTGAGCGTTAGGGCTGCTGGTGGAATAACTATTTCTGGGGATACTGTGATGGAAATTGTTAACGAGACTAGGGTTATTAGTGGAGATGTTGTGATTAGTGGCAATGCCACTCTTTGCGTATATAATTCTACTTTGACTTTTTCTATGAGTAGGAATTATGATTACGAGATTCGTCTTGAGAATCCTGTTGATGGTTTTCCTAGATTGATAATTGTGGATTCTAATCTTACAAGTGCCAACAATAGGTATTTTGATGTTAGAGTTTATGATGGATTTGTAAACTTTAGTTCGGTTAACCAAAAAATTTTTGCCCAGTATTCCATGTTTGATTTTTTGGTTTATGGTTCTTCTAATGTTTCTTTGTCGAATTCACGCTTGAAGAAGGTTAGTGCGTTTGAGTTTTCTACAGTTAATGTTTCTTATTGTGATGTTTCTGGGTTTTATTCTGATGGAAGTGCGAAAATTTATGCTTCAAAGGTTAGTTCGTTGAATGACATTCATGCTGATGGTGAGTCTTCTATTTTTGTGTCTTCTCCTTCGCTTCTTGCAAAATCGTCAACAAAGGAGGCTGACATTTACGCTAGAGGAAACTCAACTGTCCACGTTTCTCTTACGTCGATTTCTATCGGGACATCTTTGTCTGCGAAGATTGAAACCTCTGATCGTGGCCGTCTTGAGATTATTGATAGTTCTATAGATACTCAATATAAGGATGTTCGTATAGATACTTATGGAGATTCTTTTCTCTTGTTGAGCAATGTAATTGTGCGTCAATCGATTTTGGGTGCACATGGAAACTCTACAATCCATGTTCTCAATGGTAGTTCTTTAAGTGGGGTTCAAATGTTTGCTTTTGAGAGTTCGCGAGTTTTGTTTTCTGATTCTTCAGTTAATTGGTTACTGCAAGCTGGTGGCTCATCTAACGTTTCAATTAAGAATTCTATGGTGACTCTTTTGCGTGGTGTTGATTCATCTTCTGTTTTTGTTTCTAACTCAACTGTCGGGTTATTTCAGATTCGTGACTTTTGTGATTCTTTATTTGCAGACTCCGTTATTGATCAGGTCTCTTTGGAATTTATTTCTGTTAATTTTACGTTGACTGATGTCGGTGCTGGTTTCTTTATTTCCAAGGATTTTGTTATTCCTGGAGTTTTGTTTAATTTTACTTTGGCCAATTCGGAGATCAAGTTGGGATGGTCTATTCTTTTTTATGGCTCAAGCAATGTGACTGTCGTGAACTCTTCTTTATGGTTTATTGGAGTTTCTGGCAGTTCACGTGTTGATGTTGTTAATTCAACTGTTTATTGTTCTCCGGGTGCTAGTGTATCCGCTTACGTTCGTTCTTTTTCTCCCCTTACTGTTCGTGTTGTGGATCTTTTTGGTAACCCCGTTTGTGGTGCGAATGCTACACTTTTTTCTGATGGTGTTGCTTTGGACTGCAAGTTTTCTGATGAGGATGGATTTGTTAGTTTTGTTCTTGAAAGGTTGTTTAATGCTTCTGGCTCTTTTCCTTTGAGTTCATTCAATGTGACTGTTGAGTGGAATGGTTATCGTGAGTCTACGCTTGTGTGCTGGGAGGAGGAGTGGGTATTAAGCGATTTCTCTTCTTTTGTAGTTTTGCCTTCGCCTTGGTGGTATTGGTATGTTGTTTATTTTGGGGTAGGCGCAGCTATTTGTGTATCTGCTGTTGCTGTTTTCTATTTTGTTAGGAAGAGAAAGCGGTTAGTTTCTTCCGGTTAGTTTCCATTTTTGGCGGGTGTAGTATTTTTCCATAAAGTTTTTAAATGTGTTTAGAATTTTAGGTTAGTGCTGAGAAATGGGGAAGGAGAGAAAATTATGAAGAAGGCATTGATATCTACCAGTCTTATATTGTTGCTGATGGTTCTGGTTTATCCGACGTTTGCTTGGTATCATCCAGATACGAATAGTGAAGATTCGACGAAGTTTAATCAGTGGGGTCCTAGGGTAGACAGCGTTTTATGCGTTCTTCACACTAGTCAAGAGAGCGAGTACAATTCGTTTAAGTCTAAGCTTATTGACTTGTTTGACTGGCACTTTACTCCGACTCAAAAGCAAGAGCTTGACACGCAAGATCCGCAAATGAATCAGTGGGAGAGGTTGTTCTATGCTGAGTTTGGAATGTGGGAGGTTGATATTAATAACGATGTTTTTCCAGGCAGTGATCTGAACTTTAGGCTGGCTTTGTCTAAGTTGCTCAACAAAGAAGGTTTTGTTGCAACAGAGTTAGCTGGTATGGGACAAGCTGCGCACTCGCCCTTGTGGCACAATCCAACCTATCGTTATGAGCCATGTGCAGATTTCGACTCTGAAAAATACGACCCAACTGCGGCCTATCAGTTGCTATACAACAATGGCTACCGTGACTGGGACAGTGATGGCATTATCGAGTATAGTCCAGACGGCGGAACAACCAAGCAGGAGTTCACCATACTGCTATATGCGAGGTCGGATGACCCGCAAAGAACAGCTTTAGGTAACTTAGTTAACACAGTTTTGACCACTAATGCTCAAAGTTCTGTGCTAAACGCAAAGTTTGATGTATCCTTAAACATCGTTCCAAAAGCCACATGCTACCAGAAAGTCATGATTGAATACAATTATACACTATATACTGGCGGTTGGAGTTTCGGAAGAGATCCTGACACAATATACTTCCTTTATCATAGCAGATTCGCAACTGCGCCTGAGCCGTGGGCAAATAACTATGTAAACTACAAAAGCCCGTATTTTAACGCGGCAATTGAAAATATGATTGGAGCTTCTACTTTTGATCAGGCTCGCTACTGGTGTAACGAGAGCCAACGCATTTTCATGAGTGATGTGCCGGTCATACCAATGTGGAACACAGCTGGCTACACGGGCATTCTGTCATCAGTCGAGAAGGCTGTTCACATGTCTGCTTATGGACCAACAACCAGCACGGGTGCTTGGTGGACTTTGCTAAACGCTCATAAGGCTGGTCAGCCTATGGGCGGTACTTTAAGATGGGGCTTCATGAACGACTTTTCGGCTTTGAGCGTTTACATGAGCCAGTGGGTTTGGGACTGGAACATTCTACAAGAAATCTACGACACCCTGATCTCATATAACCCGTACAATTATACAATGGACCTTCCTGAGCTTGCGAGAAGCTGGGAGGTTGGCGAGTGGACATTTGAAGGTGAACCAGCAACTTATGTAACTTGGCACTTGAGGCATGATCTATACTGGGAGGACATTCCACCGAAGCTAGACAGGGCTTACGGTATAGCACGCTATGGAACCGGCGCACTTCACATAAAGCCTGATGGCACGCCAGATCCTCAACCGCCGATGCCAGTGACTGCTGAAGATGTAGCGTTTTCAGTGGAATACATTGCTGAGTCTTCGGATGCTTGGAACTGGGGCCTGGTAGCCGATGTAATATATTGTGATGTGACAGACCCCTACACGGTCACAGTTTATTATGGAATCTACCTGCCTCTGTGGGCTGCTCACTGGTGCGGAGCCCTGCCTATAATGCCAAAGTTCATCTGGGAGAAGGTACCTGTGGCGGAAGCAGGCGAGTATGACCCGCTAACTGAAAAGACGCTTAGCGGCACTGGTCCGTTCAAATTTAACTATACCGGGTACGTGCCGCATCAATATGTTGTCTTGGACAAATATGAGAGATTCTTTGCTTTGAATCCTGTTGATGTCTATGTAAATGCTGATGGTGTTCGTGTGGATCCCGGTACCAGCGTGAACTACACAGTACAACTAGCAAACAGAGATGCTGAAACTACGATAACCGGAGATTTATCAGTTAAAGTGGACGGACTGCCTGTTGCTACCATAACTGGCATATCATTAGGGCCTAAGGCAACATATGAAACTATTCTATACGCCACTGGGGCCTTGACCGGAGGTAAGCATAACATAACAGCCACGTTTGATGTGACTTCGCCCTCGGAGTTTGCAACTATGGATTCGACATACACTCACAACATTTTCGTAACAATTAGAATGGACCTTAACTACGACTATGTGGTCGACATTAGAGACATTTCAACGGCTGGAAGGGCCTTTGGCAGCTACCCAGGACACCTAAGATGGGATGCTAGGGCGGATATAAACGGTGACCGCTTGGTCGACATCCGAGATATTTCAGCAATCGGAAGAAGATTCGGCTGGCATACGTAAACCAAAACACTATTTAAAATCTCCTTCTTTTTCTGTGTGTGTAAAATTTTCCTAGAATCGTGGTTTTTGAGCGTGTTTGTGCTTCTTAGTGTACAATATTTCGGTTGGGAATAGAAGATAGTTCCGGAACCTTTAAATTTTGATTCTTTACACATTAATATTGCATAAAGTTAAGGAGAAGGGAGAAAGTTTGAAAGACAAAGTTCTTAGTTTAGGCTTTACAGCAATGCTGGTTCTAAGCACACTAGCAATTTTCGCAGTAAACCCTGTGAGGGCTCAACCAGGCAGTTTCTACATGGTTCCAGATAACAACATATTCTTCACAAACACTACTTCGGTTGGAGCTACCTTTAAAGTTACCATAATGTGCAGTGACGTTGTTCAGCTGTATGACTGGCAAGTCGGCCTTTCCTTTGACGGGTCGCTTCTAAGTGTCGCCGCTGCAGATATTGTTATACCAAACGACAACATATTGAAAGCAAACTTCCCCGGCAAAACATATGAGCCTTCACCAAGCGTTGAAGTTGGGTACGTAGGCTTTAGCCAAACTATAACGGGAGCAGCGGAGGAAATGAACTTCACAGGTTCTGGAAAACTTGCTGAGGTAACCTTCCACATTATTAAGGCTCCTGGAAGGAAACAAACGGTAAGCACTGTTATCCACTTTGTTGTACCTCCCGAACCGGGAGCACTAAAAACTTTATGGGAAGATGCATCAACTCCACCAAGAAGCTACACTCCCAGCACTGATGATGGCTATTACGAGTTCAGTTGGGCACCGCCTGCGGAACTACCTTGGCTTCAAGTTTCACCTGCAACAGTAACCATGGGCCTTGGCGGAGCACAAGTCACAGGCAAACACTTCACAATAGACATCCTAGTCAAAAACGTCGCCGCCGACTGGCTGATGATAGGCGCACAAGCAAGACTATACTACAATAAAACGCTTGTAACATACGTAAGCGCAACAGAAGGAACATTCTTCAGCACCTTCGCAACCCATGGAACATGGTTCAATGTTGAAAAAGACGACGGAACCCTAAACATAGGCCTACTAATGCTGCCAAACGACACAGGCTACTATGACTTCACAACATGGCCAAGCGGCGAAGGAAAACTCTGCACAATAGAGTTTGAAGTGGCAACGCAGCTGGAGTTCCCATGGGAAGCGACAGACAAATTCGACCTAGAACCACTGTTCGGAATATGCTTCATAGACGTTGACGATGCGCCAATACCACACGCAGACCCAGTAGACGGCACATACCACATATACGGCTACGTCCTAGGACTACAAATAGACGTCTACACGCAATATCCTGAACCCTACGGCGGACAAGGAGCGAACATGCCGAGCGACATGTTCGGACCACAAGCCGAAGTAGTCCTATACGCAAAAGTCCTATACAACCTAGACCCAGTGCAAGCCAAACTAGTAAGCTTCGAAATCCGCCACGGCGAATTCGTAATCCGAGGCTCCAACTTCACAAACTCAGAAGGCATAGCCGAATACCGCTTCAGAATACCATGGCCATGCGAAAACGCCCCAGAAAGAGTATTCGGAATATGGAACGTAACAGCAAACGTTGAAGTCGCAGAACAAATAGTAACAGACACACTAGCCTTCAAAGTATACTGGCTCGTGGAAATAGTAAGCGTAACACCAAAACAAACAGAATACATTAAATACAAAGACCAACCCCCAACACTAGAATTCGAAGTCGTATACAGAACATACCGCATACAACCCATACCCGTCGTAATAACAGTCGCAGGATACGACGAACTCAACTTCTTCATAGGCTCAGACAACTTCAACACCACAGTAGGCTGGGGCACAATGGACGGATGGTGCCAGTTTAAGGAATACACAACAACCCTCAGCTTCCCAATGCCATCAAACGCAGTAGTAGGAACAGCAACAGTCCGAGCCAACGCCTTCGACAAACTACCATGGGTAGGCGGAGTACCATACTGCCCAGAAAAATCAGAAATCTTCAGAATCCTACGACCATAAAAGCCAAATCGCTAAACAACCCCACCCCCCTTTTTTAGAAGATAATTCCACAACACTTTTAACACTAAAAAATCATTAAGTAACTGGGGAGAAACATGCGAAAACTGGTTATGGTCTTAACTATCTTATTCACACTTTCGCTTTTAAACTCAAACATAACAACAGCCTCATCAACCCTCACAATAACCCTATCAACAAGCAAACAAACATACAATCTCGGAGAAACAGTGCAAATATACGGAAACCTCACGCTAAACGGTGTCATAGTCACTGACGGTCTCGTAGCCATCCAAATAAACTCGCCCAACTTGCAACGCTACGTATTAAGAACAATCGAAACCGGAACCTTAACAAATCAAAACTGGACCGCCGAAATACTAAGCGTTTACACATGTGACCAGTACGAAAATCCAAAAACTAGCTTCCAAAGAGGTACAACAGCCTACGCAAAAATAACATGGAAAAACAACCTTCAAACACCAATATACATCCTCGTAGCACTATACATAGAATTTCCCAGCAATATCCCATTTCAAGCCTTCGCCCCAGTCACCGGCACGATAAACCCGGGAGAAAGCTATACTACAGTTTCAATACCCATCCCATCCAATGCGCCCATAGGAACATGCATGCTCTACGCAAATCTATACGACAACTGGCCCAAAGACTCCGGAACCCCCTATTGCCCAGAAAAAACCACATCATTCACAATAACATCAACCGGATCTACAAGCCTCTCTGAAAAGCCTCCACAATACAATACCTTATCCACAAACAACTTTAACATAACATTTAACCTCCCAAAAACCGGCGGACAAATGGGAAATTACACAATTTTCGCAACCTCCCACTACAACGGCGAAAAAACAAGCAAAACCACATCTTTCAATGTAACATTAATCGGAGACATCAACCACGACGGCCTAGTCGACATCCGCGACATATCAACAGTAGGCAGAGCCTACGGCTCCTATCCAGGACACGAACGATGGAACCCTGTTGCAGACCTGAACAAAGACAACATTGTTGATATCCGCGACATATCAACAGTGGGCAGGGACTACGGCAAAAGTGGAACTTATTATACATAGCAAAAATTATGGAACTCTCTTCCAGAAGCCTTAAATTAGCCGCACTTCATATTTTTAGACGCGAGAAAGGAGACGTCTAAAATGATCCAGAAAAAGAGGGGCATATCCCTAATTTTAGCCTCGCTCATGTTGACATCAACAATTCTGCTGTTCACAATAAAGTCCACCACAGCCTCAGTTGCCAACTTAACCCCACAACCATCAAAATCAAACCCAAGCGTAGGCGAAATCTTCGAAGTCAACATTTCCATCAGCGAAGTCGCAAATCTATATGATTGGCAAATCATGCTATGGTTCAAAAACTCAGTCTTAACGGCGACCCAAGCTTTAGAAGGACCATTCCTGAAAACAAAAGGCGGTACATATTTTCCGCCACCAAGCATCGTAAATAGCTATAATGCCACTCACGGCTACGTCTTCGCCGCGTGCACAGCAACATGGGACCCGGCAACTGGAGGAGTCAGCGGCTCCGGAGTATTATGCACAATTAAATTTAACGGTACAAGAGACGGCGTTTCAAAACTAATAATAAGCGAAAAACCAGCCGCTGGAGAACCTAATTTTATAACATTGCTTGAAGATCCAGACGCAAATTCTATAACCTTCGGTGTAACGATAACCGAGGTTGTCATTGGCACACCCCCTCCGCCACCTCCACCTCCAACAATTCACATAAACCCCCAAAGAGTTGTCGACCCAACTCTGACACCATGCAACATGTTCCCAATAAACGTGAGCATTGCGAACGCAACAGATATAGGCTCTGTAGAATTCAAAGTAGGCTTCAACTCAAGCATTCTAAACGTAATTGATGTTCAGATAGGCGACATCTTCCCAGAAGGCGTAACTCCAACAATAGACATCAACAACACAGCTGGATATGTACACTTCCGCGCTTCTCTCTCTGCCCCGCAGGCGCTAAATGGAGATGGAACGCTGGCGAATATAACATTTCACGTGGAAAACTTAGGAGAAACAGCAATCTCACTTTATGAAACAATTCTGCTAGGCTCAGATGGCGCGCCAATAATCCATTATACTAGTAACGGATACTTCAACAACATGTTAATCGCAAAGATAAGAGTAGACCCGCCGGAGATAATAGACCCAACCATGTTGCCACCAGCAACCTTCCAAATAAACATAACAATAGAAGATGTTGAAAATCTCTACGGGTACATGTTCAATTTAACTTATAACGCAGACATCCTAACATGCTTGATGGTGAAAATCAATGTCGTCCTGAACCAAACAAGTTTCAATACCAAAGTGCTTATAGACGATGAGTATGGGTTTGTATGGGTAAAAGTCACTTATAAAAGTCCATCCATCCCAATAACAACCTATGAGCCAGTAGCCATCGTAACAATAACATTTCAGGTAGACGCCATGGGAGCCAGCCCACTTCACTTCGAATCCACAAACCTGACAGATTTTGGAGGACAACCCATCTCCCACGAGGTCTACGATGGACTTTTCATGACGCTGATAAGGGACGTTGCGGTAACAAATGTCACGCCGCTACGCACCCAAGCCTACCAAGACTGGCTGGTTTACATCAACATAACAGTACGCAATGAAGGCAACCTAACAGAAACCTTCAACGTAACATTGTATTATGACTCAAACATAATACAAACAGCCACGGTTACAGACCTTGCTCCCGACGAAGAAATCACGTTAACAATTCCATGGTTCACTACAGGCGTAACAGCATGTCACAACTACACTATTAGAGGAGAAGCAGAACGCGTCCCATATGAACTTGACACTGCGGACAACATCTACACGGATGGAACAATAAAAATAAAAATAATGGGAGACGCCAACGGAGACGGCGTAGTTGACGTTCGCGATTTATCAATAATAGGCAGAGCCTTCGGCGCTCATCCAGGTCATCCAAGGTGGGACCCCGAAGCTGATTTAAACCTTGACAATGTCATAGATATTCGAGATATTTCTAAGGCTTCCCGCAACTTCGGAAAAAGATGTTAAACAACTCTCTCATCCCCTTTTTTAAGTCGAAAGTTTTAAAAGCACACCACCCATTAGTGTATGATTAAAATAAAAGATAGGGAAACGATATGATGGACATAAAAAAAATGATGGTTATAACATCCATACTGTTGACGGCAATTGGACTCCTTTCGTCCACGGCTTCTGCCACATCAATAATTTTATCGCCAGGTCAGACATTAACCCCAACACCACCACCTTCAGATCCCGAAGTAAACACAATCTTCGATGTCAACATAACAATCGCAAACGTAACAAATCTTTACGCTTGGCAAATTGTTATATGGTTCCGAAATGATGTATTGCAAGCAGTTGATGCAGTTGAAGGACCATTTCTAAAACAAGTTGGCAGCACGTACTGGGCTTTCTTACCCGACAATATAATTAATGATTACAACGATACTCATGGATACCTTTTTGTCGGCTGCAGTGGAACATGGGATCCTTCTCTTGGAGGAGCCAACGGCACTGGAGTATTATGCACAATTAAATTTAACGGTACAAATGTAGGATCGTCAAGTCTTGTAATAGGCAGCAATCCTCCATATGTCACATACCTTGAAGACCAAAATGGAGGGGAAATATCCTTCGAGGTTGTGGTGACGCAAGTGAACGTAATACCAGAATTCCCAGTCACAATAATTGCACCGATAATATTACTAAGCACAGCCTTCATAATACTTTGCAAAAAGAAGAGACTACTAAACTTTAAGCCGTAAATCCCCCATTTTTTAATCCATTTTCTCTTGTTCATTTTAAACATTTTTTGACATAATAAATTGATAAATACACCAACTATATAATTTAACAAACCACTGAATATCCGCAGAAATTCAAAGTTCACAAAAACTAATGATTGGGGCATAAACATTTCCAGAAGGAAACGGCAAATTAGCCACCATAAGCTTCAAAGTATTGATGGGTCGCCAGCTTCATGCGACCAGCCTTGAACTGGAGGGTTATGATTGTCCATCAATACTCTTTGGAAGTAACACCCGAATTTGCAAAATAAAAATCCCTTATGATTAAAATGAATGTTTTATGAGTTTTTATACGAGGACTATCAAACTCAAACATGCAATCAGCCATAGAAGATTGTTCCAAAAGGCTTAAATTATTTTACTGCTTATTTTAGTTTGCTGAGGGGAGGGGAGTATTGCATTTAAGGTTGAAGCGCGTGTTAGCATTTTCTTTGGTAATTTTTTTGGTGTTTTCCTCTCTGCTTGTGTTTTCTGTCTGTGCTTCTTCTTATACTGTGCGTTTGTATCCCACGGATGATTCTTGGGTTGAGGCTGAGTATCCCGCTGGGAATCATGGTTCTGACACGAGTTTGAGGGTTAAGTCCGATTCTAGGACTAGAAGGAGCTATCTTAAGTTTGATTTGGGTGGTATGCCGAATGGTAAGATGATAACTTCTGTTAGGCTTTATCTTTACTGCACTTATGCGGATGCTAACCCGGGTGTTGAGGTTTATGTGCATGAGACTGGGGACGGTTGGAGTGAATCCTCTATTACATGGAATAGTGCTCCTGCTGTTGGCTCGCTTATCACCAGCACAATCGTTTATGGAACTGGACAGTTTTATTGTTGGGACATCACACATTATGCTCAGGCTGAGTATTCTGGAGATAAAACGTTAAGCATTGTTGTAAAACTTCTTTTGGACGACCCAAGCCAGAACAATCCGAATCTTGCGCGTTACTTTGCGAGCAAGGAATACAGCGGAACGGCGCAGGACCCGTATTTAGAGGTGGTTTACGAGGATGCTCCGCCAACAGCTTCTTTCGTTTACTCTCCCACGTATCCAGTTCCAAACGACACTGTTGTTTTTGACGCTTCTGCAAGTTATGACCCAGACGGCTTTATAGTGAGCTACAGTTGGGATTTTGGTGACGGAAACATAACGACTGTTACGGCTTCCGTGATTGAGCACGAATATGCGCTTTATGGAAATTACACTGTAACATTGACTGTGACGGACAACGACGGTTTAGTGGGTACTCAAACGCAAATTGTAGAGGTGGTTGACCCGGCGATCCTTCGAGTTTCAATTTTAGAGGGCACTTATGTATCGCAGAATACTGGCGACCCATGGATAGACAAGGGCTGGCTTCTTAACCAAACAGGGAACTCGTGGAGTTTCACGTTGAAAGTACATGACACGAGCTGTTACCTAAAATCCTACGATACACATCTGATAGTTGCCCTAAACGAAGCTGCCTACAATAACCTTCAAAGCTTAACGATAAATGGCACGTCAATTCCTAAATCAGCGTTCAAAAACGGCAAGCCTAAGCCTTATGGAACGTGTTATTGGCCGAACTGTGTTTATCCCACATGGTTTAATGACACTTACATAAATGTTGGAACAATTCAGCCTAAGGCATATGTGATCCTGACGGTTTCTGTGACATTTTCTAACGCAACAAACGCGAGGATGCACTTTGACGCTTACGGCTCTGTTCACTCTTGGACGCCGTGTTCGTGGTGTTATGTAACTTGGTCGCCTAACTCAGAGGATTCGACAGTTGTTTATCAAGCGGCGCCTATTCCGCTGTCCGTTTCGATAAGTCCGTCATCTGCCACGTTAGACCTCGGTCAATATGTAACGTTTTTCTCTTCTGTTTCAGGCGGGACTCCTCCATACAGTTATCAATGGTATCTTAACGGAAGTGCTGTAGCTGGTGCTAACCAGAGTAGCTGGATTTTCACGCCGACATCAACTGGCTATTACCTAGTTCATCTTAATGTAACAGATAACGTTGGCAGCATGGTAAAGTCTAATGTTGCCGAAGTTACGGTTAACCCATCGTTGTCTGTTTCAATTCAGCCGTCTTCAAGCACAATTACGCTTGGGGAATCTGTCAATTTCACTTCAACTGTCAATGGCGGAACTCCTCCATACAATTATCAGTGGTATCTGAATGATACGGCGGTTAGCGGAGCCAACGACCCATCTTGGAATTTTACCCCAGTCTCTACGGGATATTACCAAGTTTGCTTAAAGGTGACTGATGGCGCATCTGCAGTTGCGTTGTCAAATGAAGCCGAAGTTACGGTTAACCCGAAAACATACACGCTCAAAATAGAAACCACCACAGGCGGAACAACAAGTCCAAGTCCCGGAACCTACACGTATCCTGAAGGAGCAAACGTTCAAGTAACTGCGAATCCAGACGCGAACTACAAGTTTGTTTATTGGGAGCTTAACGGCTCCAACATAGGCTCAGCTAACCCCATAAACATTTTGATGGACGCCAGCTACACCTTGAAAGCTCACTTCGCGTTGATAACCTACACTTTGGCAATAACCGCAACTGCTGGCGGCACAACAAGCCCAGCGCCTGGAACCTACATTTACGAGGCAGGCTCCTATGCCAGTGTTACGGCTCTCCCCTCAGAAAACTACATGTTCAGCCACTGGGTTTTAGATGGTTCTCCGGCTGGTTCAGTTAATCCCATCAGCGTTTTGATGGATAGAAATCACACATTGCAAGCTGTCTTCTACCTGATAAATTACACTCTTACAATTGCAACTACAACAGGCGGCACCACAAGCCCCTCGCCCGGCACATATGTTTATGCGTCTGGTTCAGATGTTTCGGTGACGGCGACGCCTGATGTTAACTATAAGTTTGTTAAGTGGCTGCTTGACGGCAATGATGTGGGCTCTGCGAACCCCTACGCAGTTCACATGGACGCAAACCACACGCTTCACGCTGTTTTCCAGCAGTTAACTTACAGGTTGACAATTTTAAGCTCGACGGGAGGAACGACAAGTCCGGCGGCTGGCACATACACTTATGTTAATGGAACAAGCGTTTCCGTAACCGCGACTCCCGGCACCTATTACATGTTAGATTATTGGATGTTAGATGGCAACAATGTTGGTTCAGCCAACCCGATAAGCGTGCTGATGACGGATGACCATACCCTTCAACCGATATTTGTCCATGTCAACTACACATTAACGATAACTGCAATAACCGGAGGAACAACAAATCCTGTTCCCGGCATTTATACGTATTCTGGAGGAACCAGCGTTGACGTTACAGCTTTGCCTGGAGCTGGATACAGGTTTGACCATTGGGTCTTGGATGGTTCTCCGAATGGTTCGGCTAACCCGATAAGTATTCTAATGAATAGTAGCCATACTTTGCAAGCAGTTTTTGTTGAAACCCATACTTTGGTGATAACAGTTTCGGAGGGCGGCACCACAAGTCCCGTGCCTGGAACCTATAATTATGATGTGCCAACCAATGTCAGTGTTACAGCCATTCCATATGTTAATTACCGTTTTGACCATTGGGTTTACGGCGGCGAAAACATTGGCTCTGCGAACCCCGTGACCGTTTATGTTGGTAGCAACCATACGCTTCACGCAGTTTTTGCTTTAATAACTCGCACGCTTAAGATAGAGACCACAACGGGCGGCACAACTAATCCGTCGCCTGGAACCTATACGCACTCGAATGGAACATCGGTTCAGGTTACGGCAATTGCAAGTGCGAATTACGTGTTTGACCACTGGGAGCTTGACACTGTTAACGTTGGTTCAGCTAACCCCTACACGGTTTTGATGGATGCAGACCACACGTTAAAGGCGGTGTTTGTTTATTCGCCGCCTCCGCCGCAACTTTCAGTTTCGATAAACCCGCTTTCAGCGACAATAAAAGTAGGCGAATCGGTTTTCTTTACATCCTCAGTTAGCGGGGGCACTCCGCCCTACAATTATACTTGGTATTTGAATGGCAACCCAGTTGCAGGCGCAACCTCAGATTCGTGGACTTTCTCGCCAATGGCAAGCGGCATATACTACGTTCACCTTAACGTGACAGATTCCCAAGGCAACACCGCTAAGTCAGCAACAGCCCGAATAGAAGTCACCGAAGTAACTCCTCCGGTTGGAGGCTATGCTATCTCCTTAACAAAGCCTGCTTTGACAATTCAGTTAACAAGCTATTTCATGCTTGTGGCTTTCTTCAGTTTCGCTCTGAGCTTAATCAGACGCAAAAGAAAATAGCCTTAACCTTCATTTTATTATTGTATATGTCTTCTGGAGCCTAGTTTATGAAAGCGGCGAAGAAGAAGGCTGAAACTAAAAAAGCTTTTGGTTATAGGAAGCCGCTTTACGTTACGTTTGCAGCGATGATAATTTTTGTTTCAGTTTTCCTCATATACCTTAACCAAAATCAAGCTCCTCAGCCTAAAGCCGCCATAATAGACCAACTAAACAGTTCAGAACTGTCTTCCAGCTCCCGTTTTCCAAATTCAACATTTATCCAAACAGCTAAGGAACTGTTGTATCAGCGTTTTTCCCATGTTGACTATTACTCGGACAATGCAACAGTGGAGCAGTACAGGCTTCTTCCATCATTAGGTTATAAGCTTATTATTTGGAGGGCGCATTCAGCATTAGACCCAGACAATTACACTGCTATATGCTCTTCTGAAAAAGTTGTTTCGGGAAAATATGAACAGTATTCTCAGGAACAGCTTAAGGCATGTGAAATTACCGGTGACCCGTTTCGCTATTTTGCGATAACTCCCACGTTTATTAAGGAGTGCATGAGTGGGAGGTTTGAGGGCACTGTTATTATTTTGATGAGTTGTAACGGGTTGAGGCAAAACTATTTTAAAACAGCGGAAGCGTTTATCGAAAAGGGTGTAAAGGTCTTCATAGGCTGGAACTGGTGGATTAACTCCTCTCAAAACGATCATGCAACTACGCTTTTGCTTCAGTACCTAATTAACGAAAACAGCACTGTTATACAAGCTGTGAGTAAAGTCGATTCCTACACTTATTGGGGAGCAACTCTGAGATACTACCCGGACACCACTGAGGTTGCCAATTACCGCATACCAGACTATAGGCAAAGCAACGTAACAACTAATGCCGCCTTTATGGTCGCGGGGCTTCCTAAAAAACATCGGATTAAACTAAAGTTGGCTTGTTAACTGTTTTAGGCGGTTTGAAACAATCGTGTAAATTTCCTTACGTATTGCGTCGCCAGCTAAGTTGAATTTCTGGAGTTTTTTCAACTCTAGTGCAAGTTCTTCATCTTGCAAAACTTCGGCTATCCATTTTTCAAAGTCTCCGCGGTAGAGGTGGAACTCCAGTGATTTCACGTTTACATCTTTTATTTTTTCCACAAATTCTTTAAGGGACGCTGCGCTTTCACCTGTGTAGTTTCCGATGGACGTGAAGAAGTAGAAGGCTTTTTCCCTTGGAAGTGTTCTGAGAATTTTTGATGTTTCTTCCTTCACTCTTTTCTCTCTCCTATTTCATCAAATGTTTCCTTGGTAGTTGACTTTTTCGGGTCGTTTAGTATTTGAGGCTGAGCTTCTTTAAACTTTTTGGTGATCATGGAGGTGCGGATTCTCAGTACTCCCGGTAGAGGTGCGACTGAATTGGCTATGAAGTGATGTAAGTTTTCTTGGTTTTCCGCAACAACCTTCGCTATTATCTGGAGTTCTTCGGAGAGGGACGTGTAGACTTCAGTAACCTGTGGCGCTTGACAGAGCTTTTCTGCGACTTTCTCGCTTTCCTTTGGGTCTGTGTAGACGGTCATAATGGCTGTTATGTTCTTTGCTCCAGCCTTTTCAGCATCTATCAATGTTGTGTATTTTCGGATGATTCCATGCTGCTCCATTCTCCTTATGCGATCGTAGACTGTGGAGTGAGCTATTCCCAAACGTTTACCTATAGCCGTGTAAGTCTGCCTCGCGTCTTCTTGCAAAGCCTCCAAAATTTTGAGGTCTGTTACATCCAGGGCGAAGGCGTTGTTTTTCAGCTTCAAATGGCATCTCCGCCGCTCTAAAGTACGATGAAGCGCTGGTTGGATTTATTGCTTATTGTCGGAAAATTGTAGAAATTCATGTGTTTTTCCGTCAAAATTTACTTCGCCGTAGCCTAAAAGTTTTCCGGAAATTTGTAGACAAAAATTTTATTTATCTACAAATTTTCAATTTTGCCACATGCAAAACTTCATTTTTGCGGTTAAGCATGCAAATAAGTTTAAATTTATGGAATAGAATATTTTTCTAGAAGATTCTCACAAGAGGAGCTTGTAATTGAGATGAAGATGCCCAAAGTTTGGGAAATTCTGAGAAAATTTAAGGGTAAATGCGAATGTCGAGGCTGGAAAACCTCTGAAAGCGAAGATTGGGTTGAGGTGGGTGATGAATATCACAACTTTCTATTGACTAGGAACATTCATCCATCATCATTTAAAAGTATAGCCTCAAGTAGAAAATGTGTAGTTCATGAAGGCTCATCTTATCGTGTTGTTGAAGCTTCCTATACTGCATGGCTGTTTTCAGAATCTCCTTCCGAAGTCTTTGTTAAAACAATCTTCGAAAACCCGGATTTCTGTAAGAAGATAGCCCTCTACGATTTAAGCCCCCTTTTAGAGGGGGAAAACCTTTGCTTTAAATTCAACCACACAAACAGTCTAGTTTTCCAAGAGTTTGAGAACTTCCTTAAAAACGAGTTAAATGTTAAAATTAAAAAAATTCCTACCTCACAATTGACTGGCGAGAGCGTCACCGTCGCAGAAGTAGCCTAGAAACGTGGCTGAAGTTTCAAAGGTTTGATAAAGGAAAAACTAGTATATACTTTGTTGTGAAGGGGAAATGTCCAGCGACGCAGAGAAAATAAAAGGACTTCTCGCATTAAAAAAGAAAATTGAAGCGAAAATTGAAGAGTTAGAGTCAGAACTTAAAGAACTGCGGGCGACGCTTGAAACGGTGAACTCCGTATTGCTGGAGAAAGGATTTAAGCGTGCAGAAGCGGTTACTGCTCCGCAGGGGGAAGCAGCTGAAACTGTGCCGCCTCATCCTCAAGCTCTAAAGGCGCCTGAAACTGTTGTTCCGCTGAAGACGGCTGGTGGCGAGCTCCTTGCAAACCTTTTTGTTGGCGAAAACTCTTTGAGGGTTGTGCCAGCTGAAGATAAAGGTTTCAACATTAACACGCCTCCCTTTAACCAGTTTCTGCTGGAGAAGGTTTTTTTGAAAATGCAGGAGAAAGACGCCGAGCTCGCTAGAAGCGGGCAGCTGTCTCCCGAAAAAATTTTCTCCTATAACATTGTCAGGGATGGAGACATAATTCGCGAAATAGTTGTTAATAATGTGGATGCAGAACGTTTGAAAGAGCTTAAATCTAGTATTCGTTGGACTTTTGAGAAGATGTATGAAAAGATGAGGAGTTAAAAGCGTCTGTCGAAGTATATGCTCTTTCCCTTCGCCGAAATTGGAATGCCCATGGCAACTGTGGCTTCGGGCATCATCCCAAGCTTTAAAGCTGCTGTGCCAACCCTGTACATGATGCGGTTGTCAACATTTAAAATACTTGCAATTTTGACAGCGGAACCCAAAGCGATTCCGAGGTCTAAAGCCTTAAAAACGCATGTTGGACCAACAAAATCTTCGCCTTTCCTCTTTTCCGCAGCTTCAAACTCACTGCAGCTTTTGCAGCCACAAGCCCCACAGTTTAGTCCAATGCTGTAGCTGCCTCTAACACCGATTAAAACAACAGCCTCCGAGTCTCTAACGTTTTTGGCATCCCGCCTAAAACCCTCTATTCCCCGTTCTTCTCCTATTTTCTCCATTTCAGCCGCAATTCGATCTTTCTCCTCACCGCAAACAATCAATGTTAAAATGTCATCTATACCAGCAGTCTTAGGTGCGGTTCTAGCGGCTACCAGCATTAGTTTAGCGGTTTCTAAAAGTGCCTCTTTCTCTGCGGTTTCGCTCTCGATTTTTGGTGGGCTCATTTTTGTGCAACTCCATTTAAGGCTTTGATGAGTACAGACTATAATTTACAATTGTTATTTTAAGAGTTTCACGGTGTAACAGTCTTGAAGGCTGTTTTCAGCATTTCCACTATTAAGTTTAGCTGTCCAGTGGCTGTGCCCACAGCCAATAGGGAAACTCCAAGAAGCAGTAGGAGTCCGCCTATAACCCTCCGCTCTGCCGTGTCCATACTTTTCCTATCCAAGATGCTTTTTCAGAACAGCCTCTATATGCTTTTTTGGAACAAGCCCGACGATTCTTTCAACTTCCTTTCCATTCTTCATTATTAGCATTGTTGGAATGCTAAAAACGTTGAAGCGCTCCGCGGTTTTCGGATTTTCATCAACATTAAGCTTGCCCACAAAAACCTTTCCAGAGTATTCAGCAGCCAACTCCTCAATTGTGGGCTCCAAAGCCCTACAAGGATAGCACCACACGGCCCAAAAATCTATTAACGCCAGAGGGTGCTCGCTAACTACTTTTTCAAAGTTTGAATCTGTCACTTTGGCTGGTTCAACATTTGTCACGTGCTTTCTCTCCCACATTTCTTAAGCTTTTCAACTTCCCTTCTTTTTGTGGTTCCTCTGATATAAACAGTTCGTGTTCCATCCTTGTTAGGGAGTGCTGCAGCACCCTAAGCTTCTGATAGGCGGTTTTCGGATTTGAAATTTCATCTGCCAACTTTTCGAAGGGGCATGCGCCTTCTTTATTGGCGCCTAAAATGTTTTCGACAAGGTTTTCCCACTCGTGGTGAACTAAGTTTTCTTCAAGCACAGTTTTCGCCTTTTGACTCAGCGTTATGGCGTAAACTGCCCTAACCCTTGCGTAAATGCATAGAAGTGCAATTGCTTTTCCAACTATCCTATCTGCGGCAGAAGCCTTTTCAAGGTTGCTTCCACATTTTTCAATGGCTTCTAAAAATCCGGAAATTCCATGCGTGGCTGTTTCGAAAAGCACTTTACCATTCTTAACTATCGAAAGTGTTAAGTTTCCTTCTTTAAGCCGACTTTTTGCAATCTCCAAATCTTGAAGCTTCATCAAAACATTAAAACAGCGTTTTAGAAGATATTTATTGCGTTTCTATCCTGAACAATTCATGTTCTGGTTTACGCGCAATTTTCCAAGCCAACTCCTCGTTAGAGATGCCTTCCGAAAGCTTGCCCATAAGTTCCTCAACTGTTTTGGGGTTGACTGTTATCTTCAAAGTTTTATGCGGATTTAGAGTTTTGAAATACGCAACTATTTCTTTCTTTGAATTTTCAATTTTAAGTCTTTGATTGCCAACCGTGCATGTTGTGGCGGTTTGGATTCCGTCAATAACGCACGAAAATGGAGTTGAAAATGGCGT
>Ga0315298_1001888_pt1 | contig 37264 bp, 48 predicted proteins | sample WHS_1_MG_FD_203077 | JGI IMG/M metagenome (GOLD analysis project Ga0315298, IMG submission 203077) | Extremophilic microbial mat communities from Washburn Hot Springs, YNP, Wyoming, USA - WHS_1_MG | ecosystem: Environmental > Aquatic > Thermal springs > Hot (42-90C) | place: USA: Wyoming...
GGTGGCTCACCGCGCCGCCGCAGTTTTCTGGGCAATTCTGCGGCGGGCTGGACCAGCCCGCCCGACCATTGCGGAAATGACTTTTGGCAATCGGTCTAGCCTTCAGGATGCTTTTCGATGATGATCTTCATGCGCTTGAATCTACCGCATCAAGACACGGCTGTCACGGCCTATGACCGCGCAAACTCCTCAAACGGACGCACCGGCTCCGTGGCGCGCATCTGAAACGCCAACAGATCGTACAAATCTTCGGCCAAGTCTTCTTGATCCATCTGCTCCAGAGCCGCCACGATTTGTCCCACACTCATGATGCAAGAACCTACCACAGGCTGCAAGCCGCCGAACTCACTCGATGGTGCAAGGGTCGTGCTCTTTCTGCAATTCGCGCTCGACGCGCCAACGTGCCTTGCAGTAGGCCACCAATTTGCGCCATCCGTTCTTGTGCTCCCATGACGGCCGTTGCGCCTCCATCAACTCCCGAAACCGGCGTTTGGCTTCAGGTCCTCTGAGAATTGGGCGGCAAACGATTTTCATCTTTCCGTGGTCTTCTCACTGGAACATATGTGGCGGGAGGAAGTAGAGTTTGCCGGATTCGAGGGCGAGACGGTTCGGGGAAATCTGGATTTGGAGTTTGGCGGCGTCGTTCTTGCCCATGAACCGAAACAGGTTGCGGAGGGAGAACGGTTGGACGTACCGGACGACGCGGGCGTTCTTGATCTTGGCGAGTTCCTGCGCTTTGTCCACGGCGTCGTCGAAGTAGCCGAGTTCGTCCACGAGACCGGCGGCGAGGGCTTGTTTGCCGGTCATGACGCGGCCGTCGGCGATGCCGTTCTTGAGCTTTTCGACGGGGATGTCGCGTTCCGCGGCGACGATACCGACAAACTTGTCGTACACTTCCATGATGAGCGATTGGACCATCTCTTTCTCGTCCTCGGTCGGCTCGCGGAACGGCGACATTAGGTCTTTGTAGCGCCCGGACTTAAATGTATAGAACCGGACACCAAGTTTATCGAGCAGGCTGTTCTCGTAGCCGCCGAGGGTGAAAGTTTGCATGATCACGCCGATGCTGGCGGTAATGGTGAGGTCTTTGGCAAAGATGTAGTCGGCCCCCATTGCGGCATAATAACCACCGGAGGCGGCCATGGATTCCATGCTGACCACGACCGGCTTGACGTCGCGGGCGTCGCGGATGGCCCGGTACAGGTCGTCGGAGGCGACGACTTCGCCGCCGGGGGAATTGATTTGGAGGACGATGGCTTTGACCCGGTCGTCGTCAATGGCTTGATTCAGTTGGTCGCGGATTTCGCCGACCATGCCGTCGGCCCCCGTGTAATCGTCGGCGGTCGAGGAAATGAGGCCGCTGAGGCGGATGGTGACGATCTTGTTTCGGGAGTCTTCGTCGCCTTGGACGAATTCCTCCAGGTACTTGGCATGGGTCTGCGCACGGATGTTCTTGCCGGTGCCCAACACCAGCGCGGCCAGAGCAAACACGGCCAACACGGTCACAAAGAGAAGGAAGGTGACAATGACGGAATAGACAATCCAGCCGGTGCGTTTCGGCGGGGTGACGACAGGCGGTAGTTCGTTCATGGCGGTAACATCGCCCAAGCCCACCGGGGGGCGCAAGCGGAAAAGCGGGCTAGGCAAAGCCGGCAAAGGCTGATAGATTGCGGCGCTTTATGGACGTGGCACACATCCGAAATTTTTGCATCATCGCGCACATTGACCACGGCAAGACGACGTTGTCGGACCGCTTGCTGGAGGCGACCGGCGCGCTCGAAAAACGCGAGATGCGCGATCAAGTCCTCGACTCGATGGACTTGGAGCGCGAACGCGGCATCACCATCAAGGCGCACCCGGTCACGATGAGCTACCGGGCGGAGGACGGTCAGGAGTATGAGTTGAACCTGATTGACACGCCCGGACACGTGGATTTTGCGTACGAAGTCTCCCGGAGTTTGGCGGCCTGCGAAGGGGCGCTGCTCGTCGTGGATGCGGCCCAAGGCGTCGAGGCGCAGACGGTGGCCAATGTGCATTTGGCGACGAAACAGGGGCTGACAATCATCCCGGTCATTAACAAGATTGATCTGCCCAACGCAAACGTCGAAGAAACGAAGCGCCAGATGGAGGACATCCTGGCGATCCCGGCCGACGCGGCGATTTTGGCCAGCGCGAAAACCGGGGTCGGGATCCAGGAGATTCTCCGGGCGGTCATTGCGCGGGTGCCGCCGCCGCGGCTGACGGCGGCGCAATCGTTGCAGGCGCTGGTGTTTGATTCGGTGTTTGACACCTACCGGGGCGTGGTGACGTATGTCCGGTTGTTTGCCGGCGAGATCGTGCCGGGAATGATGATTCAGTTGATGAACTCCGGGCTGAAGTTTGAGGTGAAGGATGTCGGCGTGTTCAATCCGAAGCCGGTCAAGCGGCCGCGCCTTGGCGCAGGGGACGTGGGGTATGTGATTGCCAACATCAAGAGCACCGCCGACGTGCAGATCGGGGAGACGATCACCGACGCGCGGCAGCCGGCCGCGACGATGTTGCCGGGGTTTCAGAAGGTTCAGCCGATGGTGTTCAGCGGCATCTACCCGGTCAACTCGGCGGACTACGAGCATCTGAAGGCGGCGCTGGCGAAGTTGAACCTGAATGACTCGGCCTTTCAGTACCAGGCCGAAAGCTCGGCGGCGCTGGGGTTTGGGTTCCGCTGCGGCTTTCTGGGATTGTTGCATTTGGAGATCGTGCAGGAACGGTTGCGCCGGCAGTTCGACATGGACATCATCGCGACGTACCCCAGCGTGGTGTATCACGTGTGGAAAACCGACGGCACCATGCTCGAAGTGGACAACCCGGTGTTGCTGCCGGATTTGTCGCAGGTGGATCGCATCGAGGAGCCGTACGTGAAGGCGTTCGTGATCTGCCCGAACGAAAACATCGGCGACATGCTGCAACTGATCATGGAAAAACGCGGCACAGTCCAAAAGACCGATTCGCTGGACACGCACCGGGTGATGTTGACGGCGTTGATGCCGCTGAACGAGATTTTGGTGGATTTTCACGACAAGATCAAGAGCGTCACGCGCGGGTACGGTTCGCTGGACTACGAACATGCCGGCTATCAGGAGGGCGACCTCGTCAAGCTGGACATGCTCGTCAATGGCGAACCGGTGGACGCCTTTTCCAGCATCGTGCATCGGAGCAAGGCCGAAGCACGCGGCCGGGCGTTGGCAATCAAGCTGCAGGAAGTCATCCCGCAACAACTGTTTCAAGTGGCCATTCAAGCGGCCATCGGCGGCAAGATCATCGCCCGCGAAACCGTCAAGGCGCTCGCCAAAAATGTGACCGCCAAATGTTACGGTGGCGACATCACGCGGAAACGGAAACTCTGGGAAAAACAAAAAGAAGGCAAAAAACGGATGAAGCAAGTCGGCAAGGTCAACATCCCTCAGGAAGCCTTCATTGCCGTGCTCAAAACGGGGTAGGGGAATCGTGTTTGCTTTCTGGAAAAAGCACAAGACATTGAAGCAAGCCCGCGCGTTGGCGCACGCCGCCCGCAAATTGGTCCGAATCAACCGAGACATCATGGACCCGCAGCGCGCGACGGAGATTCTCGGGCTCTGCCATTCGCTGGACGTCGCCATCAAAATCAAGAACATGCCAAAGGTCGCCGAGTTCACCGGGCGGCTGGATGCGTTGTTGGGCAAGGTCTTTCCGCGTCCCAAGCATGCCGGGTTGCGAGAGAATGTCGAGGTGTTCCTTGTCGCCGGCATCGTGGCGATGGCCGTGCGGACATTCTTCATCCAACCGTTCAAGATTCCGACCGGCTCGATGCAGCCGACGTTATACGGCATTTATCCGCCACGCCCACCGGAATCCCGGTATGAACCGCCTTTGCCCTATACCGACGGCGAACCGTCCTTGCTGGAAAAACTCTACGGCACGATCTTCCTCGGCCGGATCTACGAGCCCACCGGTTATCGCTGCCGCGGTGACCACATCTTTGTGGACAAGGTTTCGTATCATTTTCGCAAACCGAAGCGCGGAGAAATCATTGTCTTCAAAACCGACCACATTCCCGACCTGCCGGAACCGCTGCGCGGCCGGTTCTACATCAAACGCCTCATCGGTCTGCCCGGCGACAAAGTCAGCATCCAGCCGCCTTACGTCATCGTCAACGGAAGGCGCCTCGACGATCACCCCGCATTTGCCCGAATCTATTCACTCAAGGATGGCTACCAGGGGTATTCCATTCCTGACCCACTAGCTCTTCAAGGAGCGAAATACATCCGGAAGCCGACAGACATTTACGAGATCCCACCGGATCATCTCTTCGTGCTCGGTGACAATACCAACCATAGCCTTGATGGGCGATATTGGGGGTCATTTCCCAAAGATGACCTTGTCGGGCGGGCAGTCTTCGTGTACTGGCCATATTCGAGCCGTTTTGGTTTTACGGACTGAAGAGGGAGATAGGGGCTTACTTATAACCACCAAACCAACCCGACCAAGCACATTGCAACGGGCATTACGTCGCACAATATATGTTATGTCTAATTATTGATGCTCCGGGTAGATTGAAGGATTGCAGTGTGTGTGCATATTAGACCTGCCAATTCTCAGCTACAAAACGGTCATCGGGGATTCGAAATCGGATCTCCCGAGCGCTTGGAATGCGCTCCAAGACCACTCCGTCTCGGTTCAATTGCAGGTAAAATCCCGCTTCTACCCCCGGCTTCCAATGTAGAACTCTGAAGGGTATCGCGATTTCCAGAATCTGTCCGAGAACGGCTTTACAGCCGGCAGTAGTGATATTCAGGACGTAACAATCCAGTTCGCCCACTCGCAACTGCGGGATTTCCACGACCGTTAATTGGGGTTCGGTGACCGTGATCCGCAGTCCGGTCTTGCCAGTCAAAGCCACATCCGCACGAAGATTGACCCGAAGGTAAAAAGTGTCCGAGTCGGTGCCGAATAACACCGCCTCGACCGGGCGAGTCGTTCGCGCCATGGCCGACATCCCTTTATCCGTCTCGTACACGGCCGCCCCGGTCCATTCGTAGAACGACGTGACCGCACCGTCAATTTGCGGACTGATCAAGGCGGCCATCGGTTGATATTCCTGGTCGTGCATCTCGGACCGGCAGATGCGCATTTGCAATTCATCCGGGACGGGGACGCCGCAAATCCGGTAAACGTTCTGCAGGTGCGACCGGAACAATTGATCGAACAACAGGTCATTATCCGTAACGAAATCGCCGCCATACCACCAGAACCAGTCGCTGCCTTCGGCGGCATAAATGCTCTCCAAGGCCCGGCGGTGTTGTTCCTCGGTGATTTCATGCCGGTCGGCCTTGCCTTGCAGGAAGGCGCGCGTTTTCCCGAGCAGTTCCCAAGCCCGGTTCTCTTCGGGGTCGCCGATCCAGATATCGAAGTCCGCGTTGATCCACGAGCCGGTCTGCAACTGCGACAACGCCCGGCGCGGCGGGTGTCCCTGAAGATATGCGTGAAAGCCGGTCGGTCGCAATTGGTCGTGGCGGCTGATCCGCCGGTACAGCGCGTCCAGAAATGCCCGGCCGCCGTCGGTAAAATGTTCCCAGCAATTTTCACCGTCGAGGATGATGGCGCACAACGGATCATCCTCGCCGGAATGACGTGCAATCTGTTCGAGGTGACCGAGGAGGAAATCGGCCGCGCGATCCGGGGCGTTCCGGGCCGCGGTAAATCCGATGAAGTCGCTCAACGAGCGTTCACGGAACACCGCGCTGACTTCCGCGCCGCCCTGCTGGACCCGGTAGGCTTGGTACAGGTCGTTGCGGTTTCGCTGGCCGCCGAGGCTGCGCCAAAGGATTTCCTCGTCGGTGGCAAACCATTCCAGGCCCAAATCGTGCAAGATCGGCACCAGTTCCGGGCAGACCGAACCTTCCGAAGGCCAGATTCCTCGCGGGGGCGCGCCAAACACCTCCGTATGTTGGGCGACCGCGGCCGCGAGATGCGCCCGCGCGTCTTCCGGATGTGAGAATCTGGGCGGCAAAGCCCGGCCCGGCATGCACCGCCGCGCGAAGTCGGAATCGTACACCAACGGCAGGATCGGATGGTAAAACGGGGTGGTGCTGATTTCGATCTGCCCGCGTTCCGCGCCGGCCTTGTAGTGCCCAAGCAGACGCCGAAGCACGTCCTGCTGGCAATCGAGCACGACACGCTTGTCGTCCTCGGTAAATCCCCTGCCCTTCTGTTTCAAGTCGCGGAGTTGGGGATACAATTCATCGGCTGCGTAACCGAACCAGGCGAGATTGAACCAGACTTGCAAATCCCGGTAGTCCTGCGCGCTGAACTGGCCGGCCACCCGCGCCAACTCCGTCACCGGGGTGCGCATCCCGCGTTGCTGCAGCAACGCCCAGTACCGGCTGTGTGGTTTGACCATGGTTTCCCAGTTGGCCTTGAAGAAATGCTCGAGGATGCCGGTTTTCTGCGGTCCGGTGAGTTCACTGGCCGGCACGGCTGCGAGGTCCCGCCACAAGTCACGCGCCTCGCCGTCCACGAGTTGCCGGATTTGTTTGATCAGGATCGGCGTCAGGTTGAACGTGCAACGAAATTCCGGGTGTTGTTCGACCTGCCAGATCATGTCGAGGTAGCCTTTCGTCGCGTGCAGCCGGACCCACGGCATCAAGGCGGCGCCCAGCGCCGGATCCACATAGTCCGGCTGGTGCATGTGCCAAAGGAATGCGACGTGCAAGGGCATCGCGGCTAGACCGTGATTTCCCGGAGATACTTGGCGGCTTCTTCCGGTGGCGTCGGGTTGATGTAGAAGCCCGAGCCGACCTCAAAGCCGGCAATCAACGTCAAACGCGGCAGGATATCAATATGCCAGCGGAAATCCTGATCAATGCTCGTCCAGTATCCCTGCCGGGGGTACCGGGCCGGAGCGGTGTTGATGATGTAGTTGTACTGCGGTTGGTTCAACGCCTTGTTGAGCTTGAGCAAGGTCACTTTCAGCATGTCCGCCAACAGCAGAATTTCGTCAGGATGAATGTCCTGATAATACGCCGATTGTCGCCGCGGCAGGATCATGATCTCAAAGGGAAACCGGGACGCATACGGACAAAACGCAACGAAGCCGGCATTCTCGTACACCAGCCGTTCGCCTTCCTTGATCTCCTGGCGGAGGATGTCCTCGAAGATGCACCGTTCCTTGAACGCAAAGTACTGCATCGCCCCGGTCAGTTTCTCCCGGATCCGCTTCGGGGTGACCGGCGTGGCGATGAGTTGGGAATGCGGATGCCCAATCGTCGCGCCCGCCTGCCGGCCATGATTCTTAAAGATCAGAATGTACCGGAACCGGGCATCGCGCAGAAGGTCGGACATGCGGATCTTGTACGTCTCCAGCACGCGGGCAATCCCCTCCACGTTTTGCTGTTCGAGTTGGAGTGTCGGGTTGGGGGTTTCGATGATGACCTCGTGGGCGCCGATGCCGTTCATCTTGTCGTAGAGGCCGTGTCCTTCCTTTTCCAGCTCGCCTTCCACGCGCAATGCCGGAAACTTGTTCGCCACCACGCGCACCTGCCAGCCGGGACCGTTGGGGCGGCTGTGCGGATCACGAAACGCAAAAATCTCCGGCGGCGTCATGTGTTCGTTGCCCTCGGCAAAAGGATTGCGCGCAGGGTCCGGCACCTCCACGGGTGCCGACGCGAAATCGCCGGGCCGGCGACCGCGCTCCGTGGAAATAATCACCCACCGGCTCACAATCGGATCTTTTCGTAATTCAGGCATACATTCTCATCCCTCTTCGTTGCCCCCCGGGACAAATCGCGTCCCTTTCACATGCAGCAAGACGATCCAAAAACGGTACAAATCGAGCCGGTCGCCCAGCCGGGCATAGTTCTTCTTGATCAGGTCACAAACAATCCGATCCATGTCCGGGAACTTCCAACCGGTGCGGATCGCCAGCGCCGGCAGATCAACATCTGCCTGGAGTCCCCATTTCCCGTGCAACACCGCCAACACAAAATCCACGGCCGCCCGGTCCAATCCCATGGCCGGCGCGCAGGCAAACACGTCGTCCGGAAACCGCAGCCACTCGACCAATCGCTCCGGGACCGTTGCGGGAAACGCCACGCGTCCGACATAAGTCTTCTCGGTCACGACCACCGGGACTGGGACTTTCTCAGCCATGACGCGCAACGTAGCCCCACCCCACCCCGCTGCGCAACGAGAAAAAACCGCCCCCCGGTCGGCGAGGGGCGGTTTCAAGAATCCGCTCTGAATGGCGTTACTTCTTCTCGGTCTGGGCCGGTGCGGGAGTCGTGACGGCGGTCCCTGTCCATTGCAGAATCGCCATTTCGGCGGCATCGCCACCTCGGGGACCGACTCGGATAATCCGAGTGTAACCGCCTTGCCGGTCGGCGTGTTGCTTGCCGATCTCGGCAAAGAGCCGTTTCACGGCCGAGGGGTTGCCCAAAAAGGCCAGCGCCCGCCGCCGGTCGTGGAGCGTCCCGCCTTTGGCCAGGGTCACCATCCGGTCGGCCCACCGCCGCGCGACTTTGGCCTTGGGCACCGTGGTCGTGATCTGGTTGTGCAGGATCAGAGAGCACACCATGTTGGCCATCGTCGCCGCCCGGTGCTGCGACTTCATGCCCAGTTTTGTTTTCCCTTTTCCGTGTCGCATGGCTCTTAGTCCTTCTTCGCTTCCGCCGGCGCTGCCGACAAGACGTCTTCAATTTTGCCGACCGGTGCTTGCAACAAGGCTGGATCGAATTTCATGCCGAGCGACAACCCCAACGCGGCGAGCTTCTCTTTGATTTCGTTGAGCGACTTCTTGCCGAAGTTCCGGTACTTGAGCATTTCCGCCTCGGTCTTCATGGCCAACTGCCCCACCGTCGTGATGTTCGCATTATTCAGGCAATTCGCCGCGCGCACGCTCAACTCGATCTCGTTGACGCTCATGGCCAGCACCTTCTGCAGCTTCGATTGCTCGGCGCTGATCTTCTGCGACGACTCCTCGAACTCGATCACCAGGCTCTTGTCGTAATCGCAGAACGCATCAAGGTGGTGCCGCAGGATGTTGGCCGCCTGCACCATCGCGTCTTCGGGCTTGATCCGCCCGTCGGTCCACACCTCGAGAATGAGCTTGTCGTAGTCGGTGCGTTGCCCGACGCGCGTGTTTTCCACCGCATACCGGACCCGGCGGACCGGCGAGAACAACGAATCAATCGCAATGACGCCAATCGGTTGTTCGGGCTTCTTGTTTTCCTCCGCCGGACAGAACCCGCGGCCAATCTTGACCTCCAATTCGGCTTCGAACTTCATCTTCTTATCCAACGTGCAAATGTGCTGATCGGGATTCAGCACCTCCACGACCTGGTCGCCCTTGATGTCGCCCGCCGTGACCGCACCGGCTTTGTGGACCGACAGATACACCATGTGCGGCTCCCGGCTGTGCGACTTGAGCAGCACCTTCTTCAGGTTCAACACGATTTCCGTCACATCTTCCACCACGCCGGGGATCGAGGTGAACTCGTGCGCGGCCCCCTCGATCTTGACCGAGGAGATGGCGGCGCCTTCGAGCGAGCTGAGCAACACCCGCCGCAGGGAGTTGCCGATGGTATTCCCATAGCCGGCTTCAAACGGCTCGGCTATGAACTTGGCATACGTCGCCGTGACGCTGGCATCATCACGGACAACACGTTTTGGCATTTCGAACCGACCCAGACGGACTGGCATGACACTAACCTCCAGGAGTTGGGTTTCCCGCGCTCTAGAAACGCGGACCAACAACTCGTTGAGTTTCGTTATCTAGAATAAAATTCCACCACCTGCTGTTCGTTGGCGATTGGCTGAATCTCGTCGCGGGTCGGGATCCGCACGACCTGCGCCCGCAGTGCATCCTTGTTGAAACTGATCCACTCCGGCACGGGCCGGATTTGCGCCGACTCCAGACTCTTCGCCACCAATTGCTTCGTCACCGCAGTCTCTTTGACATCCACAATGTCGCCGGCTTTCACGTTGTACGACGGCGAGTACACCCGGTGCCCGTTGACGAGGATGTGCCCGTGGGTCACGAGCTGTCGCGCAAACGGCCGGGTCGTGGCGAAGCCGATCCGGTACACCACGTTGTCCAACCGGGTTTCAAGCAACTGCAACAGCGTCTCGCCCGTCACGCCCCGTTTCTTCAGCGCCTGTTCGTAAATCCGCCGGAACTGCCGCTCCAATAATCCGTACTGGAACCGCAGCTTCTGCTTCTCCGCCAACCCCAGACCGTAGTCGCTCAGCTTGCGCCGGGACTTCGGACCGTGCACGCCGGGCGGATACGCCTTGTGTTCCCGCATTTTGGCGGCAAACACCGGCTGGCCAAACCGCCGGTTGATGCGAACTCGTGGACCTGTATATCGTGCCATTCTGAAACTCCTGCTCTTTCTCTTGCGCTACACGCGGCGCCGCTTCGGCGGCCGACAACCATTGTGCGGCACCGGCGTCACGTCTTTGATGACCGTGATTTCCAGCCCAACGGCCTGCAACGCCCGGATCGCCGCTTCCCGGCCGCTGCCGGGGCCTTTGACCCAGACTTCCACTTCCTTCAATCCATGCGCCATGCCTTGCCGGGCCGCGTCCTGCGCGACCAACTGCGCCGCGTAGGCGGTGCTCTTGCGCGAGCCTTTGAACCCGGCCCGCCCGGCACTCGACCATCCAATCACGCGGCCTTTCATGTCGCTGATGGAAACGATGGTGTTGTTGAACGTCGCCACGATGTGCGCAATGCCTTGCACCACATTCTTGCTGTGCTTGGCCTTGACGACCTTCTTGACTTCGCCCTCCCCCAATTCCGGGGGGACCGCGCTGGTCGCCGCTGGGGCGGCCGGCGCGGCTGCCGCCGGCTGGGCTTCTTCAGCTTTCGCGACCGGTTTCTCTTTGGCTTCGGCCGGTTTCTTTTCGTCTTTTGCCATCGTGTCCCTCTCCATTCACTCAAACAGTGCCGGCTTTGGCTTCCTTGCTGCGGATGACGCCGACCGTCTTGCGCGGGCCTTTCCGCGTTCGCGCGTTGGTGGAAGTCCGCTGCCCGCGCACCGGCAAGCCCTTCTTGTGCCGGATGCCCCGGTAACAGTTGATGCCCATCAGCCGTTTGATGTTTGTTTGCACCTCCCGCCGCAGGTCGCCTTCGATCCGGTAGCCCTGCAGGGCGGCGTTCAAATGCGACAATTGCTCGTCGTTGAGGTCCTTCGCCCGGATGTTCGGGTCCACGTTGGCCTTTTCACACACCTCCAACGCCGTCGTCGGTCCAATCCCGTAGATGTACCGCAACGCAATCCCGATCTTCTTTTGATCCGGCACTTCGACACCGATTAAACGCGCCATAGTACTCCCCTACCCTTGCCGCTGTTTGTGCCGCGGGTTGGTGCAGATGATCCGCACCACACCTTTGCGCCGCACCACCTTGCAGCGTTCACACAACCGTTTGACTGATGGTTTGACTTTCACTGGTTTCCTCTACTTCTGCCGGAACGTAATCCGGCCTTTGCTCAAATCGTACGGCGACATCTCGACCATGACCTTGTCCCCCGGCATCAGGCGGATGAAATGCAACCGCATCTTGCCGGAGATATGCGCCAGAATCCGATGTTTGTTCGGCAGCTCCACCCGAAACATCGTGTTCGGCAGCAACTCCACCACCGTGCCTTCGACTTTTATGGCTTCTTCTTTTGCCACGTCAATATTTCCGCTCCATCTTCCGTCACCAGCACCGTGTGCTCAAAATGCGCGCTCGGCTGGCCATCGGCAGTCACCACCGTCCAACCGTCGCTCAACATCTGCACCTCATACGTGCCGGCATTGATCATCGGCTCAATCGCCAACGTCATCCCGACCTTCAACTTCGGGCCTTGCCCGGCTGCGCCAAAGTTCGGGATTTGCGGCTCTTCGTGCATCTTCCGCCCGACACCGTGCCCCACAAACTCCCGCACCGCGCTGAACCCGTGCGCCTCGACCGTGCTCTGAATCGCGTGGGAGATGTCCCCCACCCGATGGCCCGGGCGCGCCATCGCGATGCCGGCCGCCAACGCCTGCTCGGTCACCTGCAGCAACTCCTGCGTCCGCGGTGCCACCAACCCCACCGGCACCGTCCGCGCATTATCGCCGACATAACCGTCGAGGACGATGCCGACATCCAGGCTCACGATGTCGCCGTACTGCATGCGCCGTTTGCCCGGGATCCCGTGCACCACTTCTTCGTTGACCGACACGCAAATGTGACCGGGATAACCCCGGTAGCCCAGAAACGGGCTTTTCCCGCCGAGCTGTCGGATCAACTCCCCGGCCGCGTCATCCAACTCCTGCGTCGTCCGCCCCGGTTGCACCAGCGCCGCGACGCCGGCCAGCACGTCCGCCGCCGCCTGACAGGCGGCCCGCATTCGTTGCCGTTCGTCCTCCGTTCGGATAATCATCGTCTGGGGCGGAGACTTATGGGGCATCCGCCGTCGTTTGTCAATGAACCGCTACCGCCGGCCGCTGAGCCGGCCCTTTCGCAAAAACCCGTCGTAATGCCGCATGATCAGATGCGACTCGACTTGCCGCATCGTGTCCAGCAACACGCCGACCGTGATCAACAGGCTCGTTCCGCCAAAGAAACTCGCCGTCAAATACGGCAGCCGGAAATTGTGCGACAAAATGTACGGAATCACCGCAATCACCGTCAGGAAAATCGCCCCGGCCAACGTAATCCGCGTCATCACGTGGTCCAGATGCTCCGCCGTCGGCCGCCCGGGGCGGATTCCCGGCACATAGCCGCCGTACTTCTTCAAATCATCAGCGATCTGCAGTGGGTTGAACTGCGTGGCCACCCAGAAATATGAGAAAAACAGGATCATCAACCCATACAACACCAAATACACCGCCTCCCCTTCCGTCAACGCTCGTGCCATCTTCTGCATGACCGGCCACTGAACCATGGAAAACAGTTTGGCGGGAAACAGGAGGATCGCCTGCGCAAAAATAATCGGCATCACCCCCGAGTAGTTGATCCGCAACGGCATGAAGGTCTGCCCGCCGCCCAACATCTTCCGCCCGACCATGCGCTGGGCATATTGGACCGGAATCTTGCGTTGCGCCTGCGTCAACGCAATCACCCCGGCCACCACAGCCAGAGCCATCACCAGCAACAGAATCGCATGCAAAATGTTAAACTGACTCTCGCCGCCACCGCTGGGGAAAAACATCTGCCAGGCCTGCGCAATCGCCCTGGGCAGCCGGTCCACAATCCCGATGGTGATGATGATGGACACCCCGTTGCCGATGCCCCGCTCGGTGATCTGTTCCCCCAACCACATCAACAAGACGGTCCCGCTGGTGATGGTGATCACCGTCAACAACTGGAACGGCAGACCGGGATTCACAACCAACGTGCCGGTAAAACCGGGAAAAAGCACTTCCGGACGCTCGAACGCCTTCGCCAGCATCCAGCCCTGGATGACGCACAGCCCGACCGTCATGTACCGGGAGTATTGGATGATCTTCGCCCGCCCGGTCTCACCTTCCTGCCTCAATTTCTCCAACGACGGCACCACCGCCGTCAACAACTGCATGATGATCGAGGCACTGATGTACGGCATCACCCCCAACGCAAAGACGGCACATTGCTGGAGCGCGCCGCCGGTCAGCAGATTGGCCAAACCAATGATGCTGCCGCCAACCTGCTGCTGGATGTCCGCCATGTATTTGTTGAGTTCGGCGGGATTGACGCCGGGGCACGGAATGTTCGCGCCGAGCCGCACCAGCACGACGATCCCCAACGTGAACAGGATCCGTTTCCGCAACTCCGGGATTTTCCAACTATTGAGGAAGGCCGAGAACATCGCGCGCTACTTGGCTGCCGGTTGGTGATGGATGCCGGGCAGGGGCAACTCTTCGCATTGCCCACCGGCCTTGGTGATCTTCTCTTTCGCCGACGCGCTGAACCGCTGCGCCTTGACCGTGAGTTTCTTGGTCAACGCGCCGTGGCCGAGGATTTTCAACCCGTCGCCCACCTTGTGCAACAGCCCGCGCTCGACCAACAACTCGGCCGTCACCACGGTGCCGTCGGCCAGCTCGTTCAATTGCTGGACGTTCACAATGGCGAAGTCAGTGCCGAAATCCTTGTTGTTGAATCCCCGCTTGGGGATCCGGCGGTACAACGGCATCTGCCCGCCTTCAAATCCCAACCGGATCGTCCCGCCCGCGCGCGCGGTCTGGCCTTTGCCACCCCGACCGGACGTGCCGCCATGGCCCGACCGGTCCCCCTGGCCCAATCGTTTGGTGCGGTGCTTCGCGCCGGGACGCGGCTTCAAATTGTGTAAACGCATCGTCATGTCAGTTCGCTCCTGCCGTGCTGCTCAAACCGCGCACGCGGTAAATCTCCTCGCGGGGCCGCAACTGCCCCAGCGCCGCCAACGTCGCCTTGACCACATTGACCGCATTGCTGGATCCGAGCGACTTCGTCAACACGTCGCGGATCCCGGCCGCTTCCAGGACGGCGCGAACGCCGCCCCCGGCAATGATGCCGGTGCCCGGCGACGCCGGCCGCAACAGCACCCGGCCGCCGCAAAACTCGCCAATCACTTCGTGCGGAATCGTGTGCCCCTTCATGCAAACCGGATTCATCGCCTTCTTCGCCTGCTCGGTACCCTTGCGAATCGCGTCGGCCACTTCGTTGGCCTTGCCAAATCCGCACCCGACCTTCCCCTGGCGGTCGCCCGCCACCACCAACGCGCTGAAATGAAATCGCCGACCGCCTTTGACGACTTTGGCGCTGCGGTTGACAAAGACCACTTTCTCCACCAACTCCGGCCCGGCTTCGCCGAGACTGAGTTCTTCCTCCACCACGCCCGGGACATCCGTCTTCTTCGGAGCCACCGGCTTCGCCATTCTGGGTCGTTTATCCGCCATATTAGAATTTCAATCCTGCTTCGCGAGCCGCATCCGCCAGCGCCTTCACCCGGCCGTGATACTTCAGGCCGCCGCGGTCAAACACAACTTCGCTGATGTTCTTCTCTTTGGCCTTTTGCGCCGCCATCGCGCCCAATTTCTTTGCCCCGGCCACCGTGGCCTTGGTGCCTTTGGTTTCCGGGGACAACGTGCTGATCGCCGCCAGGGTCTGGCCGACCGTGTCATCAATGAACTGCACGTACAAATGCCGCCCGGTCAGACAAACGCTCATCCGCGGCCGGGCCGCCGTGCCGGCAATCTTCTGCCGCAACCGGAGGTGCCGCCGTTTTCGTGATTCAATTCGTGTTTTGGGTCGCATAACTCGTCTTAGCCTGCCGTCGTCACGGTCTTGCCGGCCTTGCGGCGCACGTGTTCATCCACGTACCGGATGCCTTTGCCCTTGTACGGTTCCGGCTTGTAGAACCGCCGGATGCTCGCCGCCACCTCGCCAACCTGTTGTTTGTCGCAGCCCTCAATGGTGATCTGCGGTTTTTTGTCGGCCGTGTCGGCGACCGTGATCTTGATCGTCTTCGGAATCGGGAACGAAATGGGGTGCGAGTATCCGAGCGTGAGGTTCAGGTTCGGCCCCTGCACCGCCGCGCGAAAGCCGACGCCCTCGACGAGCAACTGCTTCGCGTACCCGTCGTTGACGCCCTTGATCATGTTGGCCAACAGACTCCGCGACAGCCCCCACCGGGATTTCCCCGTCCGGTCGAGCTGCGTGGTGGTCGTGACCAGCTTGCCTTCCTTGACCGCCACCGTAATGGGCGGCGGCACCGTCCACGAGAGTTTGCCCTTCGGCCCTTCGATGACGACGGTCTGGCCTTTTACTTCCACCTTGGTTTTCGGCGGAATCTCAATTGGTTTCTTGCCGATTCGTGACATAACTCACCACACGTACGCCAACACTTCGCCACCGACGTTGGCCTTGCGCGCTTCGCTGCCCGTCATCACGCCGCGCGAGGTCGTGACGATGGCAATCCCCATCCCGCCGAGCACCTTTGGCATCTCCTGCGCGCGGACATATTTCCGCAGCCCCGGCTTGCTGACCCGGCGGATGCCGGTCACCGCGCATTCCTTGCCGACGATCTTCAACTGGATTTTGAGCACGGCGCGACCGGCTTCGTCCTTCTGCTGATAAAAGTCCGCAATGTAGCCTTCGCGCTTCAACACGGCGCAGATCTGCGCTTTCAACTTCGAGGCCGGGGACTCGACATCGGTCTTGAGCGCCCGGTAGCCGTTGCGGATGACCGTCAATAAATCGCCAATGGGATCGGTGACATTCATGCTTACCAACTCGCCTTCACCACGCCGGGGATTTTGCCCTGACTCGCCAGTTCCCGGAAACAAATCCGGCAGATTTGGAACCGCCGGATGAACGCGCGTCGCCGGCCGCAGTTCTTGCACCGGTTGTACTTCCGGGCCGAGAACTTCACGGGCCGTTGCGCTTTGATTTCCCACGTTAACTTTGCCATACGTTTGCGTCCTCTAGCTGCTGAAGGGCATGCCCAACAGCTTTAACAACTCCTTCGCCTCCTCGTTCGTGTTCGCCGACGTCACGATCGTCACGTCCATCCCGAGGTTGTGTTTGATTTTGTCCAACTCGACTTCCGGGAAGATCGTCTGGTCTTTCACGCCCATCGTGAAACTGCCCCGGCCGTCGAACCCGCGCGGGTTCACGCCGCGAAAGTCGCGGATCCGCGGCAGCGCCGCGTTGAAGAACCGCTCCAGAAACTCGTACATCCGCTGGCCGCGCAACGTCACCTTGCAGCCGACCGGCATCCCCGCGCGGACTTTGAAATTCGCGATGCTTTTCTTCGCGTGGGTCACCACCGGCTTCTGGCCGGTAATGGTGGCCAACTCCTGCTGCGCCTCGCCGAGCACCTCCTTGTCGTGATTGGAGTTGATCCCCATGTTGATCACGACCTTCTCGACCTTCGGCACCTGCATCCGGTTGGCGTACCTGCCGCTTTTCAACAACTGCGGCACCACCTCGTTCTTGTATGTTTCGTAAAGCTGGCTCATGTCCTTACACCTGCGCGGCCGGCGCTTGCCGCCGTTTCTTCCGCATCTCGTAACGCTCCTGCAACATCACCTTCGCCGCCGCGATCGGCGCTTCCTTCGCAATGATCCCGCCCTTGGGATTGTCCTGGGACTTCCGCAGCGCCTTGCGCACGAGATTCACACCCTCGACCAACACCCGGCCCTTCTCCGGATAGGTCGCCAAAATCTTGCCGACCTTGCCCTTGTCCTCCCCGGAGAGAACCACCACCATGTCGTTTTTCTTCACGTGGAGCGTGTTCATCGTCACAGCACCTCGGGCGCGAGCGAAATAATCTTCGTAAAATTCTTTTCCCGCAACTCGCGGGCGACCGGCCCAAAAATGCGCGTCCCTTTCGGGTTGAGCTGGTCGTCAATAATGACCACGGCGTTGTTGTCGAACCGGAGATACGACCCGTCCGGCCGCCGCAACGGCGACTTGGTCCGCACCACGACGCAGGTCACCACGTCGCCCTTCTTGACGGTCCCGTCCGGGGCGGCTTCCTTGATGTGCGCCTTGATGATGTCGCCGACGCGGGCATACCGCTTTTGGTGGCCCAACACCCCAATCGCCCAGGCGACCCGCGCCCCGGTGTTGTCCGCCACGTCCAAATGTGTCCGAATCTGAATCATACGACTGCCTTCTCCGGTCTCGTCGCCTTCTCGACCACCGCTTCCAACCGCCACCGCTTCAACTTGCTCAGCGGCCGCGTCGCGACGATGCGCACGGTGTCGCCCAGGCCGGCTTCCTGTTTCTCATCGTGGGCGTAAAACTTCTTGTGCTTCGTCACGACCTTCTCATAGCGCGGGTGCCGGACGCGGCGGCTGACCCGCACCACGATGGTTTTGGCCATCTTGTTGCTGACCACTTCGCCGACCAGCTTGCGCTGTTGGGGTTCGGTTTTCTGTTGCTCCGTCATGTTCGGCATTCCCGGTTACTGGGCCGCTGGGGCCGCTTTCAATTCCCGTTCCCGCAACACGGTCTGCAGCCGCGCGATGTCGCGGCGCACGTCCCGCACGCGGCTCGGCCGTTCCAGCCGCTGGCCGGTTTGCTGTTGCAGGCGCAGGTTGAACAATTCCTGCCGAAGGTCGCGCAGTTTGGCGTGCGCCTCGGCGTCTGTCAACTCACGAATCTCTTTGGCGTCCATCGCTCGTGACTCACTTTCGCTTCACAAACCGGGTGGTGATCGGCAGCTTCGCCGCCGCCAACCGGAACGACTCCCGCGCCAGCGGTTCCGTCACTCCGCCCAGTTCAAACAACACATTCCCCGGCCGCACGCGCGCCACCCACGTGGCCGGCGGCCCCTTGCCTTTGCCCATCCGCGTTTCCGGCGGCCGCGCCGTCACCGGCAGGTCCGGGAAGATCCGGATCCACAACTTGCCGCGGCGTTTCATGTGCCGCGACAACGCCACCCGGCAGGCCTCGATCTGCGTCGTGGTAATCCACGCCCGCTCCAGCGCCTGCAGGCCAAACTCGCCGAACGCCACTGTCGCGCCGCGCCAGGCGGTCCCCGCCCGGCTGCCGCGCTGGGCTTTGCGGTGCTTTACTCTTTTGGGCATCAATGGCATGACTCAAAATCCTCCTATGCCGCGGCCCCGCCGGCGGACGCGGGACCGACCGGGGTGGCGACCGGCTTCGTGTCCTTCCGCTCGCCTTTGCCGATCCACACTTTCACGCCAATCTTGCCGTACACCGTGTTGGCCTCGGCAAACCCGTAATCAATGTCCGCCCGCAACGTGTGCAGCGGAATCTTCCCTTCCCGGTACTTCTCGCGGCGCGCGAGTTCGGCGCCGCCGAGCCGTCCGCCGGCCAGCACTTTGATTCCCTGCGCCCCCATTTGCATCGCCGTCTGCACGGCGCGCTTCATCGCCCGGCGGAAACTCACGCGCCGCTCCAGTTGCAACGCGATGTTCTCCGCGACCAGTTGCGCGTCGGTCTCCGGCTGTTTCACTTCGACGATGTCCACGTAAATCTCTTTGCCGGTCATCTTCGCGAGGTCTTCCTTCAACTTGTCAATCTCGGCACCTTTGCGGCCGATGACGATCCCCGGCCGCGCGGTGTGGATCGTGATCCGCACCCGGTTGGCGTACCGCTCGATCCCGATTTTCGGCACCGCCGCCGTTTCGAGGCGTTTCTTGACCAGCTCGCGGATCTTGATGTCCTCGAGCAGCAGCGGCGCGAACTCCTTCTTGTCCGCATACCACTTGGACAGCCAATCTTTCGTGACTGTCACGCGCAAACCAACCGGATTAACTTTTTGACCCATAATTTACTTCCCGTCCGTCACCACGATCTGAATATGGCTCATCCGTTTGATGATCGGCCCCGCGCTGCCGCGCGCCTTGGGCTGCCACCGTTTCAACCGCGGCGCCTCGTTGGCCACGGCTTCTTTGACTTTCAAGGCTCCCGCGTCGAGCTTGGCGTTGTTCGTCGCGTTGGCAATGGCCGACTTCAGCGTCTGTTCCACGAGCCGCGCCGATTTTCGCGGCACCGCCCGCAACACTTCCAACGCCCGCGCCGCCGGCAACCCCTGAATCAACCGGGTCACCTGCCCCACCTTCGCCGGACTCATCCGCGAATATTTCGTTGTCGCTCTGACTTCCATAAATCCAAAATTATCTGCTCGAACTCCGCGCCACCCGCGCCGCATCACCGGCCGCCAGCGTGACGCCCTTGTCAACCTCTTCGATCCTTGCGCCGCACACCTGCCGGCGCACCTCGACCACGCGCACCCGGCCAATCAGCCGGTCGCCGCGCAGCACCAGAAACGGCATCCCGATCCGCACCCCTGCTTCCCGGCCGACGTTCAACACCACCACCTGCAACCGGGCGTTGACGTCCACCACTTGCGCCGTTTCCAACGTACCGGGGTCAACCCCGGTCACTCCCCACGTCCCAAAGAACAACACCGCCGCAACCACCGCCAGCCAGGGCCGGGCGGGCATGGTTACTTCGCGACAACCTTCTCGGTCGCCGCGCCGTGCGCCCGGAACGTCCGCGTCGCCGCGAACTCGCCGAGCCGGTGGCCCACCATGTTCTCGGTCACAAACACCGGCGTATGCACCTTGCCGTTGTGCACCAAAAACGTGAAGCCGACAAACTCCGGGATGATGACCGACCGGCGCGACCAGGTCTTGATCGGCTTCTTGTCGGCCGGGTTCATCGCTTCCACCTTCCGCATCAGGTGGTCATCCACGAACGGACCTTTTTTCAGTGAACGTCCCATTTATTTCTTCCTTCGCTGCAAAATGAACCGGTTCGAGTACTTCTTGCGTTTCCGCGTTTTGCCGCCCTTGGCGAGCTTGCCCCACGGCGAGACCGGATGGTGCCAGCCGCCGCCGCCCTTGCTCTTGCCGGCGCCGCCGCCCATCGGATGATCCACGGGATTGCGCGCCATGCCGCGCGTGATGCCGCGAATCCCCAACCACCGGCTGCGTCCGGCCTTGCCGAGCGACACATTCATGTGATCCGGATTGCCGAGCTGGCCGATCGTCGCGTAACAATCCCGATGCACCAACCGGAGTTCGCCCGACGGCAACTTCACCGTCACATAATCACCCTCGGCCGCCATCACGGTGGCCGCCAGACCCGCGCTCCGGCAGAGCTGCCCCCCCTTGCCTTTGTGCAACTCAATATTATGAATGGGCAACCCCGGCAATACCCGCCGCAACGGCAGGGCGTTCCCCACGGACAACTCCGCCTCGGGACCGCTCATCACGGTCGCGCCGACGTTCAACCCCTGCGGCGCGAGGATGTACCGCCGCTCGCCGTCCTTGTACTTCAACAACGCGATCCGGGCCGACCGGTTCGGATCGTACTCGATCGCCTCCACCGTGGCCGGCACGCCAACTTTGTCCCGCTTGAAATCAATGATCCGGTACCGTTGCTTGTGGCCGCCGCCGATGCCCCGCGCGGTCGTTCGCCCATACATATTCCGGCCGCCGGTCTTGCGTTTGGCGACGGTCAGTTTCCGCTCGGGGCGATGCTTCGTGATTTCCGCGAAATCCGGCAACTGCGTCCAGCGCAGCGACGGCGTCAATGGTCTGAAAGTCTTGAGTCCCATGGCTGATTACGCGACCTCGATCTTGTCGCCTTCCTTGAGCGTCACAATGGCCTTTTTCCAATCCGGCGTGAACCCGCGCTGCCGGGTCTGTTGCCGGCGCGCCTTGCCGCCGACCTGCTGCGTGTTCACCCGGAGCACCTTGACTTTGAACAATTTCTCGACCGCGTGCCGGATTTCGAGTTTGTTCGCGTCCTTCGCCACGACCAACTGATACTGGTTGTGGGCGGCGCTTTGCGCGGTGCCCTTCTCGGTGACGCGAATGGTTTTGACAACTGTGTAGGGATCTTTCATTGCAACCGCGCCTCAATGGCGGCCACCGCCGCCCGGGTCGCCACGATTTTGTCGAACCGCAGCAACTCGTACACGTTCACGGAGGCCGCCGCCGCGACCGCGACCGACGGCAAGTTCCGTGACGCCCGCTTCAAATTCTCATCCACCTTGTCCGTCACGACCAACGTAGACTTCGCCTGTGGCGCCAGCCTGGCCAGCACCCCGGCAAACTCCTTGGTCTTGTGGTTCGCCAACTTCAACTCATCCACCACCACGACATCACCGGCCAACAACCGCTCGCTCACCGCCTTGCGGAACGCGAGCGCCTTGGTTTTTTTCGTGATCTTCAGCGAAAAATCACGCGGTTGCGGCCCGAACACCACCGCGCCGCCGCGCCACAACGGCGATTGGAACGACCCGGCGCGGGCACGGCCGGTGCCCTTTTGCCGCCACGGTTTCTTGCCGCTGCCGGCCACCTCGCCCATTTGCTTCGTCTTGGCGGTGCCCAACCGTTGGTTGGACCGGTACGCCAGGACGGCGTCATGGACCGCCTGCGTCCCCTTGCCGTTCTTGATGAGCAACTGGTCGGCGATCTCCACCTCGCCGGCTGCCGCTCCCGAAATATTGACCACGGAAAGTTTCATCGCTCTACGCCTTTGCCGCTACCGGTTTCGTCTTTTTCTTGGCGGGGCGCACCACCAAGACCGCGCCCCGCGGCCCCGGCACCGCGCCTTCGACCATCAGCACATGGTCCGCCTCGCGCACCTGAATAATGCGGAGATTCTGGATCGTCCGCCGCACGTGCCCCATGTGTCCCGGCATCCGTTGGCCGCGGAACACACGCCCCGGGGTCAACCGTTCGCCAATCGCGCCGGACCGCCGGAACCATCCTTTCTGACCGTGCGAGGCCGGGCCGCCGGCGAATTTGTGCCGGCGCACAACCCCTTGAAATCCCTTGCCCTTTGTCATTCCGATCACATCCACATATTGAGCTGCGGCAAAAAGTTTGACAGTCAGCTTGTCGCCGACATTCCACGCGAGGGTGCCGTCATGCCGCACCTCGTGCAAATGTCGGGCCGGTGCGGCGTTGGCCTTCTTGCAGTGGCCGACCAGGGCTTTCGTGGCGTGCTTCGGTTTGCGTTCGCCAAACCCGATCTGATACGCCTCGTAGCCGTCGGTTTTGACCGTTTTCTTCTGCAACACGGTCCAGGGACCGGCTTGCAACACGGTGACGCCCACGAGGTTGCCCTTGGGGTCGAACACCTGCGTCATACCAATTTTTTTTGCGAGCAATTCCATGGCGTCAAATCTTGATGGTGATGTCCACGCCCGCCGGCAGGTTCATCTTCTTCAGTTCGTCCACCGTCTTGGCGGTCGGATCAATGATGTCGAGCAACCGCTTGTGCGTTCGCAACTCAAATTGTTCCATGGACTTCTTGTCGGCGTGGGGCGAGCGGTTGACCGAGTGCCGCCAGATGTCGGTCGGCAACGGAATCGGGCCCGCGACCTTGGCGCCGGTGCGCTTGGCGGTCTCGACAATTTCGTGCGCCGACTGGTCGAGCAGCCGGTAGTCATAGCCTTTGAGGCGAATGCGAATGCGCTGTTGATTGTTCATTTCTTCTGCTGCCTTGTCCCGCCGGAGCGGGCGTTGGTGTCCAAAATCTGTTCGAGGATGTTGTCCGGCACCTTCTCGAAGTTCAACGGTTCCATCGAGTAACTCGCCCGGCCCTTCGTCAACGACCGCAGCGCCGTCGCGTATCCGAACATCTGTGCCAACGGCACGACGGCGTGAATGATGGTTGTGTTCGAGCGCGGCTCGATGTGCCCGATCCGACCGCGCCGGCTGTTGAGGTCGCCGATCACGTCGCCCATGTGTTCCTCGGGCGTGATCACTTCCACGTCCATGACCGGCTCCAACAGAATCGCCCCGGCCCTGCGGGCAGCCTCCTTGAACGCAAAACTGCCGGCCAGCTTGAACGCAATTTCCGAGCTGTCCACTTCGTGGAACGAGCCGTCCACAATCTCGACGTGCACGTCCACCATCGGATAACCGCCGAGCACCCCGGTCTGGGCGGCGTCCAAAATGCCGTCTTCGACGGCCGGGATGTATTCCTTCGGAATCGTGCCGCCGACAATCTTGTTCTCGACGACGACGCCGCTGCCCTTCTCGCCGGGTTTCATGTTGATGACGACGTGACCGTATTGGCCGCGGCCGCCGGATTGACGAATAAATTTGCCTTCGACATCGGTGACCGACTTGGTGATCGTTTCCCGGTAGGCGACCTGCGGTTTGCCGGCGACAGCCTGCACGTTAAACTCCCGGAACATCCGGTCCTTGATGATGTCGAGATGCAATTCCCCCATGCCGGAGATGATGGTCTGACCCGTCTCCTGATTCGTGGACAACCGGAAGGTTGGGTCCTCTTCCGCCAACCGTTGCAGGGCGGCGGCCATCTTGTCCCGGTCGGCCTTCGTGTTCGGCTCGATTGCCATCGAGATGACCGGCTCGGGGAACGTGATGGATTCCAACAGGATCGGATGTGCCTCGTCACAAATCGTGTCGCCGGTGGTGACATTCTTCAACCCGACCAGCGCGCCGATGTCACCGGAATAACAGACTTCGATCTCCTGGCGGTGGTTGGCGTGCATTTCCAGCAACCGGCCAATGCGTTCCCGCTTGTTGTTGCGCGGATTGTAGACGGTGACGCCCTTGCTGACCTTGCCGGAATAGACGCGGAAGAAAATCAGCTTTCCGGCGTACGGATCGGTCCAAATCTTGAACGCCAGCGCGCAGAACGGCGCGTTGTCGTCGGCTTGCCGGGTCTCCGGATTCTTCGTGTACGGATTGATGCCTTGGACATCGTGCACGTCGAGCGGCGACGGCAGGTAATCCACCACCGCATCGAGCAACGGCTGGACCCCTTTGTTCTTGAACGCCGCGCCACAAATCACCGGCACGAGTTCGTTCTTCAACACCAACCGCCGGATGCCGGCCTTGAGTTGGGTCACCGGAATGTTGTGCCCTTCGAGGTAAAGATGCATCACCTCGTCGTCCTTGTCCGCCACCGCTTCGATCAGACGGGCATGGCCGGCTTGCGCCGCTTCCTGAAATTCCGCCGGAATGTCCACCACTTCGTACCGCGCGCCCAGTTCCTCACCGGACCAGACCACCGCGCGCATTTCCACCAAATCAACGACGCCCCGGAAATTCGCCTCGCTGCCGAGGGGCAATTGGATCGGCACCGCGTTCGCCGCCAACCGTTCGCGCATCTGTTGGACGGCCGCCTCGAAATCGGCGCCCGTGCGATCCATCTTGTTGACGAATGCGATCCGCGGCACCCGGTATTTGTTGGCCTGACGCCAGACGGTTTCCGATTGCGGCTCGACGCCGCCCACCGCGCAGAACACGGCGACGGCGCCGTCCAACACCCGGAGACTCCGCTCCACTTCAACGGTAAAATCAACGTGACCGGGCGTGTCAATGATGTTGATCCGGTGGTCGCGCCAGAAACAGGTCGTGGCGGCGCTGGTGATGGTGATGCCGCGTTCCTGTTCTTGCTCCATCCAGTCCATCGTGGCGGTGCCTTCGTGGACTTCGCCGAGCTTGTACACCTTGCCGGTGTAATAGAGGATGCGTTCGGTGGTGGTGGTCTTGCCGGCGTCAATGTGGGCACAAATCCCAATGTTGCGGGTACGGTCCAGCGGCACCTGGCGGCTGGCGGCCGACCGGCTCGTCTCTCCCGTAACTTTGTTCGATTGTTCCACGACTGCCTGCATTTCTTGTTTTTGCCGCCCCGCGCGCGGCGGGGCGACGCTGTTGATAATCTTTCCTGGGCGCTACCACCGATAATGCGCAAATGCACGGTTCGCTTGCGCCATCTTGTGCGTATCTTCCCGTTTCTTCACGGCCGCGCCGGTATTGTTCGCGGCATCCATAATCTCCGCCGCCAACGCTCCCGTCAGCCCCTGTCCTTTGCGCGCCTGGGCATACTGAATCATCCACCGCAACGCCAGGGCTTCCTGCCGTTCGGGCGACACCTCCACCGGCACCTGATAGTTCGCGCCGCCGACCCGGCGGGACTTCACTTCGAGGCGCGGCTTGACGTTTTCAAGCGCCGCCTGAAAGACCTCAATCGGACTCTTGTCTTTGACCTTCTCGCTGATGCGGTCAAACGCGCCGTACACCAGACGTTCGGCGACGGATTTCTTGCCGCCCCGCATCACGCAGTTGATCAACCGCGTGACCACCGGGCTGTTGTACCGCGGGTCCGCCGGTCGAGGTCGTTTTTCTGCTCGTCGTCTGCGCATAACTCTCCTACGCCGCTGCCGGGGCGGCGGCCTTGGCCGGAGCCGCGCCACCCTTCGGCCGTTTCACGCCATACTTGCTCCGGCTGCGCCGGCGTTTCTCCACGCCCAGCGCGTCCAGCGTGCCGCGCACGATGTGGTACCGGACCCCCGGCAAATCCTTCACGCGGCCGCCGCGCACGAGCACGATGGAGTGCTCCTGCAGGTTGTGTCCCTCATCCGGGATGTACGCGATGACCTCGGTCCCATTGGTCAAGCGGACCTTGGCCACCTTGCGCAACGCCGAGTTCGGTTTTTTCGGCGTGCGGGTCATGACCTGCAAACACACACCCCGTCGTTGCGGACAGCGACCCAGCGCGGGCGATTTCGATTTGCCCTGCACTTGCTGGCGACCTTTGCGAATCAATTGATTTATCGTCGGCATTCGTTGTGTTTTCCCTCTTCTGCGAAACAAGGGGCGCGCAAACTACCATGCGCCCTCCGGGAACGCAAGCAATTTACATCGCTCCTCCGCTTGTTGCCTCCGGTTGCGGTTCTTCCGGCGCGATCGGTTGTTCCACCGGCTCGGCCAACGGCACCAGCTTCACGTTGCGGAGCCGCCGGAATCCGGTGCCGGCCGGAATCAAATGTCCCATGATCACGTTTTCTTTGAACCCGTGCAAGTGATCCACTCGGCCCAGGGTCGCCGCTTCCGTCAACACCCGCGTCGTGTCCTGGAACGACGCCGCGCTGATAAAACTCTCCGTCTCCAACGACGCCTTGGTAATGCCGAGCAACACCGGTTGCGCCTCGGCCGGCTTGCCACCGGCATCGGTCACCCGACGGTTCTCTTCTTCGAACCGGAATTTTTCCACCTGATCGCCCCAGAGAAACTGCGTATCGCCCGGATCAATCACGCGCACCTTGCGCAACATCTGCCGGACAATGATCTCAATGTGCTTGTCGTTGATCTCCACCCCCTGCAAGCGATACACTTCCTGAACCTCGTTGACGAGATACTCCTGCAAATCCTGTGGCCCGCACACCTCGAGAATTTCATGCGGCACCACCGGGCCTTCCGTCAATTGCTGTCCCTTCTTCACATTGTCGCCGCGGAACACGATGATGTGTTTGGAGTGCGGGATGAGATGCTCTTCCTCGGCACCCGTCTTCGGATCCTTGACCACGATCCGGCGTTTGCCGCGCACGCTGCCGGCAAAGTCCACCACCCCGTCAATCTTCGCGATCTCCGCCGCGTCCTTGGGCCGGCGCGCCTCGAACAGCTCCGCCACGCGCGGCAGACCGCCGGTGATATCCTTCGTCCGAAACACCTTGCGCGGCGTCTTGGCCAACAATGCGCCCGGCTGGATCGCGTCGCCTTCCTCCACCACGATGTGCGCGCCCGCGGGGATCCCGTAAAACGCCGCGACCTCGCCAGCGTCGTTGAGCACATCGATCTGCGGATGCAAATCTTCCTTGTGCTCGATGATCACGGTGCCCATCAAACCGGTCGCTTCGTCGAGTTCCTTGCGCATCGTCACGCCTTCGATGATGTCGTGGAACTTGATTTTGCCGCCGACTTCCGAGAGCACCGGCACGTTGTACGGATCCCACTGAACAAACGTTTCGCCCTTTTTGACCCGGCCGCCGTCCGCCACGGTGATTTCGGCGCCCACCACCACCGGGTAGCGTTCCAATTCCCGCCCTTCGTCGGTGCAGATGGCAATCTGGCCATTCTTGTTGAGGACCACCCAGTTGCCTTCCGCACGGCGGACCGCCCGGACTTCGTGGTACTGAACGACGCCGTCGTTCTTGGCCTTGATCTGCGGTTGTTTGAAGACCTGACTCGCGGTGCCGCCGATGTGGAACGTCCGCATCGTCAACTGCGTGCCGGGTTCGCCGATGGACTGCGCCGCGATGATCCCCACCGCTTCACCAAGTTTGACCAGCTTGCCGGTCGCGAGGTTCCGACCGTAGCACATTGCGCACACGCCCCGCCGCGACTCGCAGGTCAGCACCGACCGGATCTTGACGCGCTCGACGCCGAGTGCATTCAGCATTGCTGCCGCCGCTTCATCAATCTCCGTGTTGGCTTTGACAATCTTCTTTTTACTGACGGGATCCACCACGTCTTCCGCCGCGATGCGGCCAATGACGCGCTCGCTGAGTTTGACAATCTCGTCTTCGCCCTCGTAGATCGGTTTGACCCAGATACCGTTGACGGTGCCGCAATCTTCGGTGTGGATGATGACGTCCTGCGCCACGTCCACGAGTTTGCGGGTCATGTAACCGGAATCGGCCGTCTTCAGCGCCGTGTCCGCCAACCCCTTGCGCGCGCCGTGGGTCGAAATGAAGTATTCCAAAACGGTCAACCCCTCGCGGAAGTTGGCCAGAATCGGGCTTTCGATGATTTCGCCCGACGGTTTGGCCATCAACCCGCGCATGCCGGCCAGCTGCCGAATCTGTTGTTTCGAACCGCGCGCCTTGCTGTCCACCATCATGTACACCGGGTTCAACTCGCGCCGCCCGTCGTTGTGCTCCATGGCGGCGTACATGATCCCGGAAATCTTGTCGGTGGCGTGCGTCCAGATATCAATGATCTTGTTGTAGCGTTCGCCATCCGTGATGATGCCGCGCCGGTACTGCTTCTCGACGTCGCTGACATCCTTGAGCGCATCGTTGATGACGTTCTGTTTTTCCTTGGGCACGATCATGTCGTCAATCCCGATGGAGATACCGGCCTGCGTCGCGCTTTCGAAGCCCAGCGACTTCAGCCGGTCGAGCGCTTCCACGGTGCGGGCATGTCCGACAGTCCGGTAACACTGCCAGATCAATTCGCTCAGCCGGGACTTGTCCATCGTCTTGTTGACGAAGCCCAACTCCGCCGGCCAGATCTCGTTGAAGACCACCCGGCCCACCGTCGTCTCGATGACCTTCGCCGTCGCGTCGCCATACACGGTCTGCCGTCCGTAGTCAGGGTTTTTCAGTCGGATATGTTCGTGAACGTGCACGTCGCCCTCGGCCCGCGCGAAGAAGACCTCCTGCGCGTCGCCAAACAGCTTCAACCGTTTCCCGCCGTTCATGTTCGGCCGCCCGCCGTGCGTGAGGTAGTACGCCCCCAACGTGATGTCCTGCGTCGGCGTGGTGATCGGCTTGCCGCTCGACGGCGAAAAGATGTTGTTCGTCGCCAACATCAGCATCCGCGCTTCCATCTGCGCCTCGACCGACAACGGGACATGCACCGCCATTTGGTCACCGTCAAAGTCGGCGTTGTACGCCGTGCACACCAGCGGGTGAATCCGGATCGCGTCGCCTTCGATGAGTTGCGGCTCAAACGCCTGAATGGAGAGCCGGTGCAACGTCGGCGCGCGATTCAACAACACTGGATGCCCCTTGCTGACCTCTTCCAGAATGTCCCACACTTCCGGCGACTGCCGTTCGATGAGTTTCTTGGCCGACCGGATCGTGTGCACCAGCCCCATTTCGCGCAACCGGCGGATGATAAACGGCTCGAACAACACCAGCGCCATCTTCTTCGGCAACCCGCACTGGTGAAGTTTCAACTCCGGCCCGATCACAATCACCGACCGTCCCGAATAATCCACGCGTTTGCCGAGCAGATTCTGCCGGAACCGACCGGACTTGCCCTTCAGCATGTCGGAGAGCGACTTCAGCGGGCGTCCCCCGGCCCCGGTCACCGGCCGGCCATGCCGGCCGTTGTCGAAGAGCGCGTCCACGGCCTCCTGCAACATCCGCTTTTCGTTGCGGATGATGACGTCCGGTGTCTTCAATTGCAGCAGGTTTTTCAACCGGTTGTTGCGGTTGATCACCCGCCGGTACAAATCGTTCAAATCGCTCGTCGCAAACCGGCCGCCTTCAAGCGGCACCAGCGGCCGCAGGTCCGGCGGAATCACCGGTAACACATCCAGAATCATCCATTCCGGCCGCATCTTGGCAGTCAAAAACCCTTTGGCGACCTTCAACCGTTTCGCCAATTTCTTCCGGGTCTGCTTGCTCTTCGTGGCATCCAGTTGATGTTCGAGTTCCCGGGTGAGCTTGCGCAGGTCAAGGCGCGACAACAAATCCTTCACCGCCTCGGCGCCCATCTTGGCGACAAAGCCATCACCGTATTGTTCGCGCGCTTCCCGGTATTCCATCTCCGTCAACAACTGTTTTTCCTGGAGCGGCGTCTTGCCGGGGTCAATGACGATATAGTCTTCGTAATAGATCACGCGCTCGAGTTCGCGCCCGGTCATGTCGAGCATCAGCCCCATGCGGGAGGGCATGCACTTGAAAAACCAGATATGGCTGACGGGCACCGCCAGCTCGATGTGGCCCATCCGTTCCCGGCGCACGCGCGCCAGGGTCACTTCCACGCCGCACCGGTCGCAGATGACGCCGCGGTGCTTGATGCGTTTGTACTTGCCGCAATTGCATTCCCAGTCGCGGACCGGCCCGAAGATGCGCTCGCAAAACAGGCCGCCCTTTTCGGGTTTAAACGTCCGGTAGTTGATGGTCTCCGGATTCTTCACTTCCCCGTGCGACCACGACCGGATCGTCTCCGGCGAGGCAATGCCGATGCTGACCTGGTCAAACGCCTCGGCCTTTTCCAAACCGAGCGCCGCGCGCGCTGCCGCGGTTGCCGCCGCAATCGAACTGGGATCCGCGATGGTTTCTTTGGCTGTGCTCATGCTCTACTTCTCGCCTCCGCTCTTCCCGACGCGCACGTCGAGACAGAGACTCTGCATTTCCTTCATCAACACGTTGAACGATTCCGGTGTGCCCGCATCGAGCGTGTTCTCGCCCTTGACGATGCTCTCGTAGATCCGGGTGCGGCCCTGGACGTCGTCAGACTTCACGGTGAGCAACTCCTGCAGCGCGTAGGCCGCGCCGTAGGCTTCCATCGCCCAGACTTCCATTTCACCGAACCGCTGGCCGCCGTATTGTGCCTTGCCGCCGAGCGGCTGCTGGGTGACCAGCGAATAAGGCCCGACCGCCCGCGCATGAATCTTGTCCGCCACCAGGTGGTGCAGCTTCATCATATAGATGCAGCCGACCACGACTTCCTGGTCGAACCGCTCCCCCGTCCGGCCGTCGAACAGGACGGTCTTGCCGGTCGGCTTCACCCACTGGTAGCCTTCCACTTTCCGGGCTTCTTCGACCATCTCCCGGATCTCTTTTTCCTTGACGCCATCAAACACCGGCGAGGAAATCGCAAGCCCCAACGCCTTGGCCGCGATGCCGAGATGCGTTTCCAACACCTGCCCGACGTTCATGCGGCTGGGCACACCGAGCGGATTCAATACGATGTCCACCGGCGTGCCGTCGGGCAGAAACGGCATGTCTTCCTCGTGAAGAATCTTCGCCACCACGCCCTTGTTCCCGTGGCGGCCGGCCATCTTGTCGCCGACACTCAATTTCCGTTTGCTGGCGATATAGACCTTGACCTGCTTGATGATCCCGGGCTCGATGTCTTCGCCGCTCTCCAACTGCTCGCTCTTGCGGTCCCGCTCCATTTCCAATTCGTTGAACCGGTGCTCAAACTCGCCAATGATCTCGCGGATCTTGATGCGGATCGGCGACGGATCAATCTCGATGTGGTTGTAGACCGACGCCAACTTCCGCAGCAGCGTCTTGGTGATCTTCCGATTGGCCGGTATGATGATCTCGCCGGTCTCGGCATTCACCACGTCGAGCGGAATCTTCTCGCCCAGCAGGATGTTCGACAATTTTTCCGTCAACTGCTCGCGCAACTCCGTGGACTTGGCCTTGTATTCTTCCTCGATGGACTTCTTCGACCGGCGCATTTCCGTGGCGGTCAATTTCGGCCGCGTCGGTTCCTTGCGGGCGGAAACCTTGACATCCATCACGATGCCGGCCACGCCGCTCGGCACCCGCAACGATGTGTCCTTCACATCCGCAGCCTTCTCCCCGAAGATCGCCCGGAGCAACCGCTCTTCGGGGGCCAGTTCCGTCTCGCCTTTCGGCGTGATTTTGCCGACCAGAATGTCGCCCGGCTTCACCTCGGCGCCGACGCGGATCACGCCGTCGTGACCGAGGTTTTTCAAGGCTTCTTCACCGACGTTGGGAATATCCCGCGTGATCTCTTCGGGACCGAGTTTGGTGTCGCGGGCGCCGACTTCGAACTCCTCAATGTGAATCGAGGTGTAGACGTCCTCGCGCACGAGCTTCTCGTTGACCAGGATCGCGTCTTCGAAGTTGTAGCCGCCCCACGGCATGAACGCCACAAGCACGTTGCGGCCCAACGCCAGCTCGCCCCCGTCGCAGCAGGGACCGTCGGCAATGACCTGTCCCTTCTTGACGCGCTGGCCAAGTTTGACAATCGGCCTCTGGTTGAAACAGGTGCCGGCATTCGTGCGCATGAACTTCCGCAATTCGTACACCCAGAGGTGATTCGCCGGGTCCGTGACGAGTTTGCGCCTGCCCTCCGGCAATTCGCCGTCCTTGGTGATGACGATCTGCCGCGCATCCACGCTGGCAACCACGCCGGCTTCGTCCGCCACGATGCAAACGTTGGAGTCGCGCGCCACCTGGCCTTCGAGACCGGTCCCGACCAACGGCGCCTCGTTCTGCAGCAGCGGCACCGCCTGCCGCTGCATGTTCGACCCCATCAACGCCCGGTTCGCGTCGTCGTGTTCCAGGAAGGGAATCAATCCGGCGGCGATGGACACCAGCTGTTTCGGCGAGACGTCCATGTAATGCACGCGCTCCGGCTCGACCTCAATAAAGTCGCCCTTGTACCGGCAGGAAACTTTCGCCGCGAGAAAACGCCCGCGCTCATCCACGGGCGCGTTCGCCTGCGCCACGACGAAATTCTCTTCCTGGTCGGCGGTCAGATAGTCCACCTGATCCGTCACCCGGCCGTCTTTCACTTTCCGGTACGGCGTTTCAATGAACCCAAACTCGTTGACCCGCGCGTAAATGCTCATCGCGCTGATCAAGCCGATGTTCGGACCTTCAGGGGTCTCGATCGGACAAATCCGGCCATAGTGCGACGGATGAACGTCGCGCACTTCGAATTCGGCCCGGTCGCGCGACAGACCGCCCGGCCCGAGCGCGGACAACCGGCGTTTGTGCGTCAACTCGCTCAACGGATTCGTCTGATCCATGAACTGGCTGAGCTGGCTCCGGCCAAAGAAATCCCGGATGACCGCCGACAATGCCTTCGGATTCACGAGTTGCTGCGGCGTCATCGTGTCCGTCGTCACGTCGAACAAAGTCATCCGCTCTTTGACGACGCGCTCCGTGCGCGCCAGCCCGACCCGGCATTGGTTGGCCAGCAGTTCCGCCACCGTCCGCAGCCGCCGGCTGCCGAGATGGTCAATGTCATCCACCGTGCCTTCGCCCTTGGCCAGGCTCAGGAGGTACTTCATCGCCTCGATGATGTCCTCCTTCTCCAGAATGCGGAGGTCGAGTTCGGTTTTGCGGTTTAATTTCTGATTGATCTTGTACCGGCCGACGCGCCCCAGGTCATACCGGCGCGGATCGAAAAACAGCCGCTTGATCAGCGCATTGGCGTTGGCCACCGTCGGCGGATCACCGGGCCGCAACCGCCGGTAGATCTCCTTCAACGCTTCTTCCTGATTCTTGCACGGGTCTTTGCGGAGGCATTTGACAATGACCCCGTCGTCCACCGCGGTGTCCACCATCTTGACCTTGTCAATGCCGAGATCCACCAATTGCTTGCACAGGGCCTTCGTCAAGGGCTCAAACGCGCGGGCCACGACAACTTCGCGCTCTTTGTCCACGACGTCGGCGACAAGCACTTTCGCGCTTTCATCATCGCCGGGTGTGAAGTCTTTCAACTTCACGTCTTCAATTTGGTAAAACAACTTGAGAATGTCCTCGTCCGTCGTGTACCCCAGCGCCCGGAGAAACATCGTCGCCAGAAACTTCCGGCGCCGGTGACGCCGGTCGAGATAGATGTTCAACAGATCGTTCTGGTCGAACTGCATTTCCAGCCACGTGCCCCGGTCGGGGATGATCCGGAACCCATACAAAATCTTGCCGCTGCTGTGGACGGTGGATTCGAAACAGATACCGGGCGAGCGGTGCAACTGGCTGACGATCACGCGCTCGGCGCCGTTGATGACAAAACTGGCGGAGGGCGTCATGAGCGGGATTTCGCCCATGTACACTTTTTCCTCCTTGGTGCCGTGCGCGTCCTTCAACCGAAACGTCACATGCAAGGGGGCGCTGTACGTCAGCCCCTCGCGCAACGAATCCAGCCACGAGACTTTCGCGTCGCCGATCGTGTAATCCACAAAATCCAGCGTCGCCTGCCCGTCGTAGCTCTCGATCGGGAAGACCTCCTTGAAGACGGCCTGCAAGCCGATGTTCTTGCGCTTGTGCGGCGCCACGTCAGCCTGCAGGAACTCCTCATACGACCGGACCTGCGGCTCGATCAGCGGCGGCGTCTCGATCACTTCGCTCAACTTGCCGAAATATTTTCGCTCAGCCATTCCCACATCCACCTGGGCCTACCCAGCCCGTTGCTCCGTTGCGGTTCTGTGGGGGCGGCCCCACCGGCCGCCCCCACCTAATCCTGCATCCACTACTTCAATTCGACCTTGGCGCCCGCGGCTTCGAGTTTCTTCTTGATCTCTTCCGCTTCTTCCTTGGTCGCGCCTTCCTTCACGGTCTTCGGGGCGCCTTCCACCAGATCCTTGGCTTCCTTCAGCCCGAGGTTGGTGACCGCGCGCACTTCTTTAATGACGGTAATCTTGTTGGCCCCGGCTTCCTTCAGCACAACGTCGAAGGTTGTCTTGGCCTCCGCGGCCGGCGCCGCCGCGCCGCCACCGCCCGGAGCGGCGGCCACCGCGACCGGTGCCGCGGCGCTGACGCCCCACTTCTCTTCGAGTTTCTTGCTGAGTTCGGCCGTTTCCAACACGGTCAACGCACTCAACTGTTCCACCAGACTGTTCAAGTCTGCTGCCATTGGCTTACCCTTCCTTTCGGTATCGTCGCGCCCCAAAGCCTCGGGGCAATTCTCGCCGGCAGCCGCCGGCGCGACGGATTCCTGTTGGTTTCTAGGCGGCCGCAGCCGGTGCCGCAGCGCCTTCCTTGTCTGCGCGGGCTTTGATCACCCGCGCAATTTGTCCGGCTGGGGCGCCCAGCACCACCGCGAGCCGCGTGGCCGGCGTCTGCAACAGGCCAATCAACCCGGCCCGCAAAACGTCCAGCGACGGCAAATCCGCCAACGCGGCAATCTCCGCGGCACCGAGCACCTGTTGCCCCAGCAACCCCAGTTTAATCTTGGGCTTCTCAAATTCCTTGGCAAACGTCTTCAACACCTTCGCCGCCGCGCTGACTTCCGCCTTGTCGGCGCCGACCACCAGCGCGGTCATCCCGGTCAACGCGCTGTCCACGACCGGCAACCCCGCCGCTTTCGCCGCGTGCCGCAACATGCTGTTCTTCACCACGTGGCATTCGGTCTGCACCTTCCGCAGCCGCTTCCGCAACTCGGCAAACTGCGCCACCGTCAGACCGGTATAGTCGGTCAACAACACAAACGGCGAGGCCGTCATCTGTTTTTGGACTTCTTCGACGATCAGTTTCTTCTCAGCTCTCATGGCAATCCTCAGTGGACGGCAAACTCCGCGATATCAATTTTGAAACCGGGACTCATCGTGCTCGACATCGTGCACGACTGGACAAACGCGCCCTTCGCCGTGGCCGGCTTGGCGTGGAACACCGCGCTGATCACCGCCTTGGCGTTTTCCTCGATGGCCGCCGGCTCGAACGACAACTTCCCAAACACCACGTGCAGGTTGCCGGCCTTGTCCATCTTGAACTCGACCCGACCGGCTTTCACTTCCTTGACGGCCTTCGCGGTGTCTTCCGTGACGGTGCCCGTCTTCGGGTTCGGCATCAGGCCTTTGGGGCCGAGCACCTTGCCGAGCTTGCGGACTTCCTGCATCGCTTCCGGTGTGGCAATCGCGACATCAAAATCCGTCCAACCGCCCTGGCACTGTTTCACCAAATCGTCAAACCCGACATAGTCGGCCCCGGCATCCTTGGCGGCCTGGGCGGCGGCACCCTTGGCGAAGACGACGACGCGCACCTTCTTGCCGCTGCCGTGCGGCAACGCGACGGTGCCGCGCACCATCTGATCGCTCTGCTTCGGGTCCACACCAAGTCGAAACGCCAATTCCAACGTCTCGTCAAATTTCGTCTTCGGCAGTTTCTTGAGAATCGCCACCGCTTCGGCCAGCCGGTACTTCTTGTTGGCGTCCACCTGTTTTGCAGCTTCGTTGTAACGTTTGCCGTGCATAAATCTACTCCGTCACCTCAATGCCCATCGAACGGGCGGTGCCCATCACCATCCGGGCGGCGGCCTCTTCATCCTTCGCGTTCAAGTCGGCCATCTTCGCCTTCACGATTTCCATGACCTGTTTCTTCGTGACTTTGCCGACCTTGTTCCGGTTCGGTTCCGCGCTGGCCGTGGCGATGCCGGCGGCCTTTTTCAACAGCACGCTGGCCGGTGGCGACTTGGTGATGAACGTGAACGTCTTGTCTTTGTACACCGTGATGATGACCGGCACGATTGTGCCCGCCATCTTCTGGGTCGCGGCGTTGAACTCTTTGCAGAACTGCATGATGTTCACGCCCTGCTGGCCCAACGCCGGGCCGACCGGCGGAGCCGGGTTTGCCTGCCCTGCCGGGATTTGCAGTTTGATCATGCCGGTAATGGGTTTGCCTGCCATGTTATGCCCTCTCCACTTGCCAGTACTCCAACTCGACCGGCGTTGACCGACCAAAGATGGATACCGAAATCTTCAACTTGCCCCGGTTGGGATCAACCTCTTCGATCACCCCGGTAAAATTCTGGAACGGACCGTCGTTGATCTTGACCGTCTCGCCCGCCTCGTACATCACTTTCGGCGCAACCTTGTCCTGCCGCTCCTCAATCTGCGAAAGGATGTTGTTCACTTCGTCCTCTTTCAACGGCACCGGCCGCTCGCCGCCAATGAATCCAATGATGCCAGGCGTCTCGCGAATGAAGTACCACGACCGCTCCACGAGCTGGTTCTTCTCGTCGAGCAACTTCATGTGCAGCAGGATGTAGCCGGGATAAAACTTCCGCGTCGTGGTGGTCTTCTTGCGGTTCCGGACCTCGGCAACTTTTTCCGTCGGAATCAGGACTTCCTTGATGAGGTCGCCCATTTCCTCGACTTTCAGCCGTTTCTCAATGCTGTCCTTGACCTTCTGTTCCTGGCCCGACAGGGTGTGCACCACGAACCACTGGAAGTCAGACTTTGTTTCCTGTTTTGTTTCCTCTGGCATCACGCACCATTTCTCAAGTTGACTGCAGCAAGACCCGGATAATCTTCACCAACACCACATCGGCCACCGCCACGAACACCCCCAGCACCAGCATCGTGACGATCACCACCAACGTGGAATCCACCAACTCCTTCCGGGTCGGCCACGCGGATTTCTTCAGTTCGACAATCACCTCGCTGATGAAGCTGCGGATTTTGACAAACGGATTCGTCATGAATGCTCTCAAGCCTTCCGCGACTGGCACGCCAGGAGGGACTTGAACCCCCAACCTACGGTTTTGGAGACCGTCGCTCTGCCAATTGAGCTACTGGCGTAACCGGTCACCACGCGTTTTACTTCGTTTCCTTGTGACTGACGTG